>ENA-ORXT01003684-ORXT01003684.1-marine-metagenome-genome-assembly--contig:-NODE-3684-length-16582-cov-3.622296_pt1 | contig 16582 bp, 13 predicted proteins | sample MGYA00237868_ERZ511482 | MGnify/ENA metagenome assembly ERZ511482 | reverse complement strand
CATACCATAATCACCATTCATTGCTAAAGTGGTACGACGGCGCAAGATATCAACTAAAGTATGAGCAGATTCGCTATTTACTGCATATACCACCTGAGCTTTAATATCGGGCAAGTCAGGAGTAATAAGTTGACTCAATTCAGGTGTATCTTTAGTTAACGCCAAAACGGACAATGCCTGAGCGCCATAAACTGAAAACAGATGATCGACAGTCTTCACTGATACTTTTGAACTATATTCAACTATTGCCTGTTGAATGCGCTGATCTGTAGGTAAAATACAACCAGGAAGAGCTAGAGAGTCAGTTTGACAGGGTTGGGGCGATCGCTTGGTACGTTTAAAGATAGCATCGACCATTTCTTCCCCGACGTTGCGATAGGTAGTTAGTTTCCCACCAATTAAGCTTAGTAAATTTTTAACCCCTTCTGAGCGATGGTCAAAAATGATATGTTTACGGGTAATGCTGCCAGGTTTTTTGCCTTCAGAGTTAGGTAACGGGCGGACTCCGGAGTAAGTAAAGCAAATATCGTCCCGTCTTAAATTAGCCGTGGGAATAATATTATTCGTCTCTTGTAATAAATAATCAATCTCTGCATTATCAGCTTTAATATTATTGATATCGTCCTTATAAGGTAAATCCGTAGTGCCAATAAGATACTTCCCTAACCAGGGAACAATAAAGAAAGGACGACCATCAGATTTTGCTTCTACATATAGATTGGAGTTGGGTGCGCCAGGAAAAGGATCGACTACTATATGACTTCCTTTTGTGCCACCATTCTTTTTAGCATCACCAATAACAATATCTTTTCCTGCTTGATTACCTCGTTGGCATATTTTATCAACCCAAGGTCCTGCGGTATTAATTACTACAGCGTTTTCGCTACCTGAAATAGTAAAATTTTCTCCCGTTAGTTTGTCTTTGCAAACAACATCACTAATACGGGAATCCTTGATGTCTAGCTCCATCACTTCGACATAGTTTAATACCGATGCACCCGCATTTTGCGCTGAGAGAATATTTTCTAGACAAAGACGCTCGGCAAAAGTTACCTGTCCATCATAATATTGCGCCCCACCACCTAGATTGTCTTTATCTATTGAGCGAAATATTTGTTTGAACTTTTCCTGGGGTAGCATCCGATGGGAAGGAAGAGTTTTATCAAAACTAAAAATGTCATAGAGAATCATCCCCGCCCAAATTTTCCAGTAGGGACGAGAGCGATCGCGATATACGGGGATGGTAAGCTGTAAAGGATTTACCAGGTGTGGTGCGGTGCGTAGCAGCACCTCTCTTTCTTTAAGAGATTCTCTAACTAGGGGAAATTCAAAATATTCTAGATAGCGTAAACCACCATGAATTAAACGACTAGACCAGCTAGAGCTACCACTGGCAAAATCACTTTTTTCAATCAAGATTGTTTTTAAACCCCGCAAGGCTGAATCTCTCGCGACACCCGCACCATTAATTCCGCCACCGATGACGATTACATCGTAGTTTGTTTGTTGAATTTGAGCCAAGTCTCGCATAAGAAAGATATTTTATAATTTGGTATTGTTTAGTTAATTTACATATAACCTAACTAATATTTTAAATTCAGTCAGAAGAACTTATCAGATATTTAGTTTTTTCAATTTTATAGTTAGCAGGCAGTCAAGGAATAATTTCGACTTGTGTTCCTGCTTCAATAACACTATAAATTTCGTCTACATCTTTATTTTTAAGAGAAATACAACCCCAAGTCCAGTTTGATCGTCGGTCGATTAAATAATCTCCGTTTTGAGGTACGCCATGAATACCTATTTCACTACCGACGGTATCCGAAGGCTTTATTTTTCCTGTTCTTTTCGCTTCTAGATGTTTGCGCCAGGATTCTTGATTAGGATAGTCTAGCCAGATGAATTTACTCCAGCTTGAATGAGGATATAAGTCTCTGACTTGGAAAATTCCTTCAGGGGTTTTATAGTCTCCTTCCCGCATTTTATCTCCTTGAGGACTACCGCCTAAAACCATTGGATAGGATTTGATTGGTTTGTTTTGATAGTAAAGAGTCAATTTATAGTTCGACTTTTCTATTAATATTGCTGTTTGCGATTTATTGATAGGTGAAGGAATTATATTTGAAAGAGATCGCTGGTAGTTTAATAGTTTTAATGAAGTTGAAGTTGTATTAATGGTCTTGCTAATATCTTCGCTGGTTAACCAATAATTAATCGGAGGTAGATATCCCATCTTATTTAGCTGCCAATATAAGATGGGTGTTAAACCAAATAATAAGACAATGGCGATTAAGCTACGTTTTTGTATTTTCATGGTGAGATTTTTAACTATTAATCAAAGATGTAATCTCCTGATAAATAGTAGATACCTGCTGATCTAATTCTTGTAAGTGTTGAATTTCTAAATTATGCTTTTTTCCTTCTACATCTTTTTTTGCCAGTAAATCATCTAATTCGGTTTTGCGTGCTTGAATATCTTCGTTGATGCGTTTATTTACTTCTAAGTAATAGCTGTTAAAGCAATCTTCTATCGTTTCTCGAACGGATTCTTTTTGCTTTTGAGCAATTTCTGGCAATATTTTAATAAATTCTTTGTTGGTGGCTTTTAATAGTTCTTTTCTCGCTGTATCAGCTTGAATTGCTCCTACTCCTAAACTAGCTAGGGCAATGGCAACAGGATTTAAGATAATTCCCGTAAAAATAATTAAAAAGCTACCGATACCAATTACAGCCAGCCAGTTGACTAGGATATTTTTCCAATTAAAGCCAACTGCAGCGAGGGCAACGCCTGCTATGTTACCTGTTGCTAAAGAGAAGAAACCCATTGCCCATTTTGCCCAACCAGGAGAATCATCATCAGGATTTTCCGTGTTGATTAAGATTTTGTCACCGATCAGCTTTTCATCAATTTGATTAGTCACCTGTCGGTAGTTTGCACCCTGTTCGGCTGCGCTTTGGGACAACTGTAGAAAAGCCAACTCTAATTCTTTTTCGGCGATCACTTCCCAGCGAGATAGCTTGTCCTGTAGATAGCGTTCAAAAGCTTGTTTAAATGCTCGATCGAATTCTTCTCTTTTGTCTTGGCGCAGAAAATCTAGGAATTCCAAATTAGGCTGGTAGGTAACAAAATCTGTTTCAAAAGTATCCCCTAGTTTTAAGACATAATCTTGGAAAGATTTAGCTAGGTTTTTGCTAATGCGATCGCGTTTATCAGTAATCTCACTACTAAAGTTCTGTTTAATTGTTTGCAACTGTTCAAATTCTGGTTGAACAGAATCTATCTTGGCTTTTAAAGTAGCAATATCTTCTTGTAACAAAGGAACTCGACGCTGGACGATTTCTGACAGGCGATCACATATTTGCTTTGCTATTAATCGAGCTTGATTAAATTCGGTAATTACTCTTTCTTGAGTTAGAAAGTTTTCTAGTTCAGCGGTAAAATTGGCAAATCCTGTATTACCTAAATCGGCATTACTATCTTTAAGACGTTGACGCAGAGCATTCAAAGCTGAAATTTCAAATACTCGCTGCTGATAAATATTTTTTTCTACTAGTTTGCAGTATGGTTCTAGGTTTGCTTGAAATACTTGGCGTATTTTGTTTTCTGCTATTTCGAGTTCTGAACTATCATCAATATCGATCAAACCTTTCCTAATTTCATCCCAACCATTGAGTAAAAAGAAAAGAGCTAAACCTCGATCTTGGAGATAGTTTTCTATATAGCGACGCTCATCTAAAGTGAGAGGCTGAATAGTACGTAAAACAAATAAAACCGCCTGACAGTTGTAGACATATCCCAAAGATAGTTTATTACGAGCTTCGGTATCATTTAAACCAGGAGAATCTATTATTTCGACTCCTTGAGCCAGCAGAGGTAAAGGATATTCAATTACGGCATATTCTACTTCAGGAAAAGCTAAGAGATCTTTTTGTTCTAATTCCTTTGCTTCGTCTGGATTAATTGTATATTGGTGTCTAAAAGTTTTTAGCTCTAAATGTTGTGGAGGACGACTGTCTTTAAAATAAACGATCGCTTTCTTATCTTGCCCATATCGCAACACTGTTAATAATGCCGTACAAGGATTAACATCACTAGGTAATATTTGTTCTCCTAATAGAGCATTAATAAAAGTACTTTTTCCCCTTTTCAAGTCACCTAAGACTAATAACCTAAACACGCCATCCTGTAAATTTTGACTAGTAGATTGGATATCTTGTAGTTCTCGATTTAGCTGTAAATTTAAATCGCTATTATCGATTGCCTGCTTTATTTTAATAAGGCGATCGCTTAATTTAATTTTAGTTTGATAAACGCGGGATAAGTTTTGAGTGAGATTCATTGAAGAGATAAAAAGTAAAGGACGAGAATTTAAGGATAAGAAAACAACTTTAGTAAAAGGTTTATTCTATTTCAGTTTTAACTCACCCCTTTGTAGTAAAGAAATCAGTAATTACAACTAACATACTGTACATATAAGGTGTGGCTTGTCTCTACTAACCACCATCCTTAGGTTCTATCTCTTCTTCAAGGTTCACTCAAGCAGGACTACCTACTAAGCCTTATAATCAATAAGCATATCCAGATTTATAGTATTAAAAAGAATGACTGTAGTTGTCTTTGGCAGTATCAATCTAGATTTAGTAGTAGAAGTCCCTCATTTACCCATCAAAGGGGAAACAGTTGTGGGAAATCGTTTCTTTTCTGCTGCTGGAGGAAAAGCAGCCAATCAGGCAGTTGCGATCGCTAAATTAGGTATTCCAGTAAGTTTAGTTGGTCAAATTGGTGAAGATAGCTTTGGTCAAACTCTCATCGAAAGTCTGCAAACGGCAGGAGTAAACACTAGCGGAATTACCGTCAACCCTAGTACCTATTCTGGTATTGCTTCAATTATCGTAGACGAGCGAGGTGCAAATACTATTGCTTGTGCTGCGGGAGCAAATAACTTAGTCCGAGAGAAAGAATTAGAGCAGTTCAAAGCCCTCTTGCCTAGCTCTAAAATTGCGCTTTTAGAGTTAGGAATTCCAATTGCTACGGTTTTAAATGCGGCAAGATTGGCAAAAGCTCAAAATTGCTTTTTAATAATCGATCCTGCACCAGTAATCTCTAACTTTCCTGAAGAACTATATGGTCTAGTAGATTTGATTACTCCGAATGAAATAGAGGCTAGTCAGTTGGTTGGCTTTACGGTAGATGGAGTGACTACAGCTAGACAGGCAGCATCTTTTTTACATCAAATGGGCGTTAAAAATGTAGTAATTACTTTAGGCAGTCAAGGTGCTTTATATAGCAATACTACAGAAAACTTTTGGATTAAACCCATTCCTGTTTCAGTGATTGATACTGTGGCAGCAGGAGATGCTTTTAATGGCGCGTTAGCTGCGGGGTTAGCATCTGGCAAATCTTTATCGGAAGCTTTACAGTGGGGGTCAGTAGCTGGGGCATTGGCTGTTACTAAAAACGGCGCGCAGTCTTCTCTTCCGACCAAAGATAGTTTTCATCAAATGTTAAACAGACAGTTGCTGTCACAGCTATAGAGAATAAAGGCATTTCTGATTCAAAGTATGAAACCCAAAAGCAATCCTTCTGTAGCTGTTAGCTCTTAGCTTTTTAAATACTCTTTATCAAGTCAATTCTCAAAAACCATACCTTACTCAATTCAGCAACGCTAGAATAAACTGTGCAAAGACCATTTGTTTTAATTTTTGTTTTAATTATTGAGAAACAAAACCTGTTATCAATAAAGGTACTAAAATAAGGGCCGATACTATTAGTAATAGTGTTCCTGGATCGACATCAATAGTATTGTTGGGTTGCTTTTTCACGGTTGTTGTAAATTAATAATTTGAATTTAATCTATTATGACAATCTATCGCATTTTGTGTCTAACACCAGTTATTAATAGTCATTAGATTGGCAATCAAAGCAGCTTTAGATACATAAGATTTAAAGGGGAATTAATTCAGGAAAATTGAGCAATAGTTGTTCGCCATTTAATTGATCTCCTAGTTTAGCAGGGGAAAAATGAATTTGAATTGCCCGTAGTTTTTCTTGATAATGAAGGTCGATCAATGCTTTTAAGCCATATTCCAAGGCTTCTATGTCTGCAAGATTATTTTCTAAATCTGTTGATTCTCCTTCAAATGCTACCGTGAGCATGATGACTAAATTGCGAGTTGGGGGCAAGGATAAAGGTTCATCATCAGTAATATCCTGACCAAGAACGATTTCACTCATATACCTCTGGGCAGAGTCGGTAAATAATTGATTAATATAGTCTCCTGCTTCTCCTTCATCCCAGACAACATCCCCTTCATTGCTGGCAGATTGCCAGTATTCCGTCGTCTGTAACAGATTTTGGCAGACGGATACTAATCCTTCACCCAGTACTTCTAAATCGTCATCTGCATCAACCGCTTCCCGCGCTACGCGATTTAACACCCCAAGCATGGGTGCAATATCATTTCCTGCAAGATGAATAAAGACACGGGAAACTACAAAACGGGTTTTACCACTAAATTTAGAAATGCGATCGCGCCAAGAAGACATAAATTTAAGGGATATAGGGATAAGAAACGATCTTTGTTCCTTACTAATTAACCTATCATTATTTTTGGAGGTAGAATTAGGGCGAATTAATCTGCTGTTAAATTAACTGAGTAATTAAGCCTATGAAAATTTTATTTTTACATCCTAATTTTCCTGCTCAATTTCGCCATCTAGCTGCAACTTTAGGACAGGATAGACAGAATACGGTGGTTTTCGCTACCAATCGTCGCGAAGGTAATATATCGGGGGTTAATAAGATCATTTACGAAAAATCTCGTACTGCTAAACCTGAAACCCATCACTATGTGCGCCCCCTGGAAAATGCAGTATTAGAAGCTCAGGGAGTATATCGTGTTGCACAGAAGTTAAAAGACCAAGGTTTTTATCCTGATGTGGTGTATGGTCATTCTGGATGGGGTCCTACTTTGTTTATGAAGGATATTTTTCCCAAAGCAACTTTAATTTGTTATTTTGAGTGGTTTTACAATGCCTATGGCTCAGATGCTAGCTTTGACCCCAGCGATCCTATAAATGCTGATGATGAGGCCAGAATACGGATTAAAAATGCACCCATACTATTAGATTTAGCTACTTGCGATCGCGGTTTGTCGCCGACTGCTTGGCAGCGATCGCAATTTCCCTCAGAATTTCACAGCAAGATAAAAGTCCATCATGATGGTATTGATACTGATTATTTTAAGCCCATCCCAGATGCTAAATTGTTGATACCCCGCATCAATCTTGATCTAACAGAAGCTAAAGAAATTATTACTTATGTAGCTAGAGGAATGGAACCTTATCGGGGTTTTCCTCAGTTGATTGAAACTATTTCCATCTTGCAGAAAAAGCGTCCCCAATGCCACTTTGTTATTGTGGGTAAAGACCGCGTAGCTTATGGAAAAAGTCTACCTGATGGCAAAACTTATAAAGATGCCATGTTAGAGAAATTTCCGCTAGATATGAGTCGGGTACACTTTACAGACTTGTTGCCCTATAACGAATATCTCCAGGTATTGCAGGCTTCTTCTGTCCATATTTATCTTACTCGTCCCTTTGTACTTTCTTGGTCGATGCTAGAGGCTTTGTCTACTGGCTGTTTGATTGTGGCTTCTGATACGGCTTGCGTGACCGAAGTGATTGAAGATAATGTTAATGGTTTGCTGGTAGATTTCTTTAATCCGCAACAAACAAGCGATCGCGTAATTGAAGCCTTAGATCATCCTGAAAAAATGGCAACAATTCGTGCTAAAGCCAGAGAGACTATTTTAGAAGGTTACGATTTAGCGAAACTGCTACCCCAACATTTACAATGGGTTCAAGATGCAGTCAAAATTTAACGATCGGGCGATCGATGAACAATAAACAATGAAACATAAGTCCAGGGGAAAACTTAGAAAGGTAGAGTTATTTTTTGAAGCTGTAATTTGGAATTTTCGCTTTTTTATTTTAATTCCAGTTATTTTTAGTTTATTAAGTGCTTTACGCTTAATCTTAATTGGCACTATCGATATCTGGGCAGGGTTAACTATAGCAATAAATCCTCAAGATCCCGAGGGAGTAATGACGATTAAAACTGTTACCTATATTATTGGTGGCGTTGATTATTACTTAATAGGCATTGTTTTATTAATCTTCGCTTTTGGTATTTATGAACTGTTTATTTCAGAAATAGAAATCAAGCATCAAGATGACTCTAGTATTCTCCAAAGTAATAGTTTAGAAGAACTAAAAGGTAAATTGGTTAATGTAATTGTTGTGGCATTGATTGTTAGTTTATTTAAGCAAATGCTTAGTATCGAAATAGGTAAACTAAGCGATGTCATTTATATTGCTTTAGCGATTTTATTAATTTCTATTAGTCAATATTTACTGCATCTAAGCCACACAAAGCCTCACAAGCGATCGCCTAAAGTTATTGGAGATTCCCATCATAATTCTAGTAAATCTTGAAAGCGATTTCTCCTACTAAGATAAATACTAAACAAGTCAAAAGACGCTGTGTCATACACAACGTCTTCAAATAGAATTAATAATATCGATGATTATTAAATTCTGTCTTGCATCATTTTATCTACCGCTTCCGCAATTTGAGCTGGCTGTACGATAGTCATCCTTTCCAACGTACCATTGTAGGGAGTAGGAATGTCTTGGGAAGATAAACGCAATACGGGGGCATCTAGCTCATCAAATAGCTGTTCGTTAATTAGTGCCACCAATTCTGCACCAATTCCGCCAGTTTTCATACATTCTTCGACGATAATTACCTTGTGAGTTTTACGAATCGACTCACTAATGGTTTCCATATCAAAAGGCTTAAGGGAAATCAAGTCAATGATTTCTGGATCGTAGCCCTGTTTTTCAATCTCCTTTAAGGCTTGGGTACAGTGATGACGCATGCGCGAATAGGTCAATATAGTAACATCTTTTCCTTCGCGTACCATTTCCGCCTTGTCCAAAGGTAGGACATACTCATCATCGGGCAAATTTCTTTTATCGTTGTAGAGCAAGACGTGTTCAAAAAACAGTACGGGGTTATCATCTCGAATAGCAGCTTTAAGCAAACCCTTCGCATTGTAGGCAGTAGAACAAGCGACAATCTTCAATCCTGGTACAGCATGAAAGTAAGCTTCTAGTCTTTGAGAATGTTCTGCACCTAAGCGACTACCTACACCACCAGGACCCCGAATTACTAGAGGAATTTTAAAATTACCGCCAGAAGTGTAGCGCAACATTCCTGCGTTGTTGGAAATTTGGTTAAATGCCAACAGCAAAAAACCCATATTCATCCCTTCAATTACTGGGCGCAAACCAGTTATGGCAGCACCAATGGCCATGCCACAAAAGCTGTTTTCAGCAATGGGAGTATCGAGTAAACGTAGATCTCCATACTTTTTATGTAGATCTTTGGTGACTTTATATGAACCACCATAATGTCCGACATCTTCACCTAAGACGAAGACAGTCTTATCTCTTGCCATTTCTTCGTCAGTCGCTTCTCTCAAAGCGTTAAACATTAGAGTTTCAGCCATAATAATTTATCCTAAGTCACCAACAAATAATATTATCATCCACACAGGACGGTGCAAGCACACGACGCACGTAAGGACTCGAATCGGATTTGAGTCACAGCCCTTCCCGAATTCATTCGGGGGTCACGCCCTTACATTGTTACCATGTAATTTAATATTAGGCTTTATCGGCAAAAGCTTCTAGCCTACTGATTTTTAATTGTTAGTTGAATATGACTTTAGCAACCGACCATAGTTTGATTTCCCAATCAGAAGCCTTGGCTTTAATTGATTTTGCGATCGCCAAGTCTACAGCCGATGGAGTTTTTATTAGTCTCAGTGCCAGTGAAACGGCATTAAGTCGCTTTAGCGAGAATCAGATTAGTCAAAATGTCCGTAAAAACACTTTTAGCCTTACCGTAACTAGTTACTTTGGTAAACGGAGTGCCTCGGCATCTACTACAGAATTAGATCGAGATGCGATCGCTTTAACTATAAAACGAGCAGAAGATTTAGCCAGCATTGCCCCAGAAGATCCTGAATGGGTGGAATTATTACCCCCACAAACTTATCAAGATCGACAACCAGCCTTTGACCGCGCTACCGCCATCCTGTCTCCCCTCAAAAAAGGCGAAATGATTCAACAGGTATGTTCTTTGAGTAGAGATGCCCGAATTAACGGATCGGGTACGCTGAGTTTTAAAGTGGCTCTTAATGCTATTGGTAATTCAACTGGCTTACGGGGTTGCGATCGCAATACGGAAGCTGATTTTAGCTATACTGCCCGTATTGATAATGGATCTAGCTGGAATCGCTGTACGGCTTCTAGTATCGATGATTTGCCAATTATTGAATTGACCAAAAAAGTAATTAAAAGAGCGATCGCTTCGAGAAACCCCCAGGCTGTTAAGCCAGGAGACTACACCGTTGTTTTTGAACCTTCTGCGTTTGCTAGTCTGTTACCTTGGGTAATTTGGAATTTAGACGCCCGCGCAGCGGATGAAGGACGTTCTTTTATGTCCCTTCGGGATGATTCTGGTCAACCAATAGGGAATAGAATTGGGGAACATTTATTTAATCCTCTGGTTCAAATTCAAAGGAATGCAGGACATCCTTTATTACAAAGAGGTCGGTTTTTTGGCAATGGCTTAAGCAATGAGAATATTAATATTGTTAAAGATGGTATTCCTCAAACCCTGGCTTACAGCCGATATTGGGCAAAGGAACAAGATAAAGAACCTACAGGGGCAATGTATCCTATTGTTATGAGAGGTTCAGAGCAAACCGTTGCGGATCTAATTTCTAGTACCGAACGGGGTATTTTTGTCAGTCGTGCTTGGTATGTGCGTTATGTTAATCCCCGTACCTTGGAAGTTACAGGAATGACCAGGGATGGTACTTTCTTAATTGAAGACGGTAAGATTTCTCACCCTATTAAAAACCTACGTTTTAATCAGTCTTTGCCAGAAATGCTCAAAAACGTTGTGGCACTTAGCCAAGCAAAACGCTGTGGCGGTAGTGTAATTCCTGGGTGCAAGGTAGAAAACTTTCACTTTAGCAGCATTACTGACAGCATCTAAATATGAGTAATAAATAATAGTTCTAAACCATCAAACTACAGGTAAATAAAATAAAAACACAACAAACAAGGTTTAGTACTAAAATAAGCATCCATTGACCTGAGTTGATAAAGGAAAAATTGCTAGCAGATTGCGTAATTCTGGCTATTAATTTTTGCAGCAAACTTGTCTTATGCTGCTTGACTAAAGCTAACTTGGAATAATGCGCTTCCATCGATTCAGGTTGGAGCATGAAGAGTTGAACTTAACCAATTGAAAATGTTTAACGAGATACTTCTACATTTAGTAATCAGCATATTTCTTAGTCTTATTACCAATCTTTTTGCTGTTTTCTAAAATCACGCTTACTACAGTAACAGAATGTAAAGAATATGCCTAGTGATTTAAGCGTTTTAAATAATCACCTTAGACTAAACCCGTGCATATATACTTAACCTTATCTTCAAATAGATGGACAAAATAGGCTGATTCTATCAATTTTTGATTAACCTTCCGTGCAAACACTTGATAATCAAAAAAAGGGATGTAATATTGTAAGTAATAATATTTAGATAAATATACGCAGTTATTTGCGACTTTTAAATTTATGCTAGACAATATTTCTCCTTTTAAAGCATCTTCCTATAAATCAAAAAACGTTCTAATAGTTGAACCTAATAAGCATCAAGGACGAGAGTTGAGTCAATTAATTAAAATCAATAGATCTCATCTCAAAGTATTGCTGCTGGAAAATTCCGAGCAAATTTTTTCTTTAATGTATGGACAGATGACAATCGATATTCTGTTCTTTGATATTGAAGAAGAATCCGATACTGATAACCTAGCTCTAATTAAGGCTATATCACCCCAAACAAGTTTAATCCACTGGAGTGACTATCATCACCCAGAAGTAATTGAGCTTTTATATTCCTTGGGGGTTAACTCTTTTTGCACCAAAGAGAGTGATGCTGAAGTAATTTTAGAAGCTACGGATCTGGCAACAAATTATCCTCAATCTTTATACTTAGACCAAAAGCTACATCAATGTTTGCCTTTGCTGCAAAATTAAGTTAAGTATTACTTTCGCCTATTTTTAAAAATTAGCAACATCTTGATGCCAAAGTCATTTGCCGAACATAAAAATCAGTTAACCGAACTCATAAATATTTATGGCGATCGCGTTGACTTTTTAACCATTCGTTTAGAGCAAGCAGAAGAAACAAATATTTTTCTCCGCAGCAGCAAAATAGAAACCCTAAGTGAAAGCATTGCTTTGGGTGGACAGATACGAGCCTGCTATCGAGGGGGATGGGGCTTTTCGGCGTTTAATGACTTGGAAACCTTGGTTGCTCGAATTGAAGAAGCGATCGCTGGGGCGAGAATGATTGGGAATTCGGAAACGACTTTGGCAGAAGTTGCACCCATTCAAGCGGTATGCCAAGTTCCCCTAAAAGGAAGCGATCCGCGAACCATATCTTTAGCCGACAAAAAAGCCTTGTGCGATCGCTATGACTTATTGTTGCGAGAGTACCATGATTCTCTAACTGCTACCTCTGTTAGCTATAGTGATAGTTCACAGCAAATACTTATTGCCACCTCCGAAGGTAGCACGATCGAACAGTCTTGGACAGATATGGAAATGCGGTTTTCCGCTACTGCAAGGCAGGGTGATTTAATTCAAACAGGAAGAGAAACCACCGGATCTCGTCAGGGCTATGAAGATCTAACCAGTTTAGACACTCAGGTAACGGGGGCGGCACAAAGGGCAGTGAATGCCTTGTCCTTACCAAAAATAAAGGGCGATACCTACACGGTGGTGATCGACCCAATTTTAACAGGCTTGTTTGTCCATGAGGCTTTTGGGCATCTCTCAGAAGCGGATATGGCTTATGAAAATCCCGACTTGCTCGAAGTGATGAGTATGGGAAGACGCTTTGGTTCAGAAGAATTACAAATCTTTGATGGTGCTGCACCCATAGAATCAGAAGACAATTACATTCATCGGGGTAGTTATTTTTATGATGATGAGGGTACTCCTGCCACTACTACTCAGCTGATAAAAGACGGGATGTTGGTTGGCAGACTCCATTCCCGCGAAACCGCAGGTAAGCTAGGAGAAAAGCCGACAGGAAACGCTCGTTGTCTGAACTATAATTATTCTCCTATAGTACGTATGACTAATACCTGGATAGCTAGAGGGAAGACTCCCGTTAAAGAACTATTTCAAGATATCCCAGAAGGAGTGTATGCTCGCAATTGGCTAGGAGGAATGACCAATGGCGAAATGTTTACCTTTAGTGCGGGGGAAGCCTGGATGATTCGCAATGGGGAACTAGCCGAACCTGTAAAAGATGTTACCCTGTCGGGCAATGTATTTAAGACCTTGGCTAACATAGAAGCGATCGGAGATGACTTTTATTGGGATGAGTCTGGAGGCTGCGGAAAAGGTGGACAATCTGGACTAGCTGTAGGTTGTGGCGGCCCTAGTTTAAGAATTAAAGATGTCACAATCGGCGGTAATTCTGATTGAAACACGGAGAATTTATGGCACTTATTTTGTATTAAATGCTACAATGTTAGCCTAATAGGAAAAAACCCAGTCGGAAAAACTGGGTTCTGGAGCAAGACGGGAAAATTAGATTAGTTATGAAGTGCGCTTTTTACTAATCCAATTGTTTAAAATTTAATAGTAAATAACTTTTTTGGTGACAAGAAACATCATCTAATTTATTAGAAGATATTACAACAGTATATTTACGAGGATTTCTAAGATAGTCCTCTTTTTTTTTGCTTGTTTTTACTTAGAAGCTGATTTTTGGAGGTCAAATAACTCTTTTAATCCGACAAAACCTACGAAAAATGTATATAAACCATAGGTAAAAGGATTTTTATCCCGAGAACTAGCATTTAAAGCACCAATCAAGCCTTCTATGCCATGACCAATAATAGCAATAGTTCCTATCCTCAAAGCAAAATTGAGTTTTTCTGGTAGTACTCCGTTATTTAGATGTAAATAAACATTCCACATCTCCAATCCTAAAGCAGCAGTAATTAAAGTAATAGAAGTGATTTTAATCGATTGAGATATTTTGAGATTCATTTGTTGTTTGACCGTATTAAATGTTTAATAATTAATAAAATGGCAATTTTAGAAAATCCAGTTCTACTTTCCTTTTTTCGACTTGTAGTAGGTGTATTTATTGGTCGGGATAATCTCAAACTATATGACACTGTAGATTGGCAACAAGCCAGAGATCGCTTTATCGATCTTGACTACAAATATCCTGAATACTATAGCAGCAAAAATTTTCATGGTATTAAAGGGGGTTACTTAAATGAAATCGCGCCCGTAACCTATGATGCGGTAACTCAATTTGCCGCACCACCCAATGAAGACAAATTGCGCCATAAAGCGATCGCTTTGATTGCAAATCAACCCCAAAATATTCTCGATTTGGGATGTGGTACTGGTAGTTCTACCATAAAGCTTAAGCAAGCGTTTCCGCAAGCTAAGGTGATTGGATTAGATATCTCGCCTTACATGCTAACAATGGCAGAACATAAAGGGAAAAAAGCCAATTTAGACATTGATTGGCAACAAGGAATAGCCGAAGCCACCAATTTTGCCGATAATTCTTTCGATGCAATCTCCATTGCCTTTTTGTTTCATGAAACTCCTGTCGAAATTTCTCAAGCAATCTTGCAAGAATGCCAACGATTACTCCAGCCTGGAGGACAAATTGTTATTGTAGATGGCAATCAACAACGTCTGCGCCATACTAATTGGTTAATCAAACTCTTTCGCGAACCCTATTCCCAAGTTTATGCAGCGGCTAATGTTGATGATTGGTTAAAAGATGCCAACTTTATGCAAGTTAAAACCCAGCCTGTAGGTTGGATATCGCAATTAACAACTTGCTTTAAATCTGCCCAATCAAACCTAAGTTAGATAATGATGTCATCCCTCTAACCAAGCTTTCCTTTGTCCCTTTTGGTAACTGCTTGATTCGATATTCCATCCGACTAGCTTCTGACTTTGTACCAATTTCCTCGCTAAAAACCAATTTTAAAGGATGTCTGTGTCTTGTATATTTAGCAGCAGCAGCACCGCCAGATTGATGAACCGCAAATCTTTTGGCTACGTCATTAGAAATGCCCGTATACAAAGAATTATCGCCACAGCGAATCATATAGATAGACCACATTTGTTTTGTCGTAGTAAGTTGGTTCGTTAAACTATAAAAGCTATCTGCTCGTAAGTAATAGGTAACAAGTAATAAGTTAAATAGTAAAGCTAATTTATTTCAGGCAGCTAATTTGATTGCCAACAGCACTGCTTTTATCTAAAGTAGCAGTTAATTCTACTTTTCCCTGTTGATTGATTTTCCAGTTTTGAGCTTCCACAACAGAATTGGTTTGATGGTCAAAAGATGTCAAAGATTCTAAATCGGGCATAGATTTTAGATGAGAATAAGTACTGCCGAAATCTGGTACGGCATAACTTTCGGCAATAGTATTGAGAGGATTTTCTGGTAAACCACCTCGACCAACGCTGATAAATTCATGTTGTTGTTGGCGACTACAACCTTGGGATAAATAAAGACTAGGATCGATAGGATCTGTAGGTAGCTGAATTAGACCTGAATTGGGTTCAACAGCCAAAGTATTGACTTCAATTAAGCCATCAACACCAAACTCAGAACTCGCATTAATTTGACTATTAGAAGAGAAAAACAATCCCTTAGCATTAATGTCGATATTACCACCCTGACCGAGTTGAGCATTGGCGGTTATTTGGCTGTTATCTGTACCCAGTAAATTCTCTTGAAGATCAATAAATATATTGCCTCCCGTAGCGTTTTGAGTTGCATCTGTGATAATTTTAGAGCGATCGCGTAATGATAGATTATCACCAGAGAGCGTAATGTTGCCCAGTGTTCCTTGAGTTGTACTGGCAGAAATTATACCTTCGCGATCGAGAAAGATATCTTGACTAGCAATCACGATGTTTCCAGGAGAGCCATTTGCACCTCCATCAACAGAAATTGTCCCTCTTCTAGCTAATTCCAAGCGATCGCTATTATTTATTGTGATGTTTCCCGCTTGACCGATATTAGTTGAGTTAGCAGCTACAGTCGCCCCCTCTAATAGCTTGAAATCATTTGCGTCAATAGTAATTTGACCTCCTGAACCTGCGCCATCAGTGAAACTATTTATCCCTGTTAGCAGTTCACTATCGACAACACCAGTCGCTTCAAAAAAATCTACTTTTAATTGGATATTACCTGCGTTTCCCGTTCCCGCAGTAGAAGTAGTAATATTGCCACCATCAATTGTTATCTGGTTTGCTTCAACAAAAATATTGCCACCGTCTCCTGCATTTCTTTCGTTGAAAGTTGCTAGTTTGCCATTTTCATCAAAAACCCGATTATCCAAGTTGATTTGACCCGATTCTGCACCAATAATTC
>ENA-ORXT01003683-ORXT01003683.1-marine-metagenome-genome-assembly--contig:-NODE-3683-length-16583-cov-200.046892_pt1 | contig 16583 bp, 14 predicted proteins | sample MGYA00237868_ERZ511482 | MGnify/ENA metagenome assembly ERZ511482 | reverse complement strand
GTCTCACGCGACTATACTGAGCTGGGCAACGGATCAATAGATTATTTAAAGCTACTACCAGATCCTGAAGTCTCAGGTTTAGATTATTACTACATCGAGCAGGGTGGTAATTATGCGACTAATTCTATGGTGAGCGCAGCTCATAGTGCAAGTTACTTTAAGGACCACTTGCAGAAATTTTTATAGAGGATTTTTTGCTATTTAAAAATATATTTTTCGCATATAAATTATTCTATAGAAGTTCGTTAGGTATCCTCTGTATCTCTCTCGCAATTGATGGGATACACTATTGGAAGATAACCCTCTGTATCTCCCTTGAAAAGGGAGACTTCTACCTATGTTTTAGTTAATCCCAGTTGTAGACCAATAAACTTATGGAAAAAGCAAAGGCAGTTCCCCTTTACAAGGGGAATACAAGGGGTTAGAAGAGGCTGAAATGAGCTAATCTAAAAAGGTATGCTAAGAAGTCGATCAATACTTAAATTCTTTACTACACCGTAACAAAACCATAATCATCAGCCCATAAAGTCTGTCATGCAAGAGTTTCAGCCAAAGGGAAAAATCATACAACCGAAATGGGCGGCAGAAGTCATGAAAAATTATTGGTAAATATTGAACCGCAATGAATAAACACAAATTACTTAACCTCTCCTGCGCTCCAGTAAGATCATCATCATCAAGCCAAGCATAATTCGATCATCATCGTCTGAATCAAGATTTCCTAACTTGGTTAATTCAAAGTGACGGCCCCAAAGAGAAGGAAGTTTAGCCAGCCTGACGATCTCTGAATCATTTGAGTTTTTAACAATGTAAGTCGGGTTAAACAAGTAGCCTGTGAGCATGCCGAGCAAAGGAATTTCTCCGAGTACAGAATCGGCTACTTTAGACCAGGGGTTTTCTTCCGTGATTTTAAATTGAGCTTTGTCATGTTGATCTATGATCTCATACTGAGCTTTCCATATTGATCTCCATCCTTTACGAGCGATCTTGCCGATCACTGATCCATCAGCATGAAAAAATGTATAGGCGGCTGAAAAATCTAACCAGCGATCAGCCTTAATGCTGTAATTGAGCTCGGACTTAGATTCATCAGCGTAGATAGAAATATCTTCTTTGAGTTTGAATAATTTTTGTTTGGTGTATGCGACAGTTTTGCCATTCGCATCTGTTGCTATAAAGTCATTGGCGATTGAGCCAATCTTAAATTTAAAATTGATGGGAAATCGTAAATCCTTCATCTGTAAAGCGTTTCTTTTGGTGATTGTATCTGATATCGGTGGTAAAGTAATACATTAGTATGGAACCTCGAGGCGTAGATCATTTAAACACCCAAGTGGATGATTCATCTTCTAAGAATGAGCCATCATAAATCAATCAAGAATGAACAGAGATCCTCACAAGATAAAATACATCCAGATGCGTTATATAGATACAGTTCTTTTATGCCTAATACTCTTCTGCGGATGCTCTCCTAAAACGATTGCTATCGAAGCAGAACCAGAGGCAGATCAGATTAATGACATCATTTCAGATTATGAATCTATGGATGACGGAGAAGATCAGACGGTCAGATATTGGCCTGATCTAAGTGAGGCAAAGTGGAAGCGGGAATCAAAATCTGTCAAGCACTTCCAAGATAGATTAGCGACACTGGATCAGAAATCATTATCCACTGAGAATCAGATCAATGTAGATATGTTGACCCTCATATTGAATAACTGGGCACATGAGCTCAGCTTTGAATCTCATCTGATGCCTTTGAATTCTGAAGGAGGATTCTTAGGTGGTATAGTCTATGCTATCCAGGGTAGATCAGTGGTTGATGATGAGGCCTTTGATGAATATAAAGCTAAACTGAAAGCCTTGCCTGCATATTTAAATCAGAGACAAGCTGATATGGAAGCAGGTCAGAGACAAGGCAAAAGTTCGCCAAAGGTAGTTGTCAACAATTGCATCAAGCTGATTACCCATCTATTGGAGACGCCAATAGAAGATTTGTTTTTTGTGGATGTCGTATCATCTGAGTATAGAAATGAAGCCATTGAGCTAGTTAAAAGCGAAGTTGTGCCAGCGTATTCATCCTTTAGAGATTTTTTAGCAGGACCTTATCTGAAGGCAGCACCAGCAGCAGTCGGTATTTCAGAAGTCACGGATGGTAGAGCGCGCTACGAAGAGCTAGTGAGGTATTTTACCACATTTGATATCAGTCCTGAAGAAGTATTTCAGACAGGGATGAGTGAGGTGAAGCGCATTAGAGCAGAGATGGAAGAAATCATCAAGGATTTAAAATTTGATGGCGACTTCGCTGCATTTTTAAAATTTCTGCGTACAGATCCACAGTTCTACCCCAAGTCTGGAAGAGAACTTTTGAATCGAGCTGCATGGATCACAAAGGAGATGGAAGGCGAGCTACCTAAATATTTTAATTTGCTTCCTCGCATGCCACTCACTGTAAAACCAGTACCGGACGCTCTCGCGCCTAATTATACTGGAGGTAGATATTCTCCTGGTTCTTATGAGGATAATCGAGCAGGCCAGTACTGGGTCAATACGTATAAACTGGAAAGTCGTCCATACTATGTGCTACCAGCCTTATCCCTTCATGAAGGTGTGCCAGGCCATCACTTGCAGATCATGTTAGCAGCAGAATTAGAAGAATTGCCTGCTTTTCGAGGTACTTATATTTCAGCATTTGGAGAAGGCTGGGGATTATACTCAGAGTTCTTAGGTAAAGAGGCTGGCATGTATAAGTCCCTTTATGAAGAGTTTGGCGCTCTGACTTATGAGATGTGGCGAGCTTGCCGCTTAGTGGTCGATCCAGGGATGCACTACAAGGGATGGACGAGAGAGGAGGCAGTAGACTTCATGGCTTCTAATACAGCACTTTCTATGCATGAGGTCAATACCGAAATAGATCGTTATATCGGGTGGCCTGGACAGGCTGTTTCTTATAAGATGGGAGAATTAAAAATCAGAGAATTACGTGCAAGAGCAGAGTCGAAACTGGGTGATGACTTTGACATCAGAGAGTTTCATGATAAAGTGCTTGAGAATGGATCAGTCCCATTACAGACATTAGAGAGGCTGATAGATCAGTATATGAATCAAAAAATATCTCTTCAATCTTTAGATAATTAGGCTTAGTAAGAATAAATGAAAGCGGCAAGCTCAAAACAAATTAAAGACGAATTATCATCGCTCTCTAAAGCTGACCTATTGGCTTTGGTTTTGCGCTTGGCAAGATTCAAAAAAGAGAATAAAGAACTCTTGACCTATCTTCTCTTCGAAGCTGATAATGAACAATCTTACATCGCTCATATCAAATTGTGGTTGTCAGACGAATTTGCATTGGCCAATAAGCAAACTTATTATCTGACGAAGAAAGCGGTGCGCACGATTTTAAAAAATTTAAAAAAGTACATACGCTATTCTGGGAATAAAGAAACAGAGGTCGTTTTATTGATTGCATTTTGCCAGATCTATCAGGCATCTATTCCAATCGCTCGGACCAGACTGGTCTTTAAGAATATCTATGATCGCCAGTTAGAATTGATCAAAAAGCGGGTACTTTCACTACATGAAGATTTACAATATGATTATGGTTTAGAGATTGACAAGTTAGTGAGGTAGATTTTCATTTTAATTAATTGTATCAGGAGAAAATCAATTAGTTGAATCGTATTTTTAATACGTCTTTTGCTTAAAATTGAAGATTAAGATTAGGTGTTATTTCTTGAATGTGAGGGACCAGACCCAGGTCAAGATTTTTATTTCTGATCTTATGAAACTTCGGAATGAAATAACCAATCAATCCTCCTGTCACGTAGCCCACCATCAGATCCATCGGAAAGTGGAGTCCTGACTCATATCTTAAATAAATGTAGCAGCTGGAAGAATAGCAGCACCTACATAAATAGCCCATTGATAGTTAGACTCAGGATATAGATCATTGAATACTGAAGCAATAAAAAAAGGATACTGCTGACATATGTGAGACTTGGCCTGAGTAAATTGACCATTGAGCATCGTGTATTGTTTTTCTTCTATTGGGGATATTATCATTATATATGAATGGCCTTACTCGCTGAATACTACTCTTTCATAATGTAGTGAGGTAGGTATTTAGTAAAATCGTCTCTGCTTACATGACTGCGATGAAATTCCATTCTTATTGCCCTTCTCCGATCCCTGATACTAAGACTGGTAAGAAAAAATAACACCGTCTCTAAAATAATCACTAATTCGTGCTGCAGACATACTGTCATTAAAATCAAGTGTCTGTCTATTGATAAAGGATTATCTGGGACCTAAAGCATTGACCTCGGTTTCTGTGACATCATCCCGACTGCTATCTATGGCAAAGCTCGTAGCAAAGAAAGTCAAGCCTATACCAGATAGTGGTCTTTCTCTTTTCCAATTCACATCATAAACTGTTGGGAAAATAAAGTGTGATGCAACATCAATGTTATCCCTTTAAGAAGGTTATACTTTGTATACATAGCAAGTCTAAACTGTGGATGTTTGTTCTATATTTTTATTCTGGTGAGGATTCCAAACTACAATGCTTAATAGTAAAAATGCCAACAGTAATGAACCCAAAGATAGATACAATACATTTTCATAAGCAGCATCACCAAGAGTCATGGCCGCTATCGCAGGACCGACTGCCCGACCTCCCATATTGACCACAGTGCCGATGGTCACGATCCTGCCCAATAGATCAAACTGACCTTGCATTTGCTGAAAGTAAGGTATAAGCACTGACCAGAATGCACCCATCATACAGCTACCTATTAGAAACTTGTAAGCTATCTCTGATTGGAATAAAATGGCGATAGAAATGCCCATTGAAATAATAGCAATAGACATAGGCCATTTCTGACCATAGCGATTCCCTATCCGGATTACAGTAAAAGCTCCTGCTACAGAGACTATAGCTCCAAGTCCTAAGACCAGTCCGATAAATTCTGAACTCAGTCCAGCCTCTTTTGCGATTCTCTCCGTGTACGTATACGTCACACCACCACCTAACTGAAGTAGAAAATAGGCAAGCAGACTCAGGACGATTAATTTATTTTTAAAAAGAGAAGCTAAAGAGTTGAAATTTTTTGACATCAGGCCAGATTCAAATTCTCTGATGACACCTGAAAATCCCAGACTGATGAGTGCCATCGCCGCAAGTGTGTAGAAGCCAATCTGAAATCCGATAGAATCAATAAAAAATGGAAGGCTAAATAGAGTGATCCCACTGACGACGGCATAGCTTATGATATAGATGCTGAAGGCCCTGATAGAATCTTTCAGTGCTGAAAAGCTAGCTAATGAACTCGCATACAGGACACCACCTGCTAATCCACTGAGAAATCGAATGATCAATAACGACTCCGCAGTCAGGCAAAACGATGAGGCGATATCAAAGAGAATCAGGCCGATGCAAGCATACCGAATCAGACTCAAAAGTCTGATCTTGCCGATCATCAGCGTCGCTGCGATGCCACCGATCGCCAGCCCACTGATATTAGAAAAGCTTATCCACCCGACCATAGATCGATCTAGCTGAAGCTGATCTACAATAGCGCCGATCAGAATAGGTAAAATCACTGTGTAGCCTAAGCCTGTGACTCCCATAAATCCTGTCTTAACAATAGTGAGTGTGGATGGTGAGGACATCATGCGCAAATCTACAGAAAGTATCTAATGTCCTTATATAAAGTAAGCTCAACTATAAACTAAAAAAGGCCGCTCTTCCGAACGACCCTTTATCTAATTAACACCTTTAAACTGCCTAACAAAGATAAGAGCGATTGAGACTATATCATAATACTTAGACTCTACAAAGACACTCTATGCGATCTACAAATTAACCACAACCAAGGAATCTATCATTAAAATAGCTTTAAGACCATATCTATTTGAAGCGTAAGTAGTAATCAAAAAGACTTGTGAGTCTACTTTTTAATATATTCTATTTTTTCGATCTTTAGACCATGGGATTTAAAACAAGATTAGCGAAGAAGGGGCCAGAATTATCCAAGGTCATAGCCGGTGTGATGAATTGGGGTGCGTGGGGAGCTAAGTATGATACACAGGATATGAGTACCCTGATAGAGCAGTGTGTGGAGCATGAGATTACAAGCTTCGATCATGCGGACATATATGGTGGGTATACGACTGAAGCAGATTTTGGAGCAGCACTGCAAGTGAGTTCAGTCAGAAGAGATCAAGTCCAGCTGATCACGAAGTGTGGCATCTGCTATCCATGTGAGTCAAGACCAGAATTTAAGATAAAGTCATATAATACAACGAAGCAGTACATCTTAGGCTGCGTGGAAAAAAGCTTGGAGAATCTACAGACTAAGTATATTGATGTCTTACTGATCCATAGGCCAAGTCCGCTGATGGACCTTCATGAGATAGCTGAAGCTTTTTCAGCACTGAAAGCTTCAGGCAAGGTCAGTTACTTCGGGGTCTCTAACTTCTCTACGACACAGCTACAGATGCTGCAGTCTCACTTTCCATTAGTGACGAATCAGATAGAAGCATCACTCCTACACTTAGAGCCATTTAAAGATGGCACATTTGATCAGGCACAGAAGAATCATTTTAAACCAATGATCTGGTCCCCACTTGGAGGTGGTGATTTATTCAACGAGTCTTCTGAATACGAATTTGTCAATCGAAGGGCCAGGCTTAAAACTGTAGCGGACTTATATGGATGGACATTAGATGAGATGGCATATCTATTTTTACTGCATCATCCAGCGAGATTATTTCCTGTGACAGGGTCATCAAAAATGGAGAGAATATTGACTGCTAAAGTAGCTTTTGAACAAAACATCACAAATGAGCAATGGTTTGAGATATGGACAGCAAGTACAGGTGAGAGGGTGGCATAGTATCAATAAATGATGAAGAATAACAGATTTATTTTATTAGCGGCGATCATACTACTCTCGATTAGCCACACAGCTTATACTCAGAGTGAATGCACGAGGATGACCCATTATGGATCTATAGAGTTATGTTTGCCATCCATCGAGGGCATGAAAGAATGCTATCTCAGACCTAATGTCAAAGCACTGGCGGATCATTTTGAAGATGATCGGAATCTGGTCTTAGCTTACTATGTGAATGACTCTACCTTTCTGCAAGCAGACCGTTTGGCTGAGATCAAGTATGATGATTATTTTAAAATATATGCTAATAAAGGACTTGGTGATGTGACCATCGAGGCTAAAGATCTTCAGTCAGTGTACAGCGAGATGTCAGCTTCTTTAACAATAGATAATTGGCAGAGCTTAAAAGAGGGAATTGAGGAAAAGCTGGATGATTTACAAGTAGGTGTTCCACAGTTAATTGAGGAATTTGAAGTCAGCGATAAGAGTAAGTCAATGACATTAATCATTAATTACAACATAGAAGGAGAAATGAATCCTGTTGCCATGTCCATCAGTATATTGGTGATCAAAGAGAGACTGTTATTTGTAGCATATTATTTAGGATTTAAAGATGAGGAGACCTTTGAACTTATTAAGCTAAAAAGCAAGCAAATAATTGAACGAATAGAAACAGTGAATCTTGAGTAAAATATAACTTAGACTATATCCCTCCACAACCATCTATGAAGGCATGCAGTGTGGCAGCACTGACCACCTCAAATCCAGGCAGTAGGTTAATCTCTATCTTAGAATCATAGTTTATCAAAGCACTATTTGTGATTACCTGTCTTGAATCTATGATGCCATCAGTTTCGTAAGTCGTAGTATTATTTATTGTCCCACTTAGACCGTTCATATTGACTTCTGCAAAGTCATCAGTACATAAAGAGATCGAATCGTATTCATAAGCACCCATATCGATGATGCCATTATATCTTAGATTCATGCTCTGATCCACAGTACCGTGTGCTCTGATATTACCTCCCCAGAATGGACTAGTCCAATCAGTGATGTCCGCTTGTGCAATGCCAACATCTATCCCTGACGAATTAGACTGAAGTGCGAAGTTATTTGTGATACTATTACTATATAAGGGATCTATGACGAGTGCTTGCCCAGGCAGACTGGCTTGACCATTCGTACTACTTCCCCACCATATGTTTTTACCCCAGATGATGTTCTGATGCTGACCATTAGGCTCTTGATAAAAATTATCATTTACAGCAGATACGCCGTATATGATATTATTTTGGAAGGAAGCATCAATAATTCGATAAGCAAAATTAATCTCTGTACCCCAATCCCAGTTCTGGTAGAATGAATTATTGTAAACATAAATGCGCTCAGCACTACCTCCTCCTTCTCCAGCAGGATCTGCTCCATATCCGCCGATACTGAGTCCTGCAGATAGATTCTTATAGATGACATTATTTATCATCAGTATGTCCTCCGTACTTTTGCCAGGTTGTTCGCTGGCAAATTCAAATCCAATATCATTTCCAGTTGATTCATTTCCATTGAATATGATATTACGTCCACCATCTACATAAAATCCGCCTGCACTTTCTCCATCATTGCCATACCATGGATTGCCCAGTGTCGTCGTATTATTAATGGCTTTATTATGACTGACGATTCCATTTCGCACCCGATCATCTTCTTCATTTATACAAGTGCTGCAAGTACCTTCATACCCTATAAAGTCAAATCCTATATTGTTATTATCATGGACATGATTTCCTTTGATGGTGAATCTGTCAATATTACCATTCAACACAAATGCTTCGCTCGAAGCTAAAGTACAATTGTATATTTCATTATCTAAGAATTCGATATCGTAAATCCCTGTTTGAGTATCTCCGAATACGCCGATACCGTTAGCAGAGGGACCACAGTTGAAGTCAGTCTGATTGCAGCTGGATAAATTTCTAATATCATGTATCTTAATATTTCTCACAATAAGATCATGGCTATTACCATGGATATAAATCCCTAAAGGTGAGTCTGTTATATTATATCCTGTGCTCGTCACGAAGTTTTTCAGTTCTAAGTTATCGATGATAATATATTGAGCATCGACTATAGTGATGAGTCCTTCCGAGCCATTTGGGCTCAGGCCTTGACCATCTATGATAGCGTTAGCCTCTCCTCTGATGGTGATATGACCAGCTGCACTTCCACCAGTTATATTTCCATTTATGACTACTTTTTCAGCATAAGTCCCAGTCTTGATGATGAGTACGTCTCCTGGACTCAGTTGATTTACGCCATAGGTGATTGTGGCCCAAGGTAGCGAGTTATTCCCTGGATTATTATCATCTCCAGTAGGTCCTATATAATAGCTCGTTTGAGCATGTATAGAATAGCCTGTCATAAAAATGGAGGATATCAAATAATATAATATGATGGCGAACCTTTTCACGATGATATAGATAGTCATATTAGTAAGTGCAATAAATCAAGAGTATAACGCAAAAGCACAAGATTACCCTAAAGTTAGCCTATTTCAGATTGTCCATTAATGTAATGAGTAGCTATTCTATAGCTTGTAAGACTTGTTAAATACTTCATAACTTTTTCATTATTAGGCAATTAGCTCAATATTTCAGCTTTTTTCCTTTAAAATTTGTATCTTTGCCGCCCAAATTGAATTTCGGTTAAATACAAATTGAATGAGTAAGAAGCGAGTACTGTTCGTCACACAAGAGATGAACCCTTATACGACACTAAGTAACATTTCTGAGTATGTAGCTAAACTACCTCAGTACACTCAGGAAAAAGGCATGGAAATAAGAGTCCTAATGCCTAAATATGGAGTTATAAATGAGCGGAGACATAGACTTCACGAAGTAGTCAGACTATCTGGTATGAATATCATAGTGGATGACGATGATTTTCCATTAATTATAAAAGTCGCATCACTTCCAGGGTCAAGACTTCAAGTATATTTCCTTGATAATGAAGAATTTTTCAAAAGGAAGTTCATTTTTGATGATGAAGATGAAAAGCCATTTGAAGATAATTTAGACAGGATGATCTTCTTCTGTAAGGGTGTCATGGAAACAGTGAAAAAGTTTGGCTGGCCGCCTAATGTCATTCATTGTCATGGCTGGATGACGAGCCTTATACCTTGCTATCTGAAGTCCGTATACATGAATGATCCAATTTTTGCAGATTCTAAAATTATCTATTCTGCATATGCGAATCAATATGAAAAAAACTTTGGAGATGACTTTTTTGATAAGGCATTAATCAATAATCTCGAAGAATCAGAGCTTGATTGTTATAAACATGATGGAAAGATTAGCTTAAATGCTGGAGCAATTCACCACACTGATGCAATTATTCAAGGAAGCGAAGAGTTAAGTCAGCACGTTATGGATATGATTGAGTCTTCGGATAAGCCTAAATTACCACTACACAGTAAAGAAGATTATCTGGAACCTTATATCAATTTTTATAAATCTCTGATAGAAGAATAAAGATTTGAGTCGAATTGATTTTTCGTGCGCGCCAAAGCACATAGGTTTTTACCTTATAATTTTTGGCCTGTTTGTCCTTTCATCGTGTAATGATTCTACTATCGTAGGTTCAGACTTATTTGATGGTCAAGATCTTAAGATAGATAATACTGATACACTTTCGATAATGGCGAAAACTGTCAGACTAGATTCTGTCAGGACCTTTAGTCTTAATAATAATAATAGCACAACTTTTCTCATCGGAGAACTGGATGAACCATATTTTGGTGTGACTAGAGCTTCTCTAATAGCAGAAGCTCACTACAGTTTGAACCTAACCACAGGTGAATTATTTGTCCCAGATTATAGAAGTACTGACGTACTGGATTCCATGATTTTAGTATTAATTCTCGATGCCAGTGGGAATTATGGAGATTCTACAGCAAGTCATGATTTAGAGGTTTTCAGAGTTGCTGAGGATCTAAGAGTATACGATGAGTTATTTTCTACTCAGACGATTATGACTGAACCGACGCCTATAGCTTCTATTTCAGGAGTTGTTATAAGTGCCGACTCTGTAGATGTGTATAATCCAGTATTAGACAGTATTTTCACTGAGGCGCCCCAGATAAGGATACCAATGGGTGAAGATATCAGTAATGAATTTTTTACTGATCTTGCTGGTATAGAAAACGATGCAGATTTTGTAACAGCATTTAGCGGAATTAAGGTTGAGTCTATTCTACCCTCTAATTCAGTGTTTGGAGTGAATATTGATGTCAGGTCTTTTACCAGCCGAATAGTAACTTATTATTCTAGAGGTGATACATCAATAATATATACATATCCTCTCAATGATCTAACCCGTAATGCCCCCCTCGGTAGGAGACTTACAGAATATGATAGAGATTTAGATGGTGCCATTGTGACAGACTTTAGCTCTGATGAAGCGAAAGACAGTTTATTATTCGTAGAAACAGGTTTAGGACATGTTGTTGAGTTAGATTTTTCTTCTCTCTTGAGATTAGATGATGTACTTATCAATCGAGCAGAAATAGAAATGGTTGTCGCATCACTTGATGATTTTGATCTGGGCTTGTTTCCGCCAATACAGAATCTGATCATGACAGCACTGGACCAAGATGGTGAAACTATGGTTCTCGATGAGGTAAATGAAGGGATTCAATTCAATCAATTAGATCGATCCTTTGGAGGCTCAGTCGAACCTTTCATGGATGACGGACAGCTGATGTACCGATATAAAATGAATATTTCAAGATCAGTGATTCAGATTAAGAGTGGCGAGCTTTTGCCTGCCATCACTTTAACTCCTTTACTTAATAGTGGAAGAGTCAATCGTTCTATCATTTACGGACCGGATCACCCAAGATACCCTATGAAGTTAAACGTAGGACTCACCGTTCTGTAGTATTAAATTATATTTTATGTGTGGAATATTTGCTTACATTGGTCAACAGGAAGCCTTTCCCATAATTGTAAATGGACTAAAAAAGCTCGAGTACCGTGGCTATGATAGCGCAGGTATATCTGTTTATTTAGCTGAGCAGCAGGAGATTATTACAAATAAGAAAAAGGGTAAAGTAGCAGATCTTCTTCAGTATGTAGGGGATAATCAAATCAAAGGTACCATGGGTATCGGCCACACTAGATGGGCGACACATGGTAAGCCTAATGATGTAAATGCTCACCCTCATCATTCTAATAATCAAAGGATCTCACTAATTCATAATGGGATCATCGAAAACTACAGCGTTTTAAAAGCAGCATTAATTAAACTCGGATATGAGTTTCACAGTGAGACTGATACAGAGGTACTAGTCAATCTTATCTCAGAGATACAAAAGAAACAAAACTTAGAGATTACGGAAGCAGTCAGAGTCGCACTGTCTAAAGTCGTAGGAGCTTATGCTATCGTGGTCATGGACGCTGAAAATCCAGATAAAATAGTCGGTGCTAGAAAATCTTCGCCATTGGTCCTCGGCGTAGGAATAGAAGAATTAATCTTAGCTTCTGATGCGACCCCAATCTTAGAACACACTAAAAAGGTCATATATCTCAACGATGGTGAAATAGTCTCTCTGAATAGAGATATGTCATATGATATCATCAATTTGGAGAATGAGCTGGTCAAGGGTACAATAGAAGAACTAGATTTTACAATAGAAGAATTAGAAAAGGGAGGGTACGATCACTTTATGCTCAAAGAAATATTCGAGCAGCCTAAGACCGTGAAAGAAAGTATGAGAGGTAGAGTAAGGCCTGAAGAATCTACCATCCACTTAGGAGGATTACAGAGATCTACTTATGACCTTACTAAGATCGAAAGAATTGTCATCATAGCCTGCGGGACTTCGTGGCATTCTGGTCTGATAGGAGAGTACCTCATAGAAGATATAGCACGTGTCCCAGTAGAAGTAGAATACGCCTCAGAATTCAGATATCGCAATCCTATCATAAAAGACACGGACCTTTACATAGCGATATCACAATCTGGAGAAACGGCTGATACTTTAGCCGCACTAGAACTTGCAAAATCTCATGGTGCTAAGACTTATGGTATCGTGAATGTCGTCGGTTCATCTATAGCAAGAATGACTGACTTTGGATCTTATACTCACGCAGGACCAGAGATAGGGGTAGCTTCGACTAAAGCATTCACGAGTCAAGTCACGGTGCTGACTCTTCTCGCCATCCATCTCGCTGATGTCAGAGGAGCAATAAGTCTGGAAAGTAAAAATCGATTGATAAAATCTCTGATTGAGATTCCTAAACACATAGAGACGATCTTAGCACAGAGTGATAAGATAAAATACATAGCTTCTGACTTGAGAAATGCGCCTAACTCACTTTACTTAGGAAGAGGTTATAATTTTCCAGTTGCATTAGAGGGGGCATTAAAGCTGAAGGAGATCTCCTACATCCATGCCGAGGGCTATCCTGCAGCAGAGATGAAGCATGGTCCTATAGCATTGATCGATTCATTTATGCCTGTGATCCTGATAGCGACTAATCAGAGTGTACACGAAAAATTATTGAATAATCTGCATGAAATAAAGGCTCGAAATGCTAAAGTTTTGGCAATTGTGACGAAAGACGAAGAAGAAATCAAAAAAAATGCGGACTTTTGTATTGAAATTCCTGAAGTAGAGGAAGAACTAACACCATTGTTATCCGTCATTCCACTTCAATTACTGGCTTATTACATCGCTGTCTTTAGAGGATGTAATGTAGATCAGCCAAGAAATTTAGCAAAATCCGTCACGGTAGAGTAAAATAAAAATTATGAACGATTCACATTCTATGGAATATAACTCTCAGAGGGGAGGACTTAGAATATCTGAGTATGGTAGAAATATTCAGAATATGTTAAAATATGCAAGAACAATTGAAGATGTAGATGTGAAAAGACGAACCGTAGACGGAATCGTCAAATTGATGCTACAGATGAATCCTCAGAGTAAGAATGTACTGGAATACGAAGAGAAGTTATGGAGACATGCCTTCTACATTGCAGAGTACGATCTACCTGATATTATACCACCGAATGGTGTGATTCCGACACATGCAGAAGCTGCAAAAAAGCCGGACTTGTTAGAATATCCAGCTTATGCTTCTCGATATAGACATTATGGACATCAGGTTCAGATGTTAATCAATAAGGCAAAAGTGATGGAAGATCAGGAGAAGAAAAAGGAATTCACTAAGGTCATAGCCGCTTATATGAAGCTAGCATATAAGACATGGAATCAAGATTCTAATGTCAATGACAATGTGATTAAGGCAGACTTAAAAGAGATCTCTGATGGAGAATTATCACTTGAGCCAGACGAACCGATTAATTACTTAGCCAATTCAATCAGCAAAGCAAAAAGAATTCAAAATGCCCCCTCTAAGCATGGCAAGGGTAGAAATAATAATAAGAATAGGAACAACAACAACAATAATAGAAGAAGAAGAAAGTATTAAGAACACAAACTGAGTGTGTCAAGGCTATTCTAAGTACGACGTAGGACTTACAGTTAATAGATCATCATGATCTAATGCTCACTATGGTAGGACGCATAGTCTTTAACCCAATATTTCATTTAAAAGATAGACCATCTTTGTATGGACAGGAATAACACATTAGACTATATTACAATATGTTATCCATAGATATTACCTTGCATCGATTAAATAAAAAATGAAATGTCCGAAGCATTTATAGTAAAAGGCGGCAATAGGCTGTCAGGCAGCATCATTCCACAAGGAGCTAAAAACGAAGCTCTTCAAGTACTGTGTGCGACTCTATTGACCAAAGATGAAGTGGTCATCAATAATTTACCCGACATATTAGATGTCCAAAGATTGATCACCCTAATTGATGGCTTAGGCGTAGAGGTAAAGAGAATCAATAAAAACAGTTATAGCTTCACAGCAAATGAGGTCGACTTAGATTATTTCTCCACAGAGGAATATCAGATGAATGCTCGAAAAATCAGAGGCTCAGTGATGCTCATGGGACCTTTATTAGCTAGATATAAGAAAGCATTTCTGCCTAAACCGGGAGGAGATAAAATAGGCAGGCGTAATCTGGACACGCATTTTCATGGATTTACTAAGCTTGGAGCTAAATTCATCTATGATGAGAAAGAAGATAAATACCTACTCGAAGGATCCGAGCTGAAAGGGAAGTACATCCTTATGGATGAAATCTCAGTCACTGGCACGGCTAATCTGGTCATGGCTGCAGTGCTAGCGGAAGGAGAAACTGAACTATTCAATGCTGCTTGTGAGCCTTACCTAATTCAGCTATGCAAGATGCTCAACCGTATGGGAGCTCAGATCTCAGGCATAGGCTCTAATCGATTAATTATCAAAGGAGTCACTTCTTTAGGAGGTACGACTCATGATGTCGCACCAGATATGATCGAAATAGGTAGCTTTATCGGTCTGGCTGCGATGACCCAATCAGAGCTCACGATCAAAGATGCTTATAAAGCGGACTTAGGCGTCATACCCAGAACATTCGAAAAAATCGGAATCAAGCTTAACCGAAGTGGAGATGATCTCATTGTAGAAGCACAGGATAACTATGAGATCAGCTCATTCATAGATGGATCTATCTTGACTATATATGATGCACCGTGGCCTGGATTTACGCCAGACTTGATGAGCATACTATTAGTCGCTGCGACTCAAGCGAAAGGGAGTGTGCTGATCCATCAGAAGATGTTCGAGAGTAGATTATTCTTCGTGGATAAGCTGATTGATATGGGAGCTAAAATCATCTTGTGCGATCCACATAGAGCGACTGTTATAGGGCTCAATCGAGAGTTCCAGCTTAGAGGTATTACGATGAGCTCGCCAGATATTAGAGCAGGTGTCTCACTCTTAATAGCTGCCTTATCTGCCAGTAGTGAAAGCAAGATCCTTAATATCCAGCAGATAGATCGTGGCTATGAAGATATCGATATACGACTCAAAAGCTTAGGTGCTGATATTGAGAGAGTGAATGTCTAAAGAATAGAAAATTGGACATTAAAGCTCAGATTATAGTATTCATTAAGATCATAGTCGCTGTCATCCTGATTGGGATATTTGCTCAGATAGAAATAGAACTCCCTCTCAATGAAGCTGGCATATCTATTAGTGGCCAGACATTCGCAGTATTGCTGGTCGGCTTTCTATTGGGGTCTAGTCTTGGCTCACTTGCCATTATTTTATACACAATAGTCGGAGTCATGGGAGCTCCAGTATTTTCTGGTGGCGCATCAGGAGTCGAGACATTTCTCGGGCCTAGCATGGGCTATTTAGTTGGATTCGTCTTGGGAGCCTATGTAGCTGGAAGATTAGCAGAAAGAGGCTGGCATGATAAGTTATGGAAGTGCATCATAGTGATGATGATTGGGACATTTGTTATTTTATTTTGTGGTGTGATTAGATTGACATTCATTTTTGGTATTGAAACTTCACTTGAAGTTGGGATGTATCCATTTTTATCGGGAGGCTTAATCAAGACGACTTTGGGGGGATTAGTGGCTTATTTTATTTACCCGCTATTCAGGGGTATTCAGAAGTAAAGCATGAACACATTTTCTATAGACGCAAAGCTTACTTGCACTCGCCGTGCGGGCCTTACTGCCCACCCGTACTCAGTGGTACGGTTCCTTCTTTATCATAG
>ENA-ORXT01003681-ORXT01003681.1-marine-metagenome-genome-assembly--contig:-NODE-3681-length-16601-cov-8.712479_pt1 | contig 16601 bp, 5 predicted proteins | sample MGYA00237868_ERZ511482 | MGnify/ENA metagenome assembly ERZ511482 | reverse complement strand
GTTCTCTTTAGAGGGAGCAAATTGGTTTTGTTTTTTTGCAAAAAAACAAAACCAATTTGCTCCCTCTAAAGAGAACTCTTAAATATACTTTTACCAGATACCAAGCTTAAACTATTAAAATCATCCAATTATCAAAGAAATGATTTTTAGTTTTTGAATTTAATTTCAGCGAAATACAAGTAAGGAAGGAAAAACAAAATGAACATTTTGTTTTTCCTTCCTTCCTTATTTGATTATTTGAATTGATTTTCAGAATTTGTTATTTAAACATCAATGGTAGAAATAAAAGAAGATGAAAAGTTATTAATACAGCGGGCGTACCGAACTTTACTGCATTCCTTTAAAACAGAATTAAATAAAGAAGATCAGCAAAATTTGCGGGCTGCTTATGAATTAGCAGTAGAGGCACATAGCCAACAGCGACGTAAATCGGGGGAACCCTATATTTTACACCCAATTGAAGTAGCTCGGATTTGTATTGAAGAAATAGGGCTTGGGCCTACCGCTGCAGTTTGTGCCTTATTACATGATGTGGTAGAAGACACGGATGTAAAATTGGAAGATATAAAGGAACATTTTGGGGAACGAATAGCACTTATCGTGGATGGTTTGACCAAATTAGATAGTGCTTATAGTGCGGAAAGTCCACAGGCAGAAAATTTCAGAAAAGTACTTAGTACTTTAACAGTAGATGTACGAGTAGTGTTAATTAAAATGGCAGATCGCATCCATAATATGCGTACCCTCGGGTTTATGCCTCGGCATAAACAATTAAAAATAGCGGCGGAAACCTCTTTTATCTATGCGCCTTTAGCACATAGACTTGGTTTGTATAATATTAAAACGGAATTTCAAGATCTCTGTATGAAAATTACAGATAGAGAAACTTATTCTGGAATTGCGAAGAAACTAGCAGCTACCAAAAAAGCTAGGAATGAATATGTAGAGGAATTTATTAAGCCGTTAGAAAAAGAACTACAAGAAGCAGAAATCCCTTACCGAATTACGGGTCGCTCTAAGTCTATTTACTCTATTTGGAATAAATTAAAAACGAAAAAGGTTCCTTTTGAAGAAATCTATGACTTATTTGCTGTCCGGATTATCGTAGACGTACCTATTAGAAAAGAAAAAAGTACTTGCTGGGAATGCTATTCCATCGTTACAGATGTTTATCAACCTATTCCTGAAAGACTAAAAGATTGGATTACTATTCCGAAATCAAATGGCTATGAGTCTCTACATACAACTGTGGTAGGTCCTAAAGGGCGGTTTGTAGAGGTGCAAATTCGTAGTGAACGGATGGACGATATATCGGAACGGGGTTATGCCGCACACTGGAAATATAAAGGTGTTTCTAATTCTCCAAACGTGTATAATGCTTGGTTGGATAATGTGCGAGACATTATGGAAAGTCCTACTGCGGATGCTTTAGAGTTTTTAAATGACTTTAAAACCAACCTTTTCAAGGAAGAAATTTATGTATACACGCCCAAGGGGGATATGAAAGTATTACCTAAAGGTGCTACTGCTTTAGATTTTGCTTTTGCGATTCATACAGATATAGGCTACCATTGTATGGCTATCAAAATCAACAATAAGTTGGTGCCGATGGGTTATAAGTTACAGAATGGTGACAAAATTCATGTAACGACTAGTAAAAACCAAAAACCAAGGGAAAACTGGTTGAAAATGGTGGTGACGGGTAGAGCCAAATCTAAGATTCGCTCTGCCATGAAAGAAGCACGCCGCAAGCATGGCGAATTTGGCAGAGAAACTTTAGAGCGCAAATTCAAAAGTTCAAAAATAGATTATACAGAAGCCAACATAGATACATTGGTCAAGCATTTAAAACTCAAATCACATGTTGATTTTTATTATGCTATCTTCATTGAAGACGTAGATGTAAATGACTTGCTGAAAAAATTTACTGTAGAGCATGGAAAATTAATCCCTATAGAAATAGTCGAAAAGCCAGTAGTAGGGGATGGTCTAGAAGAGATACGGGTAGAGAAACCGCTTCAAACTAGTAAGTCTGGCTTATTTATTAATGGGGAACCTGCGGAAAACTATAAGTTTCAATTGGCTACTTGTTGTAGTCCTGTGAATGGAGATGATATTTTTGGCTACCTGAGCAATGCAGGCTTGAAAATACACCGAGCTAGTTGTCCCAATTCGACCAATTTAATGGCCCGCTATGGCTATCGTATCATGAAGGCAGAGTGGAATGCGGTAACCAACACTAATTTTGTGGTTAATCTAATCATTACGGGCGTGGATCATGGCCCCGGTGTCATTGAAAATATCACCAATAAAATTTCTTCTCAAATGGGCTTGAACATCCGTTCCTTTCATATTGATGGGAATGAAGGCTATTTTGAAGGAAAAGTGAAATTGCAAGTAAGAGATAAAAATCAATTATACTTGGTGATGAAGGCTTTGAAAGAAGTGGAAGGGATTTCTTCGGTAACTCGGTTGGGCTAAAAGAAGGGGATAACTTCAAGTTATCCCCTTCTTTTAAGTTCCATTTTTTTTGTTGAAAATGGGGGGGGATATTTGAGAAGAAGGGGATAACTTGAAGTTATCCCCTTCTTCTTAGTGCTTAAGTTTTCTCAAATTTTTTATCTTTGAGGAAACTAAACATAATATGAATTTCTACGAAAACCAATTATTTCACATCTATAATCAGGGGAATAATAAGCGTCAACTATTCTTTTCTGACGATAACTATCAATTCTTTTTATGGAAAATGCGAGCTAACTTATTGCCATTTGGCGATATAGTTGCGTGGTGTTTAATGCCGAATCATTTTCATTGGTTGTTCTATGTAAGGAGGGTTACAGTTTCTAGAGAAGATTTTAGAAAATTTGTAGATGATATTGAATTTCAACGAAGACAACAAAAATATAAGCAAGCAAAGCCAGTAAATAAATTCCACCAACGTTCTGCCGATAAAGACAAACCAATAACTTTAGGAGAAGCAATAGGTATTTTACAAAAATCCTATGCTAAGGCACTCAATAAAGAAAAGGGTTGGTCAGGCAGTTTATTTAGAAAAAACTGTAAAGCAAAAGATGGTTGGGTGGATGATTTCATTACGGTCCAGAAGAATGGTAAGGATGATTTTCGGTTCTTACCAGGTACAGAATACGCCCATACCTGCTTTTGTTATATTCATCAGAATCCAGTAGTTGCCAATATAGTTAAAGAAGAATCGGATTATAATTGGTCTTCTGCAAAGGAATATTCTGGACAAAGGAAAGGAACTCTTTGTAATATAGAATTGGGCAATTTTTTAGGACTGTACAGTGGTTAAAAGAAGGGGATAACTTGAAGTTATCCCCTTCTTTTAATGCGTAAGTTCCCGAATAATTTTCCAGGATTGTACAGTAGCTAAAAGAAGGGGATAACTTAAAGTTATCCCCTTCTTTTAATGTGTAAGCTCCTGAATAATTTTCCAGGATTGTAGCTAAAAGAAGGGGATAACTTAAAGTTATCCCCTTCTTTTGATGTAGCTAAAAGAAGGGGATAACTTGAAGTTATCCCCTTCTTTTGATGTAGTAAGCTCCCGAATAATTTTTAGGATTGTAGCTAAAAGAAGGGGATAACTTGAAGTTATCCCCTTCTTTTAAACTAACTTCTAAAACTTAAAGCTAATACCAAAAATCATCGACCTACCAAGATCATCTGCGAAATATCGTTGCCGATTAAGGTAATCCCGATATTTTACATTCAATAGATTATCCGCCTTCGCAAAAAACCTAATTTTATAATCTTGAAAAATTATATTAGTAGAGAGCTTTAATCCCAAGAGATTATAACTAGAAGGTGGCGCCACAAAATCCTGTTCTAGTAAAATATTATTTTGTGCAAAAATAAACTTATTGTTTAGTTCAATTTCTGTCGCTTCCAAGTTGAGATTTCGGATAAAGGTTACCGCTCGTTTTGCTCGATAGGTAAGGCTTCCAAACAACCGATTAGGGGCCATAAAAATCAAGGGATTATTATTGGTAATATCGGTTCCTTTGAGATAGCTATATTTTAGCTCCCCAATAAGCAAGTCGTTAATCGTAAATTGAGTAGATAGGTCCAACCCATAAATAGTCGCATCGGTTTGTTCATACTTAAATACTGGAAACGCCCCCTGAATGGTCAATCGAATTTCTTCTTGTGGATTTAAAAAAATATAATCGTTAAAATATTGGTGGTAAGCCAAAGCATTTAAAGAAAAATTAGCATTGGGCAGCCATTTATATTCCAACGTATTTTTAAAAGCCTTTTCTGTTTGTAAGTTTACATCTCCCTCCTCAATACCACTCACGCCTTGGTGCAGGCCGTTGCTATATAATTCGTTTACGGCAGGGTTTCGCATGGCAAAGCCACTATTAAGGCTAATAGTTTGAGTATTTGTTAGATCATATTTGATAGCAAAAAGACCACTTCCATTGTGAAAATCTCTATTAAACCTAAGAATTTCTGTTGGCAAGGTGTTCGTAATACTAACTACATTTTGTTGTTCATAATCATATCTAAGTCCCATATTAAAGTGGACTTTATCTATGCTTTTGGAGAGCGTACCAAACAAGCCGAATTTCCAAGAAAAATAATCTGGAATCAATGGTAAAATACCTGTTTCTGGATCATTGGTGTTATCCGTCAATATCTGCTGATTACCAATTTTAAGTTTCCAATCATTGTGAAAATCTTTGGTATAATTTATTTCTGCATTGAAAGTATATTGTTCAAGGCTAAGGGAAGGAATATCACTTCTTCCACCTCTTCTGACATCAAATTCATCCCGCTCATTTATTTGACCTGCCACGACGACTTCGAGTATTTGCTGTTCTCCCCAGAAGTACTTTCCTCGGAGTTTGGCCAAATGATGTGATACTTGTTGTTTAGGTGCTTCTATGGTGTAACTAAAATTGGGTTCTGTAAAAAAGGGAACCTCCCTTGTCAATGCCGCTTCTAAATCTGTAAGGTTTCCAACATGTGAACCTCTTAATATCCCAATACGAGTATTGAAAGTGCTGGCATAAAAATCAAGAAAGAGTTTTGATTGCCATGATTTTTCTAATTGAAGAGAAAAATTTGCTTCTTCGAGTCCTGTATTATTTAGAAAATAATCGGGTGTTTTTCTATCTCCATATTTTTTTAAAGTACCATTGATTCTCCATGCCAAAATGGGCGAATATTTCCCCAAGCGAGCATTTACGACATTCCCTAGACCATTCGTTTCAAAAGTATAATTTACTTGACCGTGAAGGTGGGGTTCTCTTTCGATCTGTTTTGGTTCTACCAAAATAACACTCCCCAAATTGCCTCCACCATACTCAATGGCATTAGCCCCTTTTAATACGGTGATTTTATCCGCAGCAAAAGGGTCAATTTCAGGACTGTGATCATTTCCCCATTGTTGACCACTTTGTATGATTCCATTATTGAGTAAGGTTAAGCGATTGCCGTATAAGCCATGTACGACAGGTTTAGAAATACCGCTACCATTTTTTAGCAGATAAACACCAGTCTCATTTTCAAGCAAAGCAGCTATACTTTGGTTCGTATTGTCTTCTATATTTTGTCTATTTACAGAAAGATTAGGTTGATTATTGAGCTCGTCTTTTTTTCCTTCAACAACTACCGTCTTAAAAGAGGTTGCTGTGTGCGATAAATCAATCTTCAAACTGGTATCCCTTTTTAGATCTATATGAATTTTTTGGGCTTCACAACCTATGTGAGAAAATAGAAGATGATATTCTCCCACACAAAGGTTATCTAAGGAAAAATTCCCTTCTTCATCAGTAACCGCTCCATTATACGTTTCTTGAACAAAAACATTTACATAAGATAAAGACGAACCTGATCCTTTATCATAGATATAGCCTTTGATACTTAGATCACAGTCTTGAGCCGTGACTTGGCATATTGTCAAGAAAAAAGCCACTAAAAAAAAGAATTGGTTAGTAGATCCTATTCGGATTTGTGTATGTAAGACACAAATCGCCCATTTTATAGGCGATTTAGATAACAGCATAAAATAAAATTTATGAACAAATCTAAGTATTTAATGATGAATGAGAAATGATGAAAGAGAAATGATGAATGATGAATGAGAAATGATGAATTTACTAGACGCTATCAAGCAAGTGTTTACGTCTTACTGGGGATTCATCATTTCTCATTTCTAATTTACTAAAAGCTATTGAACGGCTACAGTAAATGTAACTTCGATATCGGTTTCGCCACCTGCATTACTAATATCTCCACTTGATACGCCTGTTGCCGTTTTATCGGGTTCATGTCTAAGGGTGATAGTCATAGTACCTGACGCAGCAGCTCCGGTAGTTAAGGTGGTGCTCAGTCCAACAGGGTTTCCATTATCATCTTGGTCGTTATAGCTAACAGATATACCATCTACCGTAGATTGGAAAAAGAATTGGTGATCTACACCTTCTCCTTCAACTTCTTCGGTGATGTTGTCGACTGGACTTGCGGATTCATTTAGTAAAGTCAGTGTTCCTGTGTAAGTTGTATTAGCAGCAAGCGTACCCGCTGTAATCGTTGGGGCAGCCCCTCCATCTCCATCTAAATCCTCGAAACTTAGGGTTACGGTTGTTCCACCTCCTGTTGGAACTAAAGTATAGTCAAGTGTCGTAATCACTTCTTCTTGATTGACCACTTCTGGGTCATCCTTTTCGCAATTCATAAAAAATAGGGAAAAAGAGAGGATTAATGGGAAGAAAAAAAATCTTTTCATTTATTTATGGTGATTTCAAATTAAATAATAAAACGCAAATGTAATTATTATTTGCAACATTGTTGCATTTAGGATATTTTTTTTTAAACACAAAGACGTTTTTTTGAAACACAAAAGGCACAAAAGTCCACAAAAGAGCTTTCACAAAAGTTTTTTTTTGAAATACAAAAAGCGACATAGCTTACAAAAAAACTTTTGTGAAACCCTTTTGTGAACTTTTGTATTTCAAGAAAAAAACTTTTGTGAAAGCTCTTTTGTGGACTTTTGTGCCTTTTGTGTTTCAAGAAAAAAAACTTTTGTGAAAGCTCTTTTGTGAACTTTTGTGCCTTTTGTGTTTCAAGAAAAAACGTCTAAGTAAACGTCTAATAAATTCTCAATTCTCCATTTTCAATTCTCAATTCTCAATTATTTAAATACCGATAATTTTTCGATTCAATTTTTCATCTGGAGCAGAACCTGCAAAGTCATCGAAAGCCCGTTCAGTTACTTTAATGATATGATTTTTTATAAAGGGCGCACCTTCCAATGCCCCTTGTTCGGCATCTTTAATACAGCATTCCCATTCTAATACCGCCCACCCATCAAAATCATGTTTAGCTAATTTGCTGAAGATCCCCTTGAAATCTACTTGTCCATCTCCTAAAGAACGAAAACGACCTGCCCGATCGGCCCAGCCTTGATACCCTCCATAGACCCCTACCCTACCAGATGGGTTAAACTCCGCATCTTTGACATGGAACATTCTTATGTCTTCATGATAAATATCTATAAAAGCCAAATAATCTAATTGCTGCAATACAAAGTGGCTAGGGTCATATAGAATTTTTACCCGTTCATGGTTTTTAGTAGCCGCTTTAAACATTTCGTAAGTGATACCATCATGCAAGTCCTCTCCTGGATGAATTTCATAGCAAACATCCACCCCTACTTGTTTAGCTACTTTTAAAATTGGTTTCCATTTTTTAGCTAATTCTTTAAAAGCAGTTTCTACTAAACCTGCTGGTCGTTGTGGCCAAGGATACATCGTATGCCAAATCAAAGCACCAGAAAAAGTCACATGTACATCAATCCCCAAATTACGACTGGCTTTTAATGCCCAGATGACTTGTTGCGTCGCCCATTTAGCCCTAGCTTTTGGTTTTCCTTGCACTTCTGCTGGCGCAAAACCGTCAAATAATAAATCATAAGCTGGATTAACAGCTACCAATTGCCCTTGAAGATGGGTAGATAATTCGGTGATTTGCACGCCACACGCTTCTACCTTACCTTTCAATTCGTCACAATAAGTCTTACTATTCGCCGCTTTTTCTAAGTCAATTAAACGGTCATCCCAAGTAGGAATTTGTACGCCTTTGTAGCCAAGACTAGCCGCCCATTTGCAAATACTCTCTAAAGAATTAAATGGTGCTGCATCTCCCATGAATTGCGCTAAAAATATAGCTGGTCCTTTTATGGTTTTCATAAATTTGATTTGTTTGTACTGTTTTGTTGAATTTTACAGCTTTTTTGTATTTAAAATAGGCTGCCAATTTCCCCTTTTTTATTTGAAAAAAAAAATAATTTTTGGCTTGCAGTAGAACCATATCATCAGACATCCCTTTTTTCCGTTCCTTTTAAGAGAAATACCTAATAATTTAAGAAGTACACAAATCACCACAAGATGCTAATTATCAATAAAGTATAAATATACTCGAAAAAACAAATATTTTTTTTTATAATTTATTGTTCAGAAACTTGTTTAAAACTATTAATGTCTGCATCTTTGCATCATATTAATAATAATTATAATTTGTTTTATCCAATACAGGATAAAATATTTCCTACCGATTGATTTAAAGTATATAACACACACTCCCAAACCGGCCAGTGATAAATAACCATTAGGTATTCTCCTATACAGTTGCTTATCATAATCAATAGAATTACTTAGTGAAAGGTACAATGCCTTGAATAAGGTTGTGTATTTGTTTATTAGTTTACACTGTTTATAATAATGGCACATAGTCGAATAAACATACTAAACGAATGGCTAATACTGTCTATGCCTGCATTAGTAATTCTACCCAATCACACAAATCAAAAAAAAATCATTATAAATTAACAGCTTGAACTAGCTTCAAGCACAATCAAAACTTACTTACACTCTTCAAAGATTTTTTACACTATACGTGTTCTCTGTATGCTTATGTGTCATCCTTAAGGATAAACATATAATACATACAGAGAGCATTTAGTTGGACTTTAGGCATTGATCTTTAGTCTTTGGTACGCTTATGCTTGTCAGTAGGAATTAGCTAAATACTTTCTTTAAACTCGAATAAAAAAACGAAGGTAAACTAAGTATTACGATAATCTCCTAGCACTTGTCAGATTGCCACTAAAGACTAAAGACCAATAGTTAAAATCTAACTTAGTTAAGTGTTCTTGTCACTATCAAGTACACTAACTATCTTCCTAGCTCAAGAATACACTATAATAGCTAGTTCCTATAATTTTCAAATTAGGAATTAGTACAAGAGAGAGGAAGAATCACACTATGCAAACACTATTAAAATGAGCCGTAAGAAGCAATGTACACCTGTTCCTGTAATCGAACGAACTGGTACTGCTACCAAGCGTTCCTATATGAAATTTACGAGGCAACTAGCAACTCTCTCGCTTGCTTTGGTATGGCTCTCTTTCCTTCATGCTAGCACACCTAGCTATGTTCTACCCTTTAATAGTGAGGACGAAACGCATACATTACCTCAATGTGATTCTACCTATTTATTTATAAGCGACACTCTATTATCCCATACTTATTTTGATTCGAAACGAAGAAAGAGTACCATCACTTTCTGTCCGCAATCCAGTGAGCAAGAAGTGGAGGTACAATTTCTGGAATTTGATGTTGCAGCGGGAGATACGCTATTGGTATACAATGGAAAAAACAATACACATCCATTGATTGGCGTAGCATCTGGTCAAGGTACAATGCAATCTTTTGGTGGAATGATTTGCGGCACTCAGCTACCTAGTAGTACGTCTGATGGCTGTCTAACATTTGTTTTCCAAACAAATGGGGATGGAATTGCTGGCACAGGTTGGGAAGCAAACGTAAGTTGTGTCGATAAAAAATTAGACCTACTACTTCCATCTATTCCAAGCCAACAATTAACCTGCGGAGATTCGCATAAGACTATTGCAATTCCTCCTGCCCAGTTAGTTAATAATTGTGGTCCTTTAAACAATGATTACACAATAGTAAAGATATCAGAAACAACAACTGGAATATCTTGTGGAGAAACTGTTTTATCTGCTGCTAACAATAGCATATTTACGCATCCATTTGGAATCGGTACTTTTCAAATAGAATATATTTCAGTAATAGATCCTATGCTGACAGACTCCTTAAGTTTTACCATTTCGCCTGCACCTTTGGTTTGTGAAGCAGCGGTACAACTTGCCACGAGTAGTACTTGCGATTTAGTTTTACGCCCTGAAATGTTTCTAGATGCAACTGCTTATTGTCCACCGATAGCAAACAGATTGCATTATAATATAGTGGTTAGAGAACAGGGTGGAAGAATCGTAGCCAATGGAAGTACGATAAATAATGACTATCCAAGTCTACCAATCCAAACAATGGATTTGTGTGGAAACAAGGCTTATTTGGTGGAAATACAACGAGTCTATACAAGGGATGCTTCTATTGCTACCTGCGCAAAGGATAAGACGATACAAACTTGTATAATCCCGTTAGTGATAAGTGATGAAACACCACCTACTTTTATAGAACCTGCTCGGGTAGATACCTTTTTTGCTTGTCAATTGGATCTCCAGAATATGTTGTCCTTATTAACGGCACCAAATACGACAGATGCTTGTGGTACTTCTCAGGTCCAATTGGAAAGCATACTTCCTTTTAACAGGGAAAGTAAATGTACTGGACAACCTGACTATATCATTACGTGGGCAGCAAGTGATCTTTGTGGAAATAGTTCCACTAGAATTGATACCCTAAAAGTTAACCGTCCTAAAATTATACAAAATTTTAGTGTCACGAATATAACAGAAAGCTGTGAATCAGACATAGATATTTCTAGTATTGAAATTGGCAACTTACCTTACCTACAGGAAGGGATGCAAGTCGATGGTGAATTTCATCCAATGGACAGAATTGATTTGTCCTTTACGGAAGTTATTTGCAATTATCAATTACAAACAGAAGAAATAACACGATTAGTTACTTGTGGCAGGGAAGTGGTAAGATCTTGGTCGCTCATTGATAATTGCGATACACCACCAATCAGTATTCCTTTAGGTACTCAAACTATTGAAATAATAGATACCCTTGCACCTGTTTTTACAAATTGTAGCAATTTCAACACTCGAGCAAGCGCAGAACAGATTGCTTTACCAGCGAATAGTTGTCAAATCTCCCTTGATTTTCCTTTGCCTACGGCAAGCGACAACTGCGATGATAAACCAATTGTTAAGGAGTTTACCGTACAAGAATTGGTAAACGGGGAATGGTCTACCAAGGCTATTTCCCTTTTTCAAACTCCTTTATCTGCGGGTGCTTTTAGAGTAGGTTATGAAATTTTAGATGACTGTACAATCAGTCAAAATAAAGATACTTGCTATCGCTATTTTGTTATTAACGGCAATACGCTTCCTACTATTGATTGTAGTAATTTTTCTACCTTAGCTACTGCTCAACAGTTTGATTTGCCTAATAATAGTTGCGATATAAATATCAGCTTTCCATTGCCTAATGTCTTAGGAAACTGCGAACCAGCAACAGTAGAAGAAGGAGAGGTACAAGAACTAGTGAATGGACAATGGCTAACTATTGCAACATCGCTCGCACAGATGCCCTTATCCGTAGGCACTTATAGAGTTACTTATACACTAAATACGGATATATGTTATCGCTATTTTGTTGTTAATACTACACAAAATCCAGTCATTAATTGTAGTGAATTTGCGACATTGGCTACGGCAGAACTATTTGATTTACCTACCAATAGTTGTGAAATTAATATAAATTTTCCACTACCTAGCGTTCTGGACAATTGTGACAATCTCCTTGCAAGTGAAATAATCGTGCAAGAATTAATCAATGGACAATGGGTGAGAATAGCTGCTACACTTTCCCAAAGCCCTTTAACTGTTGGTACTTTTAGAGTCGGATATATTCTTGGCATCAATAATACAGATATATGCTATCGTTATTTTATTGTCAGAGGTGCTACAACACCAGTCGTTAATTGTAGCGAATTTGCGACGCTGGCTACTGCAGAACAATTTGATTTGCCTGCCAATAGTTGTGAGATTAATCTAAATTTTCCACTACCTAGTGTTCTGGACAATTGTGATAACCTCCCTGCAAGAGAAATAATTGTACAAGAATTAATCAATGGACAATGGGTGAGAATAGCTGCTAGTCTTTCTCAAACCTCTTTTACCGCTGGTACTTTTAGAGTCGGCTATGTTGTTGGCATCAACAATACAGATATATGTTATCGCTATTTTGTTGTCAGAGGTCCTACAACACCAGTCATTAACTGTAGTGAATTTGCGACGCTGGCTACTGCGGAACAATTTGATTTGCCTGTCAATAGTTGTGAAATTAATCTAAATTTCCCACTGCCTAGTGTTCTGGACAATTGTAACGATCTCCCTGCAAGAGAAATAATCGTGCAAGAATTAATCAATGGACAATGGGTGAGAATAGCTGCTAGTCTTTCTCAAAGCCCTTTAACTGCTGGTACTTTTAGAGTCGGCTATGTTGTTGGCATCAATAATACGGATATATGCTATCGCTATTTTGTTGTCAGAGGTCCTACAACACCAGTCATTAATTGCAACGAATTTACGACACTTGCTAATGCGGAATTATTTGAAGTACCCGTTAATAATTGTCAAATCAATCTCAACTTTCCATTGCCGACTATCCTTGATAATTGTGATAATCTCGTAGCTAGAGAATTTGCAGTACAGGAATTAATAAACGGACAATGGACCACTATTGCCACTAGCCTTTCACAAACCCCGCTACCTGCGGGTTCTTTTAGAGTCGGCTATATTATTGGCAACAATACTAGCGATATTTGCTATCGCTATTTCGTAATTGTCAACGCTACAACACCTACTATAAATTGTGGTGAATTTGCAACACTCGCTACTGCTGAAGAAATAGCTCTATCAAGCAACGACTGTCAAATCAATCTTAATTTTCCACTACCCACAGTTCTTAACAATTGTGATAATCTCGGTGCAAGAGAAATCCTCTTACAAGAATTAATAGATGGTCAATGGGTAAATTTAGCCTCTAATCTTGCACAGACTCCCTTAACCGCAGGTATTTTTAGAGTTGGTTATGGAATAGGCATCAACAGTACTGTTTTATGTTACCGCTATTTTGTTATCAGTAGTTCTATTAGCCCTACGATTAATTGTGGCGGATTTGCGACGCTCGCTACTGCAGAGCAAATAGATTTGCCAAGCAACAGTTGTGAAGTGAACCTAAATTTTCCACTACCTACTGTTCTTGATAATTGTGATAATCTTATCGCTAGAGAACTTGCAGTAGAAGAATTAATAAATGGACAATGGATTATCCTCCCTAATTCACTTGCTTCTAATCCTTTAACTGCTGGAACTTATAGAGTAGGCTACACGATTAGTACCAGTAATGTAGCTACTTGCTATCGCTACTTTATTATTAAAAATCCTATACAACCCGTAATAATTTGTAATAATTTTTCTAGCTTATCCAATGCAGAAGTCATTGATTTACCAGCTAATAGTTGTCAAATCAACGTTAATTTTCCTTTGCCTCAAGCTACAGATAATTGTGACAATACTGTTGTAAAAGAGCTTTTTGTAGAAGAACTAAATGACGGAGTATGGATAAATCAAGCTGCCATGCTTGCCCAATTATCTTTTTCACCAGATACCTTTCGAGTCGCTTATGGCTTGGAACAAAACGAGCAATCAGATACTTGTTACCGTTATTTTCTAGTGAGAGATACAATTGCGCCATTTGTTGATTGCCGACAAGATATTCTGATTACTTTAGACGAAAATGGAACTGCCAATTTGGATGCAAGTAGTTTGAGTTTAGCTCATGGAGATAATTGTAGTGATACACAGCTATTAATCAAAAGAAGTTCTTGTTTGGAAGGCGATATGCGACCAGAAGCAGATACCGCTCTAAGTAGTGCAAGAATAGATTTAGAGGACTTTGCGACTTCTATTGCCTTTGAATGTTGTGATTTGAATAAAACAATTAGAATAGAATTAGTGGTAATTGATGAGAGTGGTAATTATAGTATGTGTAGTATAACTACCGTTCCGACAGAAAATATCGCCCCTATGTGTGAGGCATTGCCTCCTGTTACTGGCTTTTGTGATGAATATGAAACGACTGATTTTGGTAGACCAACCGATGTAAATGGAAACGAGGAATTCGATGACATAGAATGGTTGCCTATCTTACCAGCACAAACCAGTTTTTACAATGAGCAATTTGGAGAACCACTGTTGGCTTGTAAAGACAATCTAACTTGTCTATTACTTAACATAGATCAAGAATATCAATTAATCGAAGGGAGGTGTAATAGTATTCGAGTAAAACGTAGGTATCGAGCAGAAGATGCTGCTGGTAATATTTCTCCGTGGATAGAACAAGTTATTAACATTGAATATCGCCCAGATTGGCGTATCACCTTTCCAGCAGATGAGTTTACAAATTGTGAGGTAGATAAAATAACAGCCCCTTTATCGCCCATTGAAAATGGGGCTTGTGATCAGTTATCTTGGACGGCCACAGACGAAGTTATCGAATTTACAGCGGGTGGTATTTTAGAAGTTATTAGAACCTTTACGGTTGTTAATAATTGTATCTCCGAAGTTGATGACCAATGGGAAGAACTCCCTCGTTTAGAAGATGAGCAAGGTGTAGTAAATACGAACCTACTTGTGCGACCTAGTGATTATCCAGAAGAAGGACATTTTTCTTATATCCAGAAGATACGCATCGTAGATAATGATGCTCCTTTTTTAGTCTTGGGAACAATAGATCTCCGCTTATTTGGAAAAGGAGATGCAGAACCATTTGGTGAAGAAGATTTGACGAGAGAAAGTTTTCCTTTTGAATGTGATGAGATAAGAGAATTCTCTGTTTTTGCAAGAGATTGTAATGAACCCGCAACGGAAACCCTTACCTATAATTGGGAATTTTCAAACAATGGACAAATCATAGAAATAGGTACTGGCAATTCTTTTTTTCAGACAGTTTTACCAGATACTATTTATACTGTTAATTGGATGGTAAGAGATGTATTTGGCAATCAATCCGATACAAGTGTTACTTATCAGTTCATAGATGCAGCACCACCTACTGCAATTTGTGCTAAAGGTATTATTGCTTCCATATCGCCTACTAGCAGAATGGTTACGGTAAGTGCAGATACTTTAGATGGTGGTAGTTTTGACAATTGCGATGACCAAACGAATTTAGGCTTATTTATGTGGAGTAATTTAATGAGAATCGATACACCACAAACGCTAGCACAGGTACAAGCACTTCCAACTGAATTCTCATTCAACTGTACAGATGTAGGAGAACAAGAACTCCTACTCTATATAAATGATGAATCTGGAAATTTTGCTACTTGTACAACTATTATCGAAATAAGAGCCGACTCCACTATCAATTGCGATGACACCATGATTGGCGGCACTATCACAGACCGTTTTGGCGCACCCATTCAAAATACCAGTATCACGATTGTTGGACAAGATATGGAAAATACTATCCAATCAAATACAGCTGGCAACTACGATATAATGTTGCCTAAAAATGCAGCCTATACAATCAAACCTACGATAAAAAGCGACCCGCTAAATGGCGTTAGTACCTTTGATTTGGTTTTATTAAGTCAACATATATTAGGTACCAAGCCTTTTACTTCTCCCTATCAATATATCGCTGGAGATGTAAATCGCTCTGGTTCCATTACTGCTTTTGATTTGGTGCAATTACGTCAATTAATTCTACAACGAATAAAAGAGTTTCCGAATAATGATAGTTGGCGGTTTGTTAATGCAGATTATGAATTTGAGACGCTTAATCCATTACAGGAAAATATACAAGAAGCCTACACCATAGACCACTTAGCAGCTGCTAATGTATATATGGACTTTATTGGAGTCAAGGTGGGCGATATAAATGGAGATGCCACCACTTCCAATCTACGACAGGCTCAACAACGGCAATCAACAACTAATTTTTATCTACATACTTTTAATCAAAGACTGGAAAAAGGAAACCTTTACACAGTTAATTTTTATGCACCACAGTTGGAAAACATTATTGGTTTTCAAGGCACATTTAAATTCCACGATTTGATCTTAACCAACATTAAAGGAGGTAAAGTGACACCCGAACGTTTTTATGGGTGGCGGCAAGGATCTACGGGATACTTGACCACTAGCTGGAACTCATTATATTCCCATGACAACAACACTTCGCCGTTCTTGTTTAGCCTGACTTTTCAGGCAAAGGCAGACGGTCTACTAAATGAGTTCCTAGAAATTACCTCCGAACCAACCACCGCTGAAGCTTATAGCTTCAGCGGGGAATGGTCTAATTTATCCCTTACATTCCAAAATAAAGATCGAAAGAACGATTTGAATTTTGGTGTTTCTTCTCCGCCTTCTTCCTCTACAAGGGAGACGACTGCGATGCTTCCTTTAGAGGGCGGAGCATTTGAGGTTTTCCCTAACAAACCTAATCCGTTTACTGATTATACGATTATTTCTTTTTATTTACCACAGCCGACCCTAACCGCTTTAA
>ENA-ORXT01003679-ORXT01003679.1-marine-metagenome-genome-assembly--contig:-NODE-3679-length-16604-cov-3.508017_pt1 | contig 16604 bp, 13 predicted proteins | sample MGYA00237868_ERZ511482 | MGnify/ENA metagenome assembly ERZ511482 | reverse complement strand
ACGATTAATCAATTCGGACTATATCTATTCCTAGCACTTTTCGCCAGATATACTTAATATCGCATCATGTCCATATCAAAATACAACGGTGAATACCAAGGCTTCTATTCTTATGGTGGTCAGCACTCAGGAGACCACCCTATGCAGACTTCCTTATCTTTTGAGGAGGATGGCGTCGTAATGGGATCAGGCCGAGATGATGTTAATGTATTTCAGTTTAGAGGAACTTGTGATAGAAATTCTCTCACTGTCCAATTAATCAAACAATACCCTACTCATCAGGTCCGATATATAGGCGTAATAGAAGAATCCGGTTCTGTCATCACTATTAGTGGTATATGGAAATTGGCTGGCATCCATACTTCCAAAGGTGGATTTACCCTTCGTAAGTCCAAGCCTGCTCAGTCCATCATGGCAGACATAGATGCTTTGGAAAAAGCGTTACAGAAATCTGTCGCTAAGATAGAAGAGGTCAGAATCCAGATTTTTGACGATTAAGTCACACCAATATTAAACTAAGTACATGTCTTTAATGGATGCCCTGGAGCTTCGCTGCGAATCAGCTTGTGAACTTTGTAACAGAACAGAACAATTGTCAGCCTATTTCGTCCCACCCAGGGTCGAAGACATCACTAGTAATCAGGTGGCCGTCTGTGGGTTGTGTTCCAGCTTACTCAGCTCTGACCCTTCATCCAATCCAGATCACTGGCGCTGTCTGAACGACTCCATGTGGTCCCAAGAGCCTGCTGTGCAAGTTGTAGTCCATAGATTACTGGGCCAGTTATCAGCTCAGCCTTGGGCAGGTGATCTACAAAGCCAGATGTACTTGACAGAGGAAACCTTGGAGTGGGCACAGCAATCTTCAGGTGCTGGCATCATTCATAAAGACAGTAATGGCAATGTCCTATCATCAGGTGATACGGTAGTTCTTATCCAAGACCTTAATGTAAAGGGTGGAGGCTTCACAGCCAAACGTGGGACAGCTGTCAGAAAAATCAGACTTGTACATGACAATGCAGAGCAAGTAGAAGGAAAAGTAGACGGTCAGCAGATCGTCCTACTAACCAAGTATCTCAAGAAGTCATAGTCTGAGATCTCTCAAATTACACCATTTTATAATTCCTTAATTTTTATGATACCAACATTTGATGGCATCATAATATATCGATACTACGAAGGTACCTGCACTATAATCAATCTCGCTATCTGCATAGGCAACAACCTAGGTACTTAGATGCGGCCCATCAAAAAACCAACTACCAAGCTCAGAAAAGCCAATAGGATCATTCACCGCGCTTGCGCCTTCGCTTTGGAATCTTCATGTAGTTTCTTTCTAGTAAAAGCACCTTCACCACGATGATTGAAATCACTATCTACATCCGCTCGTAAATCTATGGTGCCATAGACTGTCAGATTAGCCTTACTGTCTTCATTCAGTTTGATTTTCAAATCTCCCACTATCAGATCATAGCCATTGATTATACAATCCTCATCAGCATTTACATTCATGGACTTAGCGCTCCCCTGAATTTCTACAGTACAATCTTCTACTAAATTCAGTTCTAGATTTTTCACTTCGACAGAGCCAGTCAGGATACAATCCTCATTCAAGGAAATAGTTAAGTCATCTGTTCTCAAATTTCCGTCCAACTCGAAGGTGACATCTTCATAACCTTTTATTTCTTTCAAGGATTTAGTCGTGATTTTAAGAACCAAGTGCTCTTTTGCGCCATTTCTTTTTCCTATGCTACCGCTGCTGGTACTATAAGAATCAGTGGCTATTTTGAGGATTCCTCCCTTTACTTCTACTTTGATCAAGTCATGCAAATTTTTCGTTGGCTTCGATCTCCACCTTTTCATTTCGATCAGAAAATTTAATAAAAACTTTAAAATCCTCAATGACATCTATCCGGTCGAATGCCTCAGTAGCTTTTATTTCAGTCGTAATGTTTTCAGAAAGCTTTATATAATTATCACCCATTGGGCAAAAACGCTAAAGCACCCGAAAGTGAATAAAACTATAAGAAATAAAGCTTTCATGATTATGATTTTAAGTGAGTTATCAGAAATAAAATTAAGCAAAAAATGTTTAATCACTCAGGATAATCACCCTCAGGAAAAACAGACTTTATGCCCTTTAACAGGTAGTAAGCTGCCTTGGGGTTCGTTGCGAGTGGAACATTATGCACGTCACATTGTCGCATCAGCATTTGCACATCTGGCTCGTGTGGGTGCTTATCGAGAGGGTCTCTGAAAAAGATGACTAGATCAATTTGCTCAGTCGCTACCAGCGCTGCTATCTGCGCATCACCACCGAGGGGGCCAGACAATAATTTCTCAACCTTGTAGCCTTCCTTCTCTATTTTATTTCCAGTTGTTCCCGTAGCATAGATTGTCGCATCATCCAGAAAAGCATGATTCCTAGCAACGAATGAAACCATCTCTGGCTTCTTTCCATCATGCGAGATCAAAGCAATATTCAATTTCATTCTTCTTCACTATTAGTACCTGTTACAAAATCAATGTTTCTCGCCAATCCTGCATATCCAGCACGCTTGACCGGACTGCCTTCAAAAAGTTCTCCGAACTGTTCCTCTGTCATATTCTTCAGACCCTCATCATTCAGCTTCTTCAGCGCAGCACTCGGCAAGAATTCCTTTTCCTCATGTGGATTGGAAAATCTATTCCATGGACAGACATCCTGACAGATATCACACCCAAATGCCCAACCCTCCATCTGACCGGAAAAGGCCTCTGGAATATATTCATCCTTAAGCTCTATCGTAGCATAGCTGATGCATTTAGAAGCATCCACGACATATCCGTCTCCTAGTATAGCGTCCGTAGGACAAGCATCCACACATTTAGTACAGCTGCCGCAGTAGTCTGTCATCGGCTCATCATAGTCCAACTCAACATCTATGATTATTTCTGCTAGAAAGAAAAAAGATCCTTTCCTCGGATTGATGATCAGCGTATTTCTGCCTATCCAACCCAAGCCTGCTCGCAAGGCCCACTCTCTTTCCATCACCGGTGCACTATCCACAAAAAACCGTCCCTCTACTGGCCCGAACTTTTCATTGATCAGTTTGAAAAAATATTTTAATTTTTTCTTGACCACCTTGTGATAATCACGGCCATAAGCGTACTTGGAAATTTTGATTTCACCTTCTGGATTAATAACATCTTCCGGAAAATAATTGTAAGCCAGACTGATGACAGACTTGGCATTTTTGACCAGCTTTCGAGGATCTGTTCTTTTCTCAAAATGATTTTCCAGGTACTCCATTTTCCCTTGATAACCTTTGCTTAGCCAATCTGTCAATCGATCCGCTTCTTCTTTTAAGAATTCTGCTTTGGCGATGCCCACATCCAGAAAGCCCAGCTCTGTAGCCTTACCTTTTATCCAAGTCGTCTTATCTTTTTGGGTCAGTTTTGACATTACATTAAGCGTCTTGAGATTTAATGTCATTCCAGGTTTGGAAGAGTGATTCCTGCGCTGGTCTGTTCTCTGGGATTTCTGTCAGAGCTGTTGCGGGCTTCAGATGTGCCTGGCAGTCAGCGGGTAGGGTCTGGTAGAGCTGGGTGCCTTTGGTTTTCCAGGCCAGCATTTCATCCGAAACTGTTTTGAGGACCTTTGCAGGATTACCGACTATGAGGCTGCGTTCTGGAAAGACGCTGTCAGCTTTGAGAAAGGCCAAAGCCCCCACAATGCAGCCCGCACCTAGTGTGACTCTATCCATTATGACACTATTCATACCTATCAAGCAATTAGCACCTATTTCTGCCCCATGTATGATGGCACCGTGGCCGATGTGCGCCGACTCATGTAAGACCACAGTCACACCAGGGAACATATGTATCGTACAATTCTCTTGCACATTACAGCCATCCTTGATGACAATCTCGCCCCAGTCTCCTCTTATGGCTGCCCCGGGTCCTATGTATACTTCCTTGCCTATGATGACATTCCCTGTGACAGCGGCCTGCGGGTGGACATAGGAAGAAGGATGTACGACAGGCGTAAAGCCTTTAAAGGAATAAATCATTGAATATATGTTTTCAATAGGCGCTATTCAGCTTATCTCAATATACAAATCTAAACTTTATACCTGATGAAGCCTATCGAAGACAAGAGTTGTTCTCTGCATTACTAATATCTCCCTGCCTATTCTAATACTATTTTAGCACCATATGGATTTCATACTCCTTGACTTTCTCTATGTCATCTTTCAGCGCAATATCCTTGAATTCACTCAAGGATATTTCAGTATTCTTCCCATTTATGAGTGTGACCACATTCGTCGCTAGGATGAGGAATAAGATTATACTGGATTATGAAAGAATATCCCGCTTATTCAAGAAATGAATATAACAACCAGTTAGTCAAAGTCACTAGTATGACACCATATCCAATCTCTCATCCTGAAACAGTTTCTTTAAAAGAAAAAGATTGTTCTAAAACCTGAACCCAACAACACCTTTAAAAAAGAACGGTGTACCAGGTGTGAAATGTATTTCTTCCACACTTATAGGTTCATCCCTAAGTCGAGACTCTGTTGCAAACTGTGTTTCATTCCATTCCGTATTCATTAGGTTCTGTATCTGTATCCCGAAACTCAGGGCATTTATCTCGTAGGTCAGATTGAGATCAAGAACGGTATAACCTTTTGCAATGATGGAGTTATCCTCATTAGCAGGACGATCGTGAAGATATCTAGCATTGATGCCGCCGCTGAATCCTGCTAAGTCAATTATACTTAGTCCAGTAGATACGGTAGATACCGGTGCCAGTGGAATACGGTCCGCATCTTCTTGCTCATCTATCTGTCTTGCTATAGTATAATTAGCATCCACATCCCAATATAACCAATCCAATACTTGCCATCTCACACTCAAGTCCAAACCTCTTCTTGCCGTTCTACCACTGGGCTCTACTATGCCTGCATCTCCCACATAGACGAATTCTTGTTCTAAGAATAAATACCATAGAGCGGCATTCATAAGCACTCTAGGGCGAGGCTTCCACACGACTCCTAAGTCAGAGCCATAAGCAGCAGGCAAAGTTCTCTCACTGGTCTCTCTGACTACAACTCGTGTATCATTGGAATGAAAACCTTTACCAGTCTTCAAGTACAACTGCAAATTCTTATTATGGTTATAGAAGAAATTCAACTTAGGACTTAATATGCCATGCTGAGCTGACTCAGAAGTGTATTCGGTAGTAAGGACATCTTCGTACCTGAAATTGAAATTATCATATCGAATACCTGGATTTATCAGGAGCTTACCCCAGTCAAATTTGAAGTCAGTGTATAACCCCATATTTGTCTCCCGTATATCGCCTAATTGTATCTGCTCCAAGGTCTCAGTTCTATTACGTGTATGTGACAATTCATTATCATCACTTGCATCCGACCTGACTGACAACCCAAGACTGAAGTCACCTTCTAGATTACCTAGGGTGAAAGACTGACTGTACTCAGTATTCAGACCGTATAATTGTCTGCTTTCATATTGTCTTATTTGGTCGCTGTTGATGGGATCTTCTAAAAAAAATGTAAAATTTGAAAATAGTTCAAAATCATATTTAGACATGAATAAAGTACTCTTGATAAACGACGTCGGGCTGATATATTTCTCATGTGTGAGGCTGATATTTGAGCGACTGGTTACACCACCTTCTGTATCATCGATAGCTCCGAATCTGGAGATCAATCCACTCTGAACGGCACGTTCGGGAATTTGTCCTGAGGCATCCCAGTCGCTATAGAAATGTGAGATGGATAGCCCTATGTTCTGAGTCTCGTCCAGTTCAGTCCTAAAGGAACCCACCACATTGACTCGCTGAAAATTCTGTGGACTTTCGAAAGGTCCATCCGTCTGCAAGTATTCTGCTGCAAGGTAGGAGTCGGTCTTTTTATTTTCTATTGTTTTCAGCATCAGTAAAGTTCTTGAAGTATTAAACTGTCCTACTTCTTGCTTGATGAGATTCTCCGATAGCTTCTTCTTTGAAATGAAATTGACAAATCCTGCCGTATTGAAATTGCCTTCATCAGCATTATAAGGACCAGCCCCAAAATCTATTTTCTCCAAGGTTTCTGGAATCACAAAGTGCAAGTCAGCGTAGCCTTGGCCATGAGCATGAGATACCATATTGACTGGCATATTATCCACCGATATGGATATGTCAGTGCCATGGTCTATATCAAAACCTCTAAGGAATATTTGTTCTGCTTTACCCCCTCCCGCGTGCTGACCTATGAATAGTCCAGGCATCTGTCTTAAAATATCTTGAGACGAATTAACAGGCCTTGTGATGATGTCAATACCTGAGAATATACTCATAGCTGACACATCATTAGAGATCACTATCTCATCCAGATTTATGGATTGAACTTCCAACACTACCTCCAATATTCTTGACAAGTCAGTGATGGGCAGGGTCACATCATTATAGCCCAAATAAGATACAGTAATAGTATCGCCCTCTGATATGGGTTTCAAACTGAATTCACCTAAGTCATTGGAATGTGCATGGGTGGTACTGTTCAGAACATTTATCAGAGCGAAAGAAAGTGGCTCGCCTGACGAATTCTTGACGTTTCCTACTATGCTCTGACCGTTTAGAGTAATGTTGCATATTAAAACAAGACAACATATAATGAGGTTATTCAAGGCTGAGTAGATTTAAGAGTGAGTAAGCGTATACTGATAAATACGTAAATATGCGAGCTTTCGGATTTATCGCAAGCGTAAAAACTAATTTTTACCTATTTTCTTATAAATCTCAGCTTAATTCTACTTTTTGGTCCTATGATTCATACGATTTTGCGATAATATGACTTGAATTATCAATACTTACTGCGGACGAATTTGACAACCAAGTCCCCCTAACCTTCACCACAAAATAGACTAACTTTATATTGAAAAACATAATTTTCCCTTTTTAGCAGTCCTTATATGAAGCTCTATATTTTTCTGATTTTGCTTTTTGGCATGAACACTGTAGCAATAGGTCAGGAAAATGATCTTTATGCTTTATCCTGGGGCACAGACGGTTACATAGCCGCTGGGGCGACATCATTAATAGTTGCAGATTTCTTCTTGAACAGGAGCATACCCATATTGTCAGAAAGTGATATTGCCGCACTGGATAGAAATAATGTAATAGGATTTGACAGGTCAGCAATAGATAACTATAGTGGCAATGCCGCTAACATAAGTGATCTATGTAAAAATGTGGCACCATTTATACCTTTCACTTTATTACTCTCTGGAAGGGCCAGATCTGATGCAGGCGTGATCGGTCTCATGTACCTGGAAGTGATCGGCCTCAGCTACTCCATCACAACGGGATTTAAAGCCGTCGTAAGGCGCAAGCGGCCCTATGTCTATAATACTGAAGTACCATTGGGCGACAAACAGAAACGCAATGCGAGCAAATCATTCTTCTCAGGTCACACTTCATTTGTTGCAGGTATTAGCTTCTTTTCTGCGTCTGTATTCTCAGATTACTACCCAGATTCTCAGTACAAGCCCTTTGTATGGTCAGGTGCAATTTGCATCTCAGCACTGACGGCTTATACACGTTATGCTGCGGGTAGACATTTCCCGTCAGATGTCGTCATTGGTTATGGTGTAGGAGCACTGATCGGCTATTATATTCCTAGACTACATAAGCTACAAAAGAAAACAGAATTAAGTATCGCCCCTTCGGCAAGTGGGATTTATTTGAGCCTGAACTTTTAGCTCTCTGATTTCAAATTGGAGCGCAGTTTATGATTTGCTAAAATGGATACCCGATTCCTAAGTTATATCTGATATTATCCTCTCTCCATCTTTTAGATAAAATATCCATGTCAGAGATGCGCCAATTAAAGCCACTGGCGGAGGGTCCTCGCAAGGGAAAAGCGATATCCAGCCTGATTAAGAAAAAACCAAAATCCAATCTCAAACCCAAGCCAGTGCCTATCGCGATCTCTTTATAAAATTGTCTAAAGACAAAATTTTCATCAGGACGATCAGAACTACCCAATAACCATATATTACCAGCATCTATAAATAAGGCACTCTTGAAAAACTTGAAAACTGGAAATCGATATTCCAAATTCATCTCCAATTTCATATCTCCTGTCTGGTCTATGAATTGAGACTCAATACTAGACAACCCCTCTGAATCGACATATAAAGTACTCGGACCTAGACCTCTTATTCTGAAAGCCCTGAGACTATTGGACCCACCGACGAAATACTGTTTCACATACGGAAGCTCCACACTATTGCCATAAGCTTTACCGACTCCGGTAATTAGTCGTGCCGCAAGATCAGACTCACCGAAGGCCCAGTATTTTCTCATATCGAGAGTAACCTTAGTAAATTGTGCATAATCAATTTCCGCAATCTCTTTGGGATTGGATTGGTTTGCACCTAGTATCGCAGAGATCAAGTTACCACTCGTCTCCACAGAGGCTTTCAAGTAGTGGCTATTTCTAGCATTGGTACTTGCTTGGCTAGTGTAGGTATAATAATACTGCAGTCCACCGATAAGTACATCTGTGAATGATCGCTGCAGCCTTGAATCCCTACTGATAAGATCGAGAAAAGCTTGAGTCTCATTTGATACTTGTAGCTCATTTACATTAATTGGGTACAGCTCATGCAGAGAGGCATTTGATTGTCGCCATCTGTATCCAAATTTTGCTGTAAAACTCTCGATGCTATATAATTCTGTTCTCCTTTGCAAGGTATAATCAGCTTTGATTACCGTCCGTGGTAAAAAGTTTTTATTCTCCTTTATGTTAATAATAGGTATGATGAATCTTGGAATGGTCAACTCTACTTTTCCATTCAGATCAGACGAATTCACCAGACTCACACCATCACCAAATTCTGTCTCAACCTGGCCTCCCAGCGAGATATTGAAATTTTCTGCATTTCCGAACAAGTTTCGATTCTGATAGGACACAGAGCCTCCTACACCTAAGGTATTACCTGATCTATTGTTCAGTTCCACTTCTCCTGAAATACTCTGCATCTCTAATGGACTAAGAAATATTTTCTGCGTGATATGGTCTCCTCTTTCAGTCGAGCTAGGCTCATTGACAATATTAACAGAGCGGAACAATCCTAAATTCTGAAGTCTCTTTGTCGTTCTTGACTGTAGTGTTCGATTAAAATATCTTTCGGGATCTTCCAATATTAGCCTCTCGAATAAACTATGATTTACATACGGCTCAGTCTCTATTATAGTGATACTATTATCCAGTGACTTTCGCGATGCTGGCTTACTCTGATTGCTCTGCTTTGAATAGTTAGGATATACCAAGATGCTATCCAAGGTGTACCGCACATGTTGAGTGCTGTCAGTCGGGGAAATTATCTGTGTATAGACATCTACAGTATTATCTATTTTGGCAGTGTCCACATAGAAATGGACATTACTGGATCTGAAATCAGCATATCCCTTATTACCTGCCAGAATAGCTAATCTTATGCGTTCGAATTCCAGTCTGTTTCTATCGTAATAATCATTCTCCTTTAATATGATTCTTTTGGAAGATTCATCTAAGTCCAAATTGTTGTAAACGGTATCCTCAGGAAATATCAATGAATCAATGCGATAGCGCTCCCCTAAGGTGATCTCACAGAATAACTTAGTTTTACTATTCTTCGTTGTATCCGCACAACTTATTACATTAGAGAAAAACCCCTTACCCTTAAGATAATATTCAAGCTTAGCTTCGGTAATATCTCTCATATCATTTTTGTAAATGACAGGCTGACTACCGAGTCTATATTTCACCCAGTGCTTGAAACCTTTCCTAGGTGCATTTTCAAAAACATTATAGAGTCCAATTTTAAAATTACCCACGCCGAATTCCGTGCCGTCCTGAGGAATCTCTTTCACTATGAGTTTAAATTCTTTGATGGACTTCGCCTCATTGAGATCATGGATCATAAGGTCAGTTCCCGCGTAGACCGTTTGGGTTTCAGCCAGATTCTTGGACAGTTTACAAGATGAGAACCCGACCATACTCAGCACTAAGGCTATGAGAATAACGTGAGTATATTCTTTATTCAGTTTCAATTTACTTTCGAGTCAAATGATTTACTAAAATACAGACTGACGCCATTCTTACTATTATTCTCATTGAGGAGTCTATCATAATCCGACTTCGAAAAAACTCTTACGCGGTATCGACCATCCATCGTCAGTTTATATTCTAGAACAAAATCACCTACAACCGTAGAATATCCCTCCTGGTCATTATTTTCCAGATCTACATTACCCGCTGCTGAAACTGAAAGGCGATCATTGAATAATTGCTTCGACAACTGCAATCCCACCTCTGTAACATTTCCACCACTGCCACTATTCACATACTCTGAATTATATGAATTAACATTGATGTTGACATCTACTCCTTTTATCATATTCTGTGCAAAGTTGTTCAGCTTACTTGAAATCAGTTCAGAAATACTACTTAGCGCAAGATTACTGCCTACGGACCCTATACCAAAACTTGAATTTTGAGAAATGATGAAGCTATTGAAAATAAGTAGACCAAATACTTGATTATTTAATTCATTTGGATCATCACGCAGGTATTCAAGCTTCTTTACGACAGGATTGATAAGAGAGGATGACTCCAATTCAGGAATTCTAATATCCAATAATATCTCTGTATCATCCAGAGGGCCCATCAATGTCAAGAATACTTCTACATTAGTTCGAGACTTGAATTTACTGAGATCAGTAGCCTCCGCTTCCAGAGTCACTTCATCTTTGACCAATTCATAGGTGGTGGTATAGACGTTATGTACAGCAGCTATATTCACAACGGCATCCAGAAGACTTCCATTAAATTGCACACTACCTCCTTGTCTGATCTCAAATTCTTTGAAAATAAAAGTGCCATAAGAGAATGTGTAAATACCCTGCTTTACTAAATAGCGACCATAGAATTCTTGCTCTCCATCAGGATTAATCTGAATTCTCAAGTTTCCAGATCCATAACCTTCGACTTTATCACCGTTAATCGGATCCACAACCAGAGTCAACTTGGACTCTTCAGTCACTTCCAGTAATAAGGTGACATCAAAAGGTAACGCTTGTGCGAGCTGCAAGAAATACGCATCAGTAAGGTCTTCAAATTCCTGTGGTCTTCCATAGGTGATAAAATCTTCCCTGAGGTAACTCTCAGCATCATATGGAGATATGGTTATCGCCGTAGCTGGAAGACTCTTAGCAGACACATCGACTTTCAGCAAATCAGGAGGACCCACAATACTGCCCTGTGCCTTTAAGAAAGCTTTACCATAAAACACTGGGTTGTCCACAAAACTCGTATTGAGAAAAATAAACTTATCTGTATCGATTCTGAGGTCAACAGTAACATCTTGCAGCTTATTATGATATATCTTGCCTGTTAACTGAGCTGTATTACCTTCTTCGTCATAGATATCCAACACTCCAACATCAATGCTCCTGTCATCAAAATTTATTTTATGATCAAACAAACTATACTCTGTATTATTTGCGACGATTGTTGTGACTGTATTATGTAGCTGTGCGAATCCAGATATGCTAGGTGATTGTGCTTTCCCACTTAAATTCAGCTCCCCAGTCAATTGCCCTTGAGTATTTTTTATGATATCCTGGATAAAGGGTTCTATTAGGAATAGTTGCAATGAATCAATTAAAACATTCATGTCTATCTGATTCGTAAGTGTATTATATTCTGCGCTTCCTTCCACCCTATTCACCAGTCCAGCAAGTTGAATCTCTGATTTTAAGATCGAATTCACTGGATCTGAATCACCTGATATTGTAAGTGTACCTATGGAAGTGGAATCATAGACTATATCTTCTACCTCGATATTAGCAATAAAGTAAGGTGTCTTACAGAAATCCATGAGTTCAATTTCACCATTGACGGTACCTGTAGCAGAATGTCCTTCGTTCAATATGAGGTCGGCAAACTCTCCCATCTCAAAGTTTTTAAATTCGACAGAGAGTCGCTCACCGTCTTCCACATCACTATTAACGCTGAGCATTGCGTTTCCATCGGTAAGTTCAAAATTAGATATTGAGAAACAATTATCCTGTATGGAAATGAAATTTCCACTTTGAATTTTCCAGTCCTTATTATTAAGTATCACGTTGTCTTCTACAGTCACTAAAATTTCATCAGCATTAAATTGTGAGTTGGAGGATAACTCTAACATCTTATTATCAGATCTATCTCTTGCAGTAACTGTACTCGCTATACTGCCTTTCTTTATCCTATTCTTGATTGTAAGGTTGTTTACTGGTGTGCCATTGTAGGAGTTCATATCACCTATTATTCTCAGATCCAGAATAGAGGCATCAGAAGTGTCATTTGCTACTGTCAATAAAATATGCTCAGAAAAAAAATCATCATAAAAGAAACTATCAACTTCGACCTCTCCTGCAAGCAGTTTTTGATCAAAATCAACTTTCACATCTAAGCTCATCGGTTTTGATTGGAGCTGATGCTCTACTAGCAGTACATTAACAGGCATCAATGTGTTCAGCTTACCATAAAGATGTATCCCCTTACTTGAGATATCATTTGGTCCTATGAAAGTATCAGTAGCATTATAACTAGCGACTATGTCATTAATCGCAGCAGGTAAATCTTGTAATTGATAAATACCATCCATTTTAAGTTGCAAGGCATCACTTGACAGAGATAGAAAAGTACTATCTGATTTACTTATGGCTACTATGCTGATACTATCCTCATAAAAATGCTCAATAGGATTAGATAAATATAGATTTTCTATCATTAGCTCCTGTTGGTTACGAGATGACAAGGGAAGCCTAATATGACTTTTCATAGAACCACTCAGACTTATTTTATCTTGATACAGATTCAAGTCAAACAGGTTAATAGTATCAATATCAATTGAAAAATCAAAAACTGAATTCTCTTCTCTCATGGAAAAAGTACCATCATACTGTAGCTTAGCATTGGGATCATCTACATTGATAAGGCCATCAACCTGACCCTCGTGCATATGTGCATCGATACTGACAATATTATAAGTATACCCTCTAAACTCAAAGTCATTGATAATTCCCTTTAATTTCGAATTCCCTTCTTGTATATCAACACCTTGACCATCCAGCTCTGTTGCCAAGGTGACTTTTCCTAGGTTTTCGTTTTTCAGGAGAGCACCTAGGTCAAATTGTGTCAATGCTAAATCACCTTTGTAAGTAAGTTGTTTAATTCCTCCTGCGTACCCTAAGGCAATATTCGCGTCTACATAACCTATCGCTGACTGTAATTTACCTTCGAGCTTGGTGGCTGTTCTATCACCACTCACGCTACCCGTATAGTTTAATTGCTCCAAGGCTTGAATGGACAATTCCTCTGGAAATGCATAAGGAAAATCTAGTGTATTTATATTTAATCTTTCAAATACGAGATCATATGAAAGCAAATCAGGAGCATCAATATTCTGTAAAGTACCCTGTACTTCTGTTTCGAAATCATCATCTATCCTAAGTGAAAAATCATCAAGCGACAGACTTTTCAAATTACCATCTGCACGACCTGAGGCAGAAAGATGATTATAGCGACTGAGACTGTCCGGCATCTTATATGCACTGAGCATATTATCCACTTGATGGAGGTCAACCTCAAGAGAATCCAAATATATATTCATCACCTCCATATTCTGAAAATCACCATCTGAGGCTTTCATATCCATAGAACCCTTCGCAGATAACGCAGAACCATATTTGAAGTCTATCTGATCAAGTATGATAACCCTCGGGTCATAATGAAGCGTTCTTGCCTTGGCTTGCATTGCACTGCCGTTTAGCATTTTAAAATCATTTGGCAAGTAAGGCCTGACCATCTCGAGTAAATCAAAAGATATATCTGAATTCAGATCAGTGGCGTCATAAGATTTAGAATCCAAGTCTACTGAAAACTTATTCACCGCTATTTGATCATGTCTAGTTAGGAGTTTTACTTGTTTGGCAACGACCCTATTTTGATTGATGCTCAGTTGGACCGAGCCTTCTTTTAATTTTATCTGATTATTATAATCGGCCTTGATTTTTTTGATATCCACCACCAAATTTCCAGATTGATAATCCAAGTTTTCTGCTACAATATCCAACTCTGAAATTTGGGTAATTTCTTCATCCTCTATTTCCACCAGCTTATGATTCAGATCAAGATCATCTAGAGTTATAGTCCAACCCATATCTGGCAGAAGACTTAAGGAAGCTTGTTCATCAGAATCTGCTAGAGAGAGGTAGGTGTAATCATTCTTACTCAGAAATTTATCTATGCTCACTTTCTGCTGAGCGAAATCGATTTCATCGATATCCACAAGCAATTCCTCTTGAGTAAGAACCAGCTTCAGATCTTTCGTTTTATATCGCAGTTCCACTTTATTAAGGTTGATACTATGGAAGTCAATATCCCAGCTAGCGATTACTGGACTCGATGTATTCACATCCTCAGCATTTTCATTAGATACTGGCATGAGAAAACTATAGTTCATATCCCCTCCCGCTAGTTCATAAAGATTAATAGAGGCATCATCAATAGCGATTTCGTCGAAGGAGATTTTCTTACCTAATAATGAAAAAAGGCTGATATCCACTGTGAGCTGCTTGACCGAAAACATGGTATCTGATGCCTGGTCTTTTAAAAGAATCCCTTCGGCCTCTACTTTGTCTATAAAGCTGAATTTCAACTTATCAATATGCCACTCTGCATCATACTGCTCAGATAAGGACTGAAAAACTTTTTTCTGAGCATAGTTCTGGACAGCAGGTACACGTATCAATATGAATACCAATAGTAGAAACAGGAGTAGTATGGCCACTCCTGTCAGCACTATTCGTATGTATCTATTTCTTATCATTCACTGGAATATCCTGCCTGTCATTCTGATAGTTAAAATTCTTATGTTTCAAGGATAACACTGTAAGAAATTCCAGAATGACCATTAATTACGATTCTCAAAGTATTCTCATAGTAAGATAAAGCAATATTACCAATTAGCTTCGGTAAAGAACAGCGGGAAAGTATAGTAATACTTAAAATCATCAAAAAATTAACCAGAGCTTAACTGTACCTATTACTTGAATGCTAGTTATCATATTTCAATATTATTTAAAGCCTACAATGGATTCACTCTATGGCCAGCAACAAGTCTAAGAACTGAATAATAACCTTATTCACAACTATCCAACAGTAGAATGGAGTTTACTTTCTCTACAAAATCTTTTCAATGCCGCCGTTAATCCTATCAAAATTAGGTATGTGCGGGACAGCTGCTTCGTGCAAGAAGTCAATAGGCATTAAGATCAATTCCAGCTCAGAATACCCAATAACAACATCGCCGAAATTTGCGATGGCCTAGCGGAGCGATTTGACATCGATGGTGACGGCTACAGCTCCGACAAAGACTGCAATGACAATGACCCTTATATATACCCGGAACTAAAGAGATTCTTGGTAATGACGTAGACGACGAGTGTGATGGATCAGATATGACAACATCAACCAGTGCTATGACGATTTCCCAGTTGGATTCATTTCCAAATACCTTTGTGAATCACATAACGATAAGGTCGCAGTATTAACTGACAGGTGGAGTAGCTTTACTGGATATGAGGGTTGGCCGGATATTCATTATACTAGTAGAAAGCTAAGAAACCATTCATATTGACCTCCAAGACGTAAGCTCAGAAACTTGTCTATTGTGTTCCAAGATTCCGAAAAGCGTATAAAGATGTTATTCAAAATGATAAAACTTGAATTCAAGAAGTTCAAAATTGGTAAGTCAGGTAGACTTGGATTTCAACTAATTCGCTATTTACCGCCTTAAAGTAGTCTCAAATAGCTTTATATTATTAGAATTTTGTCCTTTTAGCTCAATTTTACTTGAAATATGGAACGAAAGATGAAATTATCCGTTATTTGTAGCGTGGTAGGAATATTAATTACAAGATTCCGCCTATTTACATTTTATACATATTAACAATGAGTAACGGTACAGTTAAATTTTTCAACGAAGGCAAAGGATTCGGATTCATCACACCAGACGATGGTGGTAAAGATGTTTTTGTCCATGTAAATGGATTAAACGGAACAACTCTTAATGAAGGAGACAAAGTTTCTTTTGACGTGGAAGAAGGACAAAAAGGATTGAATGCAGTTAATGTCGCTTTGATATAATAACAGCCTTCAATTTCTAAAATCATACTGGCCCGTCATTTATGATGGGCCTTTTTTATTCCATCTCAGTCAAAAGCATTTTTCTTAATTTTCATTCATGGTATTGTCATTTTGACATTTGGTGGAAGCTGATAAGCAGCTTAGTATCAGAGTGCGGCATATTATATTTTGAAGCCTATTCACTATGCTATATTGTTTGATGCAAGTTGAAGGAATAAATGGTTGGAACAGCTCTAAGAACTACAAGACAACATAGAGCAGCCCACCTTATTTCGCGCCCACTCAGGACGCCTGGCAAACCATTTTTCATTCTCTGGTTGCTCATCATAAGGCTGTTTAAGTAATTCATATAGCTCTCCTATTAAAGTA
>ENA-ORXT01003677-ORXT01003677.1-marine-metagenome-genome-assembly--contig:-NODE-3677-length-16611-cov-8.779545_pt1 | contig 16611 bp, 12 predicted proteins | sample MGYA00237868_ERZ511482 | MGnify/ENA metagenome assembly ERZ511482 | reverse complement strand
CCCGCCGTCGTGGCCGCCGCCCTCGCCTATCTGGCAGGCTCGGTCTCCGCCGCCGTCGTGACCTGCCGGCTGATGGGGCTGGACGACCCGCGCAGCGCCGGTTCCGGCAACCCCGGGGCGACCAACGTGCTGCGCACCGGGGGCAGGAAGGCCGCCGCGATCACCCTGCTCGGCGATGCGCTCAAGGGGTTGCTGCCGGTGCTGGCGGCCGGTCTGCTCGGTGCGCCGGCCACCGTGGTGGCGCTGGTGGCGGTGGCGGCCTTCGTCGGCCACCTGTATCCGGTGTTCTTCGACTTCCGTGGCGGCAAGGGAGTGGCCACGGCACTGGGGGCGTTGCTGGGGCTGAGCCTGACGGCCGGGCTGCTGGCGCTGCTGGCGTGGCTGGCGGTCGCCCTGGCGTCCAGGCGCTCCTCGCTGGCGGCGCTGGTCACCTTCGCGCTGGTGCCGGTGCTGCTGCTGATGGAGAACGAGCGCAGCGGCGCGCTCGGGTTCGCGATGATCGCGGCCGGTCTGTTCTACACCCACCGCGGCAACGTGCAGCGGCTGCTGGCGGGCACCGAACCGCTGATAGGCGAGCGCTGATCGGGCTGCCGACCGGGTTATCGACCGGGTTATCGACCGGGTTATCGACCGGGTTATCGACTGGGCTGTCGACTGGGCTGTCGACCGGGCCCCGCTCGGCCGGACAGCACGAAACCGTTCCTTCCGGCCGCCTTGGCCGCGTACATCGCCCCGTCCGCGTGGCGCAGCAGCGTGCTGGTGTCGGCACCGTGATCGGGAAAGATCGCGCCCCCGATGCTGGCCGAGATGCTCACCGTGTCGGCACCGGCGCGAAACGGCTCCGAGAGCGCGCCGAGGACGGTGGCCGCCACCCGCCGCAGCATCGGTTCGGGCGTGTCGGAGTGCAGCAGCAGCGTGAACTCGTCACCGCCCAGCCGCGCCGCGAAGCCGGACTCGCCCACCGTCACGTCCACCACGCGTTCGAGCCGGCGCGCCACCTGGCGCAGCAGCTCGTCGCCCGTCTCGTGGCCCAGCCGGTCGTTGACCGGCTTGAACCCGTCCAGATCGATGAAGCACACCGCGAACCGCGCGCCGCGCTCGCAGGCCTCGCGCAGCCGGGCCTCGAAGCACAGCCGGTTCGCGATGCCGGTCAGACCGTCGCGGTTCGCCAGGGTCGACAGCTCGTCGTTCGCTTGCTGCAGCCGGGCTGCCTGGCGTTCCAGTTCCTTGAACAGGAAGCGGCTGCGCAGGGCGTTGCCGATGCTGTGGGCAGCGCTGTCCAGCTCCGACAGATCGAGCTCGTGCGGATCGATCAGCAGGTAGCCGAAGTGCTCGGCGCCGGCGTAGATCGGGTTCATGACCAGCGAGCCGTGCTCGAGCTCGGCCCGGTACTCGTCCGGCAGGATCGTCGCGGTTGACAGGGCCGGCGCCGCGCCCGGCCGGGTGCCGCCATCGACCAGGGCGCGGATCAGCCGTCCGGAGCCGTCCGGAACGGGCCCGGGACGGTCGTACTGGACCAGGAAGAAACGCCGCGGCCGGTACGCCCGCAGCCAGACATCGATCGTTGCCAGGATGTCGGTCAGCCCGGCGCTGGAACCGATCTGCAACTGCATGCGCGAGCGCATGCGCTCCAGCCGGCGCGCCTTGAACTCCCGCTCCATCTCGACCGCCCACCCCCGCTCGCGCACCGGCACGAGTGCCGCCACGATCAGCGGCAGGCGGGCCTCGACCAGCGCCGGCGGCAGGCGCGTGCCGAGCGCCTCGACCTGGTGGCACAGGTTGCTCCACCAATGGGCGTCGGCCACCTCCACGCGCTGCGCCAACGGGCGCACGAGATCCGCCAGCACGGCGGAGCCGTCCGCGATCGTCGCCGCGAGCGCCCGGACCACCGCCCCCATGTCGGCACCGGCCGGCGCCTTCAGGCCGTCCATCCCGTGCACGAGCAGCCGGCCCAGCCCGGGCGCATCGAACGCGACCAGTTCGCCGCCCCGCGTGGCGGCGTCGGTGCTCGAACCGCGCACCACCAGTTCGCTGGCGACGACCGACAGTCGCGGCACCGCGCTCGCGGTGCCGTGGCGGGGCGGGCCGTCGCCGATGCGCTCGAGCAGCTTGACGATGCCGAGCTCGGCGATCTCCGCCAGCGGCTGGCGCACGGTGGTCAGCGCCGGGGACAGCCGGGTGGCGTCCGGAACGTCGTCGAACCCGGTGATCGCGATGTCGTCCGGGATGGCCAGCCCGGCCGCCACCGCCGCGCGGGCGGCACTCAGCGCCATCGCGTCGTTGGCCGCCACGATCACGTCGATGCCGGCGTGTTCGCGCAGCAGGCTCGCCACCACGCTGTAGGAGCGATAGGGGTCGTAGTGCCCGGTGACCAGCAACGCCTCGTCCACCCGGCGACCGTGCCGCAGCAACGTCTGCCTGAACACGTGCTCGCGCTGCAGGGAGTACATGTCGTGCGGCACGCCCCTGACGAAGGCGAAGCGACGTCGCTGCGGGTCGGCGACCAGGTGCTCCATCAGGCGCGTCATGCCGATCACGTCGTCCGCCACCACGCTCGGCATGCCCGGCACGTCCAGACCCAGGCTGACGCACGGCAGCCGGCAATCCTCCAGGAAGCGGATGACCGCCGCGGGACCGGCCTGGTGGCCGAGCATGCCCGATTCGCACAGGATGCCGGCGGCGTCGACCCGCTTGATCAGCCGGTAGACGCCGTTGCACACCGCACGTTCGGTGCTCTCGCCGCCTTCCGCCTCGAGCTCCCGTCCGGTCACGCAGACCAGGCCGTAGCCGGCGGCGTTGGCGGCCACGCGCACCTGCTCGACGATGCTCCGGGTGTAGTCGGCGTAGTCGCTGGACAGGTAGATCACCGTTCGGTGCAACGGCTTCATCGAGAGGTGAGGAACCGATCGGGCAACCGCAGCTTCCATGTCCTGTTAACGACCGACCGGCGCGGACACCGAGCGGGAACGCGGCTGTAACCGTTACGCCGCCGACGGCTGCGGCAGCCCGGAGAGCCGCTCGAGCGGCCAGCGCGGGCGAACGGGTGCCCCGGGTTCGTCGCGCTCGCCCGCTGCCAGGCGCCAGGCCCCCGCCAGCGCGATCATCGCGCCGTTGTCGGTGCAGAAGGCCAGCCGCGGGTAGCTGACGCTGGCACCGCGCGCGGCGGCATCGCTCGCGAACCGCTCGCGCAACCGGGCATTGGCGCTGACCCCGCCGGCCACCACCAGACGTGTCAATCCGCTGTCGGCCAGGGCCGCGAACGCCTTGCCCGCCAGCACGTCGATCACCGCTGCCTCGAAGCCTGCGGCCAGGTCGGCCCGGAACGTCGGGGTGTCCGCGCCGGCGGCCTGCGCGGCGCGGTGGCGGGTGATCGCCGCGGTCTTCAGCCCGCTGAAACTGAAGTCGAAGCCGGGTCGATTCATCATCGGACGCGGCAGCGGCACGGCTGCCGGATCGCCCGCCTCGGCCAGGCGCGACAGCGCCGCTCCGCCCGGATAGGGCAGGCCGAGGCGCTTGGCAGTCTTGTCGAACGCCTCGCCGGCGGCGTCGTCGATCGAGTCGCCCATCAGCGTGTAGTGCCCCAGACCCTCCACGCGCACGATCTGGGTGTGCCCGCCGGATACCAGCAAGCACACGAACGGGAAGGCCGGCGGGTCGGGCTCGAGCATCGGCGACAGCAGGTGACCCTCCATGTGGTGCACGCCCAGCACCGGCAGGTCGAGCGCCGCGGCGGCGGCGCGGGCGAACAGCGCCCCGGTCAGCAGTGCGCCGGCCAGCCCGGGGCCGGCAGTGTAGGCGATGCCGCCCAGCTCCGTCCGCGTCCGTCCGGTATCGCGCAGCAGCTCGCCGAGCAGGGGCAGCAGGCGCCTCAGGTGATCGCGCGAGGCGAGTTCCGGCACCACGCCGCCGTACAGCGCGTGCAGGTCGACCTGGCTGTGCAGCGCGTGACCGAGCAGTGCCGGCGGCTGGCCTGCGGCGCGGGTCTCGCACAGCGCCAGGCCGGTCTCGTCGCACGAGGACTCGATGCCGAGCACGATCGTGCCGGCCGGCAGCGCGTCCCGCCGGCCGGCGGGACGGTCGCGCGAGGCGCCGTCGGCGGGAAAAGCGGGCGTGTGCATGAGGAAGGGTTGAACAGCAGGCACGAAGGTCGCTATCATAAGGGGTTCACACCCGATCAGAGCTTTGACGAATGCCCTCAGTACGGATCAAGGAAAACGAGCCCTTCGAGATGGCCCTGCGCCGCTTCAAGCGCGGTTGCGAAAAGGCCGGCGTGCTCACCGAGACGCGTCGTCGCGAGTACTACGAGAAGCCGACGACCGAGCGCAAGCGCAAGGCCGCTGCCGCCGTCAAGCGTCATCAGAAGAAGCTCTCGAAGGAATCCTCGCGCCGCGTTCGCCTGTACTGATCGGACCGTATCGATCGGATGCTGCCGGTCGGGTCCTGTCGACCGGCCCTTCCGTACCGCCTCCGTACCGCGTGGCACGACGAGAATCATGAGCGAATCGACCGACAAGCCCGTCGACGGTGCCGCCGGCGGGTCCGGTGACGGGTCCGGTGACGGCGGCACGCGCCAGCGCGTGCTCGACGACATCAAGCGCGCGATGAAGGCCGGCGACAAGCCCCGGCTCGCCACGTTGCGACTGGTATCGGCCGCCATCAAGCAGCGCGAGGTCGATGAACGCATCGTGCTCGATGAGGCGGCCACGCTCCTGGTGCTGGACAAGCTGCTCAAGCAGCGGCGCGAATCCATCGCCCAGTACGGCAGTGCCGGTCGGGACGATCTGGTCGCGCAGGAGCAGAGCGAGGTGCTCGTCATCCGGGACTACCTGCCGGCCGCCCTGCCCGAGGCCGATATCGATGCCGCGATCGACCGGGCGGTGAGCGCATCGGGTGCGGCGTCCGTAAGGGACATGGGTCGGGTGATGGCCGCGCTCAAGCCCGAACTGCAGGGCAGGGCCGACATGAGCGACGTCAGCCGTCGCGTGCGGCAGCGCCTGGCTGGTTGAGCGAGACCGCGGGGCAGTCGCGGCGCGGTCCGTAGCGCCACCAGCAGTGCCACCACGGGTGCGTCCGGCGAGGGAAATCGCCGGGTGCGCCGTCGATTCCCCTTCGGCGAGACGTCTCGCCCTGGAACGCCACGCCGGAACACGATACCCGCCATGACCGATCTGACCTTCCAGTTCCTGGACGCCCCCCGCAACGATCCGAAGAAGGTCGAGGTGCCGGTGCGCATCGTCAACTTCAAGGAGATCTACGGCGACTTCGACGCCGAACAGGCGGCCGAGCAGAGCGGGCGCTGCCTGTCGTGCGGCAACCCGTACTGCGAGTGGAAGTGCCCGGTGCACAACTACATCCCCAACTGGCTGAAGATGGTCGCCGAGGGCAACCTGTTCGAGGCGGCCGAGATGTCGCACAAGACCAATTCGCTGCCCGAGATGTGCGGCCGGGTCTGCCCGCAGGACCGGCTGTGCGAGGGGGCCTGCACGCTGAACGACGGCTTCGGCGCGGTCACCATCGGCTCGATCGAGAAGTACATCACCGACGAGGCCCTGAAGCAGGGCTGGCGCCCCGACCTGTCGCACGTGGTCGCGACCGGGCACCGCGTGGCGATCGTCGGCGCGGGTCCCGCCGGCCTGGCCTGCGCCGACGTGCTGGCACGCAACGGCGTGCAGGCCATCGTCCACGATCGCTACGAGGAGATCGGCGGCCTGCTGACCTACGGCATCCCGCCGTTCAAGCTCGAGAAGGAGGTGGTGTTCACCCGCCGCGAGCTGCTCGAGGGCATGGGCGTGCAGTTCCGGCTCGGCGTGGACATCGGCACCGACATCCCGTTCGGCGAGCTGGTCGACAACCATGACGCGGTGTTTCTCGGCATGGGCACCTACACCTCGATGCGCGGCGGCTTCGAGGGCGAGGACCTGGGCGCGGTGCACGAGGCCCTGCCCTACCTGATCTCGAACGTGAACAACGAGTACCACTGGCGCAAGGAGGGCGAGGCGTTCATCGATCTGGCCGGCAAGCGCGTGGTGGTGCTCGGCGGTGGCGACACCGCGATGGACTGCAACCGTACCGCGCTGCGCCAGGGCGCCACCTCGGTCAGCTGCGCCTACCGGCGCGACGAGGCCAACATGCCCGGCTCCAGGCGCGAGGTCACCAACGCGAAGGAGGAAGGCGTGGAGTTCCTGTGGAACCGCCAGCCGGTCGCCATCGTCGACGACGGCGACGGCTGCGCGTGCGGCGTCAAGGTGGTCACCACGCGACTGGGCGAGCCGGACGCGCGCGGGCGGCGCATGCCGGAGGTGGTCGAGGGCACCGAGGAGGTCATACCCGCGGACGCGGTGGTGATCGCGTTCGGGTTCCGGCCCAGCCCGGCGGCCTGGCTGGAGGAGTTCGGGGTCGACATCGACGACCGCGGCCATGTCATCGCCCCCGAGGGCCAGAAGGCCATGCACGCCACCACCAACCCGAAGGTGTTCGCCGGCGGCGACATGGTGCGCGGTTCGGACCTGGTGGTGACGGCCGTGTTCGAGGGCCGCAACGCCGCCCAGGGCATCCTGCACCGACTGGCCAACGCCGGCACCGAGACCCGACGCGCCGCGTCGGTCTGACCCCCTCCCCTCCACCACCCGACCAAGGACGAAGACCGCTGCATGAGTGCGCCGCTGAAGAACGACCTGTACCTGCGCGCGCTGGCGCGAGAGGACGTGCCGCGCACACCGGTGTGGGTCATGCGCCAGGCCGGGCGCTACCTGCCCGAGTACCTGGCCACGCGCAAGAAGGCCGGCGACTTCATGACGCTGTGCTCCACCCCGGAGCTGGCCTGCGAGGTGACGTTGCAGCCGATCGACCGGTTCGACCTGGACGCGGCCATCCTGTTCTCCGACATCCTGACCATCCCGGATGCCATGGGGCTGGGGCTGCATTTCGAGACCGGTGAGGGGCCGAAGTTCCGCCACCCGGTGCGCACCCGCGCCGATGTGGAGAAGCTGCCCGTGCCCGACCCGTCGGCGGAGCTTCGCTACGTGACCGACGCGGTGTCGGTGATCCGTCGCGAGCTGGACGGGCGCGTGCCGCTGATCGGCTTCTCGGGCAGCCCGTGGACGCTGGCCACCTACATGATCGAGGGTGGTGGCAGCAAGGACTTCGCCAAGGTCAAGGGCATGCTGTTCTCCGAACCCGCGCTGCTGCACCAGCTGCTGGACAAGACCGCGCGCGCGGTCATCGCCTACCTCAACGCCCAGGTCGAGGCCGGCGCCCAGTCGCTGATGGTGTTCGACACCTGGGGCGGGGCGCTGTCACCGGCCAACTACCGCGAGTTTTCTTTGCGCTACATGCAGCAGATCGTCGACGGGCTGACCCGCGAGGCGGAAGGGCGCCGCGTGCCGGTGGTGCTGTTCACCAAGAACGGCGGCCAGTGGCTGTCCGAGATGGCCGACACCGGCTGCGACGGGCTGGGCGTGGACTGGACCACCGACCTGGCCGATGCACGCGTGCGCACCGGCGATCGCGTGGCGCTGCAGGGCAACCTGGACCCGTCGGTGCTGTACGGCTCGCCGGAGAGCATCCGCGCCGAGGTGCGGACGGTGCTGGACAGCTACGGCGACGGGCCGGGGCACGTGTTCAACCTCGGGCACGGGATTCACCAGTTCGTGAATCCGGAGCACCTGGGCGTGATGGTCGAGGCGGTGCGGGAGCTCAGCGCGAAGGGCTGAATCAGCGTCCGGATCGCCAGCGGGCGGCATTCGCCAGCGACTCCAGATAGCTCGAGAAGAACGCCTTCAGGTCATCGAGGTCCACCCGTCCGTCCCGGTTCAGGTCGGCGGCCTCCAGATAGTACCGGTCACCGTCACGTCTGCCGAAGGCCCGGATGAAGGCGATCAGGTCGTGACGATCGACCCGGCCGTTGCCGTCCAGGTCCGCAAGGCGTGCAGGCGTCACGGGGGCCGCAGGCGTCAGGTCGACACTGGCCAGCACCGGATCGTGATCGCTGGCCCGCCCGCCGGTGCCGGGGAACTCGACGTTCACGTGCACGGCGTCCACCTCGGCGGACGCCGCCAGCGCCTCCGACACCAGCACGTGATCGATCTGCTGCGAGTTGCCCTGGAAGATGAACGAGTAGCGCTCGCGCGCATCGATCGCGGCGGTGGTGTTGGTCAGGTTCGCACCCAGCAGGTCCTGCACCGGAGAGACGAACTCGAACTCATTCAGGTCACCGAGCACGATGATCGCCGCCTCGGGGTCCACCGCCAGCCGCTCGGCCACGAACGCATCGATCGCCGCCGCCTGCAGCCGGCGCTCGTCCAGCGAGCCGTTGACGTCGATATCCTCCTGCAGCGTCTCGAACGGCTGCGCGGTCCCCAGGATCGGCGCGCTGCCGCCCTTGGAGGACAGGTGCGCGTTGATCACCGTCAGCGTGCGCTCGCCAACCGTGCGTTCACCAAGCTTGAATTTGGCCACCAGCGGGATCCGGCTGCCGAAGAACGGGTTCATGACGTTGACGGCCTGGTCCTGCGGGTCGACCAGCGGCCTGGCCTCGCCCGCCGGCGATACCCGCGCCGGGTCGTACAGGAAGGCGACGCGGATGTTGCCGCCGGGCTGGCCACCGACCGAGACCGGCACCAGGCCCTCGGTGTCGATGCTCTCGTAGGCCGGGCCGCCCGCGGCACTCACCGCATCGCTCAGCGTGCGCAGCGTGACCGCCGCCGAGACCAGGTCGTCCTCGACCGAACCGTTGCCGTCCTGGATCTCCTGCAGCGCCACGATGGCCGGTGCGCCCAGGTTGGACACGATGTGCCCGGCGATCGCCTCGAAGCGACCGTCGGCCACGTCCGTGTCGCCGTCGTCGTCGTTCGGGTCCAGGTTGAGCACGTTGTAGCTGGCCAGCGTGAGCCGGCCATCACCGGTCGCGACGTGACCGGTCTCCGGGTGCAGGGACGATTCGCTCAGCGTGCCGACCGGTGCGGTCGGGTAGACCTCGTAGTTGCCGAACCCGTAGCCGAGCACCCCGGTGACATCCTCCAGCACCGCACCGACGGCGAGCGAGGGCAGCTCGACGTCGGCCAGGATGCCGTCATCGATATCGATCTGGATCTTCTCCGGGTTGAAGTCGTCCGGGGCGATGTTCAGCGTGCCACGCTCGCTCAGGCCGCTGGCCGTCGCACCGTGGTCGGCGACGGTGAACAGCTCGCCGAACCGGTTGGTGGGCGCCACGACCAGCGGCATCGGTACACGGACGCGCATGCCCTCCAGCGACTCGAAGTAGTCGATGCCGTCGCTGGCCGGGTCGAAGCTTGCGAACGCGTCGTCGTCGATGTTCCTGTCCGGCGCGGGCCGTCCGGCCAGACCCATGATCACCGGTGCGGGCAAGGCGACGCCGCTGCCGATTCTCTCGACGGTGGCACTGCCCAGCTGGGTCGTGGACAGGTTGCGCGAGCCCTCGCCGCCGGGGGTGAACTCGCCGACCCGGCCGGTCAGGCGCAGCCGCTCGCCCACCGCCACCTCGGGTGCTGCACCGGTGAACACCAGCAGTGCATCCGAGGTCGCATCGATACCGTCGCCCGCAGGGTCCTGCAGGTAGAAGCCGTTGCTGTCGATCGCCGTCACCACGCCCTCGGTGATGACGGTGTCGCCCAGCAGCGGGCTGACGTGGCCCGCCCCCTGGATCGCCATGATCGTCACCGTGGCGGGCACCGGGGTGCCGGCGTCCGAGCCGGACCTCGGCGTCTGCATCGGGTCCGGCACGCCGAACGGCAGCACGGCGACATCGTCCGCTCCATCGGCGGTACGCGTGAACCCCGGCGGCACGAACCGGCCGTCCGGACCGACGCTGCGGTCGGCGGTGATCGGTTCGCCGGCCACGTTGGCCGCAGCCCCTTCGCCGCCGTCGGTCAGGAAGTAGCTCTCCAGCAACGCACCGCCGGCATCGCCCAGCACCAGCGTGTAGGCGCCGTTCTCGATCGCGTTCTCCGGCAGGGAGGCGTCCGCCTGCACCGTGAACACGCGCTGCGCGGTGTCGTTGGCGAACAGGAAGAACCCGCCCGGCGCCAGCACGGACCCGGCCGGCACGGTGTACGGGCTCGCCCCGTCGGTCGCCCCGAAGCCGTCGCCGGCATCGCCGTCGTACAGCGTGACGGTCCAGCCGCCGATGTCCACGGCGCCGTCGCCACGGTTGTACAGCTCGATGTACTCGGCATCGACGCCCTCGGTGTTGCCGAGCACCTCGTTGACGACGACGTCGGCACGGGCGGCGCCCGCGGCGGCACCCGCTGCGACGAGTGCGCCGGAGACGGCGATGGACAGGACGCTGCGATGCATGGGAGGGGTCTTGCCAGGAAAGGTCGATGTGATCTTTATCACATTTCATGTGACGGCCTGATGGCGCCCGACAAGCGTACCCGTCACCCGTAGCCCGCCCCGCTACCCGGTGGTCAGGCCTCTCAGCACCACCAGCACCACGATGCCGCACACGATGACCCAGACGGTCGATGCGCGCAGCGCGACGGCGCCGGCCACCAGGGAGGCGATCAGCTCGGCCGGTCCGCCGAGCAGGATCGCGGGCGCGATCAGTGCGCCGAGCACCGCGATCGGCACCGCCTCGAGCGCCGCCTCGACGCGCGGGTGCAGCGGTGTGAAGCGCACCAGGATCAGGTGCCCGCCGATCCGGGTCAGGTAGGCCATGACGGCCGCTGCCAGGATCAGCAGGGTCAGCCCCGTATCACTCATGATCCGCTCACGATCCGCTCGCCGGCCGGGAGGGCGCCCGCCACACCGCCACCGCCAGCCCGGCCAGCGATCCGCCGAGGATGTGCCAGGGCGCTCCGAGCGTCAGGTGCATGCCGATCGAGCCGAGCACCGCCGCGCCCAGCACCGGCGCGAAGCCTGCCGATGCGCGAAATCCCATCAGCAGCCCCAGGAAGTACAGCGGCAGCACGTAGTCCAGCCCCCAGCTCGCAGGGTCCGGTACCAGCGCGCCGAAGGTGGTACCGAGCACGTTGAACAGCATCCACACCGCGTACACCGCCAGCGCGTAGCCGAAGTACCAGCGCGTGCCGAGCGTTCCGGTGCGGCGTGCGCGCTGCTCGCCGGCGGCGAACACCGGGTCGACCATGAGACCGAACGCCAGCGCCTTCTGCACGCGCGAGAACTGTCCGAGATGGCGTCCGAGTGCTGCCGAGTACAGCACGTGCCGGAAATTGATCGCCAGCATCGCCAGCAGGATGGCCGGCGGCGAAAGCGACTGGCCGAGCATCTCCAGCATCAGGTACTGGCTGGCACCGGCGTAGATCGTGGCGCTGGCCAGCCACGCCTGCCACGGTTCGAACCCGGCGTTGATCGCCAGCGCGCCGTACAGCATGCCGAACGGTGCGATGGCCGGCAGGATGGTCAGCGAGGCCAGGCCACCGGCCAGCGCGTCGCCGCGAACCGTCTCGTGCGGCAGGGCGCCCGTGTCCATGCCGCGTACCGGCAGAGGCCTGCGAGCGCCCCGCTCAGCGCACCGACACGGTATCGAGCACGTCGCTGACGCCGTCGACCTGCAGGGTCACCCGCATCGCCTCGCTGACCGCGCTGCTGGAGCTGGCGATGCCGCCGAGCCGGATCCGGTTACCCTGCAGCTGGACGACCTTGATCTGCTCGTTCATCGTCATCGGCGTGGCGGCCAGCCGGTCGACCACCCGTGCCGACAGGGGCGAGGCGTCGAGCGCTGCCGGACCGACCGAGCCCTTGTCCTTCCAGTCGATCGAGGCGAGCTGCTGGCAGCCGGTGGACAGGGTGGCCAGCAGCACGAGGGCGAGCGGTGCGAGAAACGGGACGCGCGTGGTCATCGGGCGAGTTCTCCTTCGAACGGTGGGGTAGCGGGATCATCCCACGTCGGAACGGCCCGCGTCGGCACACCGGTCGCCACGGCGAAGCTGGTCAGACCGACCGGAAGCGCTCCGCCCACGCCTCGATGACCGCACCCAGCTCGTCGTGCCGGTGCAACGCGTCGAACAGCTCGGGCTCGCACCCGTCGTGCGCACCCAGCAGCGTGCCCAGCACCGATCCGCGATGCGCGTTCTCGCCCCCCAGGTTGGTGTTGATGCGCAGGGCGCGTGCCGGGTCACCGGCGTGGCGCGCCATCAGCCAGCAGACCGAGGGCCATGAATCGCTGATGTAGCAGGCGGTGGACCAGTGCCCGCCGATCATCTGCGCATCGGTGCGCGAGCCGGCCAGCAGCTTGTCCAGGCGGGTGCCCGGCACGATGTTGGCGGCCTGCACGCAGGCCTCCGTCAGACCGTGCTCGTCCAGCCCCTGCTCCAGGGCGTGCAGCAGCGCCACGTAGGCGTCGCTCACCCGCAGCAGCAGCTCGTCGGGATGCGTCAGGCGCACATGCTCGCGGCAGGTGGCCTGCACCGCGTCCAGCGAACGGGTCGGCAGCAGGGCGAGGGCGAGCGGTGCGACGGTGACCAGCGCGCCCATCGACGGGGTGTCGTGCGTCACCGCGGCGCAGTCGCGCGGCGCACGCCCGGCGATCAGGTGGGCGAAGAAGCCGCGGTGGTACGACTCGGCGTAGCTGTCCGGATGCGCGGGCGGATCGGCGGTCATGCGTTCGATGTAGCGTTCCAGCCAGGCATCGGCGTCGTAATCGCCGGCCTGCGTCAGGTATTCGGTCAGCCAGCGTGCGCACCAGGCGTTCAACGTGTTCTCGCCGGCCGGCAGGCCGTGGTGATAGTGGCCGCCGGGCACGTTCCAGCGCTCGCGCCGGCCCTTCAGGATGACGTCACCGACCACGTCGACCGTGCCGCTCGCGCCCGCCGCACGGCGCCCGCCGCGCGAGGTGTCGTGCAGCGACATGATGGAGCCGGGGTGCCCGGCCGGTGCGGGCTGCAGGTCGACGATGCCGTGCGGGCCGAACGCACGCAGGATGTCGCCCGGCCGGTAGTACCAGTGCACCGGCATGGACAGGGCATCGCCGACGAACAGGCCCTGCAACGAGGACCGGCCACGCGCCGACCCGTTCAGAACAACTGCTCCACCTCGAGCGCGCGCTCGCGCACGGTGCTCACCACCGGTGCGGGCGCCGCGCCGTCCTCCGAGGCCGACGTGCGGCCGCCGGTGCCCGCGGCGCCGACCGCCCCCGGCAGCGATTCGTCGAAGAACCACTCCATCATCGTGCCGTCACCGGCACCCGGCTCGCCGGTGGTGCGATCGATGCGCATCGCGGTGACGCCGTCCGGCGGCACGCTGTCCTGCTGCGGCACGTCCGCCATCGTCTCCCGCATGAACGCGGTCCAGATGGGCAGCGCGGCGATGCCGCCGGCCTCGCCGCGCCCCAGCGAGTCGAGCCCGTCCGAACCGATCCAGGCGGTGGCCACGCTGCCGGGGCCGAAGCCTGCGAACCAGGCGTCCAGCTGATCGTTGGTGGTACCGGTCTTGCCCGCCATGTCGGTGCGGCCCAGCGCCTCGCCGGCCCGCCGGCCGGTGCCGCGGCGCACCACCTCGCGCAGCATGTCGCTCACCAGCCAGGCGTTGCGCGCCTCGATCACGCGCGGCGCGTTCACCACGTCCGGCTGCGCCTCGTTCAGCCGCTCGAGCGCCTCGGGCGACAGCTCGCCCTCCGGCACGGTGGAGTCCGGCGCGTCCGCGGCGACATCGGTGGTGGCGAGCGCGGCGGTCTCGGCCTGCATCTCGGCCACCAGCGGGTTGTCGGTGATGCCACCGCTCCCGCAGTCCTCGCACGGCACCACCTGCGGGGTGCGGTACTCCAGCGTGCCGCGCGGCCCGATGATCCGGTCGATGAAATGCGGTTGCACCCGGTAGCCCCCGTTGGCGAACACCGAGAAGGCCGTGGTGAGTTCCATCGGCGTCACCGCGGCACTGCCCAGCGACAGCGACAGGTCCGGCGGCAGGTCCTCGGGCGCGAAGCCGAACCGCTCGGCGTACTCGCGCGCGTAGGGCACGCCGATCTCGCGCAGCACGCGGATGGACACCAGGTTCCTGGACTTGACCAGCGCCTCGCGCAGCCGGGTGGGCCCGAAGAAGCGGCCCGAGTAGTTGGACGGGCGCCACTCGCCCTCCAGCGCATCGTCGTGGAACACCACCGGAGCATCGTTGTAGACCGTGGCGGCGGTGTCGCCGGCCGCCAGGGCGGCGGAATAGATGAACGGCTTGAAGGTGGAACCGGGCTGGCGCCGGGCCTGGGTGACCCGGTTGAACTTGCTGCGGTAATAGTCGTAGCCGCCCACCAGGGCGGTGATCGCGCCGCTCACCGGATCCATGGCGACGAAGGCCGCCTCCACGCCCGGTTCCTGCACCAGGCGCGCCGTGCCCTGCTCGCCCGGATGCAGGTCCACCACGTCGCCGATCGAGAGCACCTGGTCCACCGCCGCGATCTCCTCGCCCAGGGTCTGGGTGTCGATGCGCTCGCGCGCCCAGGCGACATCCTCCAGGGCCAGGCGATGCTCGGTGCCGCCGCGCGCGACCAGCACGGCTTCGGCCGAATCCACCCGCACCACCGCGGCGGGCACGAGGTCCGCGGGGCGGCGCAGGGTGTCCAGGGCGGCCTCCAGCGCCTCGGCATCCTCCAGCACGGCGGGCTCCAGCACCGCGACCGGGCCGGTGTAGCCATGCCGGGCCTCGTAGTCGTACAGCCCGTCGCGCAGCGCCCGGTTGGCGGCGCGCTGGTCGGCGGAACGGATCGTGGTGTACACGTTGTAGCCGCCGGTGGGCCACACGTCGCCGAACAGCTGCTGGACCCGCGCACGGGCCATCTCGCCCACGTAGTCGGCCTCGGCCTCGGCGGTGGCGGAGTGCAGCGTGGCCGTCACCGGCAGGGCGGCGGCGGCACGCCGCTCGGCCTCGCTGATGTAGCCGACCTCGGTCATGCGCCGCAGCACGTAATCGCGCCGGTCCAGCGCCCGCTCCGGGTTGGAGACCGGATTGCCGGTGGAGGGCGCCTTCGGGACACCGGCGAGCATCGCCGACTCGGCAAGTGCCAGCTCGCCGATCTCCTTGCCGTAGTAGACCTTGGAGGCGGCGGCGAAGCCGTAGCTGCGCTGGCCGAGATAGATCTTGTTGATGTAGAGCTCGAGGATCTGGTCCTTGGCCAGCTCCGACTCGATCTTGAACGACAGGAAGATCTCGCGCAGCTTGCGATCGTAGGTGCGATCGTTGGTCAGGAAGAAGTTGCGCGCCACCTGCATGGTGATGGTCGAGCCGCCCGGACCCTTCCGGCCGGTGCGCACCAGGTGGAGCGCGGCGCGCGCCAGGCCCTGCCAGGCCACGCCGGGGTGGGAATAGAAGTACTGGTCCTCGGTGGCGATGATCGCCTGCTTGAGCGACTCGGGCACCTCGCTGATCATCACCGGCTCGCGCCGCTGCTCGCCGTACTCGGCGATCAGGTCCCCGTCGGCGGTGTAGATGCGCAACGGGATCTGCAGCTGCACCTCGGCCAGCTCGCGCACGTCGGGCAGCGTCGGCGCGATGCGTGCGTACAGGTAACCGATGGCGATGGCGAGCACGAGCACGCCGAGCAGGCCGGCGATGGCACTCCATTTGAATGTGAAACGCAACCAACCGCCCGATTCACGTCTCGATCGTCCGGACGAGGACGAATGTGAACGGCGCCGGTGGCCGCGGCGGGACGACGATCGTGGCATCGGGGCGACGGCGGTTCCTTGCGAATCGATCGATTGTACCAACTGACTCGACTTGCACAGTGCATCGACGGGCAGTTCGCACCGATGCATGCGTGACGACGGATTTCCGCCGTCACGCCGATCGGCCGGCACCCGCTCGACGGGCTCCCCATCCGGGGAGTGCGTCACGGGCTCAGGGATTTCACGCTACGGGCGCTAACGCGGACATGGGTCTCAAAATCTCCTCCAGAAACACCGGCCTCGTCGGGCTGGACATCACGGCCACGTCGGTGAAGCTCCTGGAGCTGCGCCCGACGAAGAAGGGCCGGAAGGTGGTCAGCTACACCGTCGAGCCGTTGCCCGCCAACGCGGTCAACGAGAAGAACCTCCAGGACGTGGAGGCGGTGGGCGATGCCATCCGCCGGGCGGTCAAGCGCTCCGGCACCCGTACCCGGGCCTGCGCGGTGGCGGTGCCCTCGGCGATGGTGATCACCAAGGTCATCCAGATGCCCGACGACCTCAAGCCCCACGAGATGGACGCCCAGATCCAGCTGGAGGCCGACCAGTACATCCCCTACGCGCTCGAGGAGGTCAACCTCGACTGGCACGTGATCGGACGCTCCGAGGAGGCCAAGGGCATGGTCGACGTGCTGCTGGCGGCCTCGCGTTCCGAGAACGTCGAGGATCGCACCGCGGCCGCCGAGATCGGCGGACTGGACGTGAAGATCGTCGACGTGGAGCCCTACACGCTGGAAGGGGCCTTCGAGCTGATCGCCCACCAGATCCCCAACGAGGGCATGGACCAGACGGTGGCGGTGCTGGACGTGGGGGCGAGCATGACCAGCCTGTGCGTGCTGCGCGACAAGAGCCTGATCTACACCCGCGAGCAGCCCTTCGGCGGCAAGCAGCTGACCGAGGAGATCATGCGCCGCTACGGGCTGTCCTACGAGGACGCCGGCCGGGTCAAGCGCGTCGGCGGACTGCCCGACAACTACGA
>ENA-ORXT01003674-ORXT01003674.1-marine-metagenome-genome-assembly--contig:-NODE-3674-length-16625-cov-8.319495_pt1 | contig 16625 bp, 15 predicted proteins | sample MGYA00237868_ERZ511482 | MGnify/ENA metagenome assembly ERZ511482 | reverse complement strand
TCACAGAGAGGCATCAAAAATAGGCTCAAATGAGCCTGAGAGGCTCAAATGAGGCGGTCAGTAGAATGGACACTAGAGAGACGACCACCGCAGATGCAATCTGAAGCACACCAGCGTGGCCGGCTTGATCCGCATTCGATGAGCGGGCCTCACACGTGGCAACCAGAGTCTCCTGTCTGCGCGGATGGCGCACGGTTTGCTCCTCGCCTCTCTTGTCAGAGTGACGGGGTTCGGCGTTCCCGGCTGTTTGCTATGCGAGAGGTGGAAAGGTACGCCACCGACCAGCATCTGCTCCGTGGTCTTTTTGGGGCGATGGACCGCGGGTCGCACGGGACCATCTGCATGGGGCAAGGAGGGACCGAGAAGGGTAAAAATATACAGCATCAACCAGAAGCGGCTGGTCTAACACACACCCCGCAAACCCTTCAACACGGTGGCGCGCACCGACGGCTGTGCAACAAACCCAGTTCCTAGTCCGAGTCCGAATCATGGAGCTTGTCCTTGAGCTGGTCAAAGATGGACACCTCCCCAGCCTCAAACGAGAAGATGGCCTTGATCTCCCCGGCGGGCTCGCCCTCCTTGGTCTGCAGCGCGAACGTGCCGTTGACGGGGCCGCCCGACAGGCGGGAGACGGGGATGGTGACCGAGCCGAGGAAGTCGTCCGACGAAAAGTCGTCGTCCTCGTATACGGCAATGGTCATCTCCTCATAGTCACCCTTGATGTGGACCTCACGCGTGAAGTTCCACTCTGGGTTGTGCGAGTCATCCTTGTTGGTCTTGATGACCTGCTTCTTGCCGAGCTTGACGATCGCGTAGGCTTCAGAATGGGAGAAAGGCGCAAATGATAAAACAAGAAAGGACCGGGAGCGAAGGGCACACGAGCAGGTTGTCAGCTAAGGGACTCGCGCGCGCATGGCGCCTGGTTCTCCACGGGGCTCGCCCGCAAAGCACCCAACACCGCCAGAGAAGAGGCTAACCGGATGTGGTCTGGGGATGGGGCAGGCGCATGTCCACCAGTCGCCACTACCTTGGCACACTGCACCAATCCAGCATACCGTCATCGCCCTTGAGGTCCGAGCCGCTCATGAGGACAGCGGTCAGCTTGCCCTCCATCTGCACCATCTTGCCAGCAAACAAGTAAACGAGAAAGAGGGTGAGAAGGGGAGAAGGAATGGGTGGAGCGGGGGAGCGGGATCGGGCACAACACGTGTGCCGGCTGAGGGACAATAAGCTCAGCGCGGCGCGCGACGCTATTTATGCTGCACGCGTGCTGCAAACCGCGCGCCGCGCGTGCGTGCAAAGCTCGACTCGGGCGCGCTGCCCGCGTGGGCCATCGGGCTCTCACCACGACACGCGCTGCGGTTGCAGCGCGCCGAGCGTCCCCGCACACCCCCATGGTGCCCCCCCGATGCATGCTGCTGGTGCCTCCCCCCCCGGACGCGCCCCGCGGCAGCCCTTGGCCGAACGCTTCATGCCCGGCGAGATGCACAGCCCAGCCGGCTGCCGGCGCGCACCAGGCCGCAACGGAGACAGAGCGCCAGTGTAAGCGACGAAGGCTTCGCGCTGATGTGCCTAGCGAGGCAGGTGGGGGGTGGCAGGGGGATCCCAACTAATACCGATCGCCCATAACACGGCTGGCGATGGAGCCGTGGCGGGCCCTGTCGAGTCTGGTGGAGTGGGCGGGGCGTGGTGGGCGTCGCACCAAAATACCACACGCGGCACGCACCTGCAGCGCGGCGACGGACATGGCCCGAAGGCGAGTCAGGGGGGGGAGGACGGAAGGCAATGGCCTCGCAGGGGGGAGGACACACACCCCACGGGGTGCGTCGTGAAGGAACCCGCGACATCTACTCTCCCAGTTTCCGGCTGCGTCCACAGCCGCGTGCCCTGCAACAGCCAATCAGGTGCGCGCATTCAGTGCGCCCTGGGCGCCCAGGGCCCCGTCAGACACCAGGTTCGATCCGTCACCAATTACGCCTGTTGACACACACAGACGGACATCTCAGACATGAGCGTCAGACATGTCCGGGGATTTTTTTTAGCGGGCCCCAGACATGTGCGATCTGGATCTGGACACGTCGGCATCGACGCTTCCGGCGGCGCCGGTTTGGGAGGGCAATCGTCCTCGTCGTGCTGCCAGCGCCTGGTACGGTGGCGGTACGGCTGCCTTCTGTACGGAGTCGTGCTGGCGCTCACGGGCTCCCCCTTGGCCATTCGCACCTTTCCCCTTCCCTCTACACCCCTAGCAGCTTTTACCCATCCCCTCCTCGCTTGATCCGCTCCTGATCGCAGATTTGGCAGTGCTGGCGCGCGCGCGCGCATTTCCGCTTTTTGGTCGCCGCAGCGACTCGAGATGCTCCCCGCCGTCAATGGGCTGACCCTTGACACGATTGTCTGTGCTCTTCTACCATCCTTTGGCCCTGCTTTTTCGCGCTGCGCGAGTGGGGGGGAGGCGGGGGGCGGCGCTGCGGTCGCCGCGGTCGGCACCGCGGGGCCCGGCGCCACCGCCGCGGCGCCCGGCGGTTTTGGCTCTCCCGGGTGCGTTTGAGCTCTTTCTCGACGCGGTCGTTGGGCGCCCGTCCACCACCGTTGTGGCCTTGTTGTTTTGCCGCTGCGCAGGTGGGGGGGGTGCGGGGGGCGGTGCTACGGTTGCCGCCGTCGGCGCTCCGGCGGCGGGCGCCGCTGGGACACAATGGACCCGAGGCCGCCGCCCTTGTTGGCGCGGCCCGTTGTTTCCCGGTTTGCGGCGTCGATGCAGCAAGCGCAACGGGTGTTGGATGAGCTTGGCACGCGTCCTCTGCGTCCGTCCTTCGGTCGTGTCGTCCACGCGAATGACTCTGGCGCCCGCGGCGGTCAAGTGGCGCGCGGGTGGTCTGACGACCTGGACGTGCTGCGGCAGAATGGGACCGCCCCACTGCTTCTTCCCGCCCGTCGGACATTGAGACGGCGACCCGTGGTGGCACCTGGGCGCGGCGCTACGGGGGATCCTTCGTCCACTGACGAATCGGCGCTCACTGGTGGTGTGGAGGGCGATCACGGTGGGCATGCTGGTTCCCCGGCACCACCTCCGGCCGACCCCCTTCCACAACGTCGGGTGCGGTCGGCACGACCGAAGATGCTTGTGTAGGACTACGTGGTGGACACCTTGGCGGCTTGCATCCGTCGGACTTGTTGGCTGCCTTCCCGTCGCCAGATGGGGAAACACCCCTCCCCCGTGACAGCCCGTGTTGTCGGGGACCCGGCGTCGCCATCGAGGGCAATTGTGCTCCGCTCGGGCGCTGGAAAGGCGGATCTCTCCATCCTCTGGGTGTCGTGCCGCGACGGTATTCTGTGCTCTTGCTTTGGCGGCACGCAGAATGCCCTCTTTTTGTCGGTGTCATCCAGGAGAACAACTTGCAAGCACACGGCGGCATTGGTGAAGGCGCTGCGCGTCGCGTGCGTCTCCTTGTCAACCTTTCGCGCCCGCATGCGCCTCCGTGCCGACTCGGCCGAGTATGCCGTGTTCGACGTGTACGGGCAGTCGTTCGCATGGGCTGTGCTCTACCATGCGGTGTACTTGGTCGTCACGTTCACCACCAGCAACGTCGCGACCTGCATTGCGCCTGGCTGTCGACGCTTCCGAGGTCGGTGCGGTCATGTACGTGTTGCCCGTGACGCGCAAGGGCCCGAGGGCTTCAACCACCCTGACTCTGGGTCGGCGCCTGCCGTCGTCGAGGCGCGCAAGGAAGCCCGCAAGACCGCAGCGGCTCCCCGCTCAAAGATGCTGAACAATGAGGAGGAGGACGAGGGCCTGGAAGGTCAGGCCGGCGACACGGTGCGGGGCCCACGCGACATTGAACAGAGCAAGGTGGCGCAGCGGACACCGCGCAACATGATGCCGTGCGCCGCTGAGCTGGATCAAGGGGCGGTGTGGGCGAGAACTGCAGATTGGCGGGGGCTCATCCTGCAACGCTCGGCCGGCCGGTCAGAGAACAAGGCGGCGCACGTCAAGCTCCTCGGTCAACTGATAGAGACGTCCCAGTCGCTGGGTGATTTGCGGAACCTGGAGATCCCTCTCGTCGAGCTCTTTTGCGGGAGCTGCGGCCATGAACGAGCCGACCGGCACAAGACCACCAAGGATCCTGGTCTCCTGGTCACGCACCATCCTACTGCACCTCCTTTACGGGTACCTTGCCTCACTCTCTTGTGTTGATCACCCCTGCCTTGTCATGTGTCTCTCGCTCCTTCGCCTGGCCACTTCTGAGCACCGCGAGCTCGGTCTCGTGCCAGCTTGGTCTGTGTTTGTCACTGGTTCTGACTCGTCGTTAAGGATCATTACTCCTCGACTCTGCTTCATTCTCTGTTTGGATCTTTTGCACCCTTGGTGCCATCAGGTGTGGGTGGGGAGATGGGACTGCGACGCTCCCGCGTGCAGGCGCGCGGTAGAGTACTACGGGAACGCCGATTCCGTCTTTGCCATGCGCCGCCGCAACAAGCACCGGCAATGGCTACTCTTCACGCGCGGGGTTGTGTGCAAGATCATCTCCTTCATCATTGCGGAACGCACGACGTACACAGCGGCAACGCGCCACGTCTCGTCGGACGTGCGCTCATTCACGCTTCGTCGGCAAGACGTGGTCAAACTCGGGACGATGGCGATCCGCACGGTGCAGATCCCGCCAGGCACCGGGCGGTGCCCGAGGTGCGGGCCGAGCCCGACCTTTGTCGTGATTGACGCGCAGGCTTTGGGGTGCTCAGACGCTGACAACGCCAACCCGTTCCGCCCCGCCGACGACTGCCCCGTCCTCGACATCCCCGCGTCGAACCTGTGCATTGTCAAGAAGGCGGCGCTACGCGGTGCCGTCCTCAAGGTGCTCCGATCATCCACACCATTGACGCCAACGCAGGTCGGGCTGCTGCGGGAATGGCGAGGTACAATATCGACGATTGCCCGCCCGACGCCCGAGGCCGCCGCGGCCACCGTCTTTTTTCGCTTTTTCCCCCTCGGCGTGGAGGCACCCGAGGGACGGGCCGTGCCGCCCGTCGCTGCCGCTGCTGATGCGCCGGCCCAGTCGGCGGCTGATGCGCCGGCCCAGTCGGTGGCTGATGCGCCGGCCCAGTCTGCGGCGGACGACCCGGGGCCGAGGCGCAAACGCGCCCGGGTGGGCAGCACGCTTGAGGACGCGCTGCGCCTCGACGCCGCCGGAAATACGGTTCTGGGTGAGAATGGCCCGCCTGCAAAGAAGGCGCTCGAGACCTGGCGGGACCGGACCGGGATTTGCGCGCCCGCCTTCAAGGAGTATTCCCGCAGTGACGATGGCGTTTGGATCTGTGTGCGGCCCTTTCTCCAAGCCATGCTGACGGAGACCGTGACGGGCATGTTCCTCCGCAAGGACACCGAGCCCGTCACCCTGCTCGCCAACACGCTCCGTCTGATGAACAAGGACGCTTGGAAGAAGCTGACGAAGGCGGTCGACGACGTCGGCTTCTTGACCAGCTTCCTCGGCCGGTTTGCCGACGATGTGGATGATGACGTCCGCTTTCGCAAGGCCGTCGGCGAGCTGTTGCTGCAGGCGATCGTCTTTGAGAAGTACGTCGATGACACCTTTGAGAAGCAGGCCATGCTCAAGTCCAAGGCGGCACCGGCGTGGAAGAACAAGGCCTATTGCGACCGGTGGAAGAATACGCCTACGCCCGAGGACTACAAGCGGTGGCGGGCGGAGCAGAAGGACCTGGACGCGTTGGACGAGGACGACCCGCTAGTCAGCTTTGAGTTCTTTGCGAGCCTGCTGCGGGTGCGACCGGGCATTGTCGACTCCTTCGCCGCCAAGCGGCGTGTCGGGTACCGCGGCAAGGACCGCCACGTTGCCGATGCTGAGGGGGACGGGGACACCTGCAATAAGGCCTTCTCCATCACGGCGGGGCTGTCGCAGGGCGTTCTTAACGTCGTGTGTCCACACGTCGTGACGCTCGGGTTCCGCTGTCTTTTCCGCGCCGAGAGCGTCGGAGAGGCACTTTCTATCGTGCTGGAGCGCTTTGCGTCCCTGCCCACTGCCATATTTTACGAAGTTGCGTGCAAGATTGACAAGAACGCTATGCGGCGGGTACGCGTCATCATGCGGGCGCACGGGGTGCGGTGCATCCTTGACCGCCCACACTCGATCACACACTCCTGCTCCCCGGTGTACATGCCAGACGAAAGTCTCGGCACCACAGCCGGGGTGGCAACACAAGCGGCGGAGGTGTCCCACTCCGTGTCCGTCTTCAACCGCACGAGCTTGGCGTACATGGCACCGGCGACGTACATGTCGCACCGGATGGTGCAGGTCGCGTTTATGAACTTGCGTAAGATCTACCGGCTCCACGCCGACAACTCTGCGGGAGAGAACGACCACATCCCGCTGTCGCCCTTTTTCCATGCCAAGATTGCCCACCAGTGCGAGCGCATCTCCGTGTGCCCTTGCGACGCGGTCGAATCGTCGGCCGACGTGGCGGCGGCGCTCGCGGGGCAGCATGATGCTCAAGGCGTCAACGGCGGCGCCATTGCTGACCCAGCATCTCCGCCTCCCCCGGGTCTGGATGCGCACTACGGTGACGCCCGAGCCGCCGACGCCGATGCCACTGGCGGCGAGCCCGCACAAGATCCTGAAGAAGACGGGCCAACGGAAGATCAACTTGTTGCCGCTACTGTTGTTGCCGATCAGGTCGTTATCAACCCGGCGCACGTGCAGCTGCAGGCGGAGTTTGATGCGTTGGCGGACGCGGGCGCGGACGGCAGCGCCAAGGCTTTGATCTCTACCCCTGTCACACGCGCGGAGGCACGCCTGGTCAACGAGATAACGGGCCACCGCGACGGCGCCGAGGTCATTCGACTCGTCAACAAGGCACGGATCACTCTGCGGGTGGCGGACATGGAGCTGCTCAAGGGCGTGGCGTGGCTCAACGACGAGTTAATGAACTCGTTTTCGGCGCTAATCAACCACCGGTCATCCTTGCGGACAGGCGCTGCTGCTGCAGCCGCCGATGGCGGTCACCCGCTCGGCGTGCGCGTGTGTATGCCGTCAACCTACTTCTACTCCAAGTTGTCGGCGAGGATGGGGTGCTACGACTACGACGGTGTGCGGCAGTGGGGCAAGAAGCGGCGACTCGACTTGGAGGAGGTCGACCTAGTGCTCGTGCCGATCAACATCGCCCGCTGCCACTGGGTCCTGGTCACTGTGGACATCAAACATCGCACCTTCCATTACTACGACTCGCTCGGGGCAGTCGACTCGCGCGGCGCTGTGGCCAACGTTCAGCGGTGGCTCGGCGACGAGGTGCGGTCCAGATTGGGGGACGAGACGGGCGCGTCGTGGGCGGTGGAGTCGTGGCGGACGTTTTTCATCGACAGGCTGCCAGAGCAGCACGACGGGGGCAGCTGTGGCGTCTTTGTTCTTGCCGCTGCTGATTGTTTGTCTCTGGGGGTACCGTTGCACTTCTCGCAGAAGCACATCGAGGCGCTCCGACATCGCATTGCCCTTGCTTTGTTTTTTGACAGTTTGTTCTCGTTGGGCTTCTCCTCGGTGTTGTCTGTCCCTCCTGAGGAGCCAAGGTTGGGCTCTGACGAGGATGATGCATGATTCTATAAAAATGATCTGTATTGTTCTCCAACACGTTGTCTCCTACAACCCCGGGCAGGGCTCCCGAAGCAACTCGCTATCCTGTTCACCGCAGTCCCAGGACAACAGACCGCGAGGGAACAACAGACTGGCTTTGCTTTAGGCACTCGGCTCCGAGTGTCGAGTAGGCACATAGCAACTCCCCCCAGGCATCGCCGCGGGAACCCACCAAACCCTGACGGTGCTGATGGCGCCGACACCCATCCCAACTCCCAACGCCTCCAAGTGAACGATTGTTGCCGTCTGCATCCACCCGCTGGCGGTCGTTGCGACCATCACCGCTTGGCCGATGGTTCCCCGGCCGCCAGTGGCCGAGTCCGCGCCGCTGGCAGAGCCGACGGTCTCAGCCATGCCCCCCTACACGGCCTGGACGCCGGTGTGGAAGCCAAGGACCAACTAGGTATGCTCGCACCTGGAAAGCCAGCACCGTCGCACCACAACAGAGAGCATCCATACATATCAGGAATCGTCAGGAGCACCCGGATAACGGAGGAAACAAACCATGTGAGCCAACGAGAACAGCCAGGGGGCGGTGAGTGTGTGCAAGCGCGAGGTTTTGCGCGACAGGCAGCTCACATAGCATCGCCAATCAGTGGGGGCAGAACAGAAAAGCGGCACCTTCACCCGAAAAAAGAGGGGGAGGGAGGTGGCCGGCAGCTCAGCAAGCAGATCCACATAAAGAAACCAGCACCAGCGCCAGCAGCGAGTAGCAACTACCAGACAGCCATAACTCGGCTGCCCACCTCAGTGTCGTGAGTCTGAGCGAGACACACCACAGGACGCGACCAATGCCAGCATCATGCACGCACCTCAACACACAAAGTGGACGAAGACGCTGGCGGCCGTGAGGCGCTTGGCTCTTCCGCTGGGCGGTGTACTGTACCAGACTGCCAAACGAAGATTCGCTCAATACGGCAGACTACTTGGCACAGTGCCACATGTCAGCGACGTGGCAGGCTGCAACCACGTCCAGTCCGCCACGAGAAAAACGTTAAGGACGAAGACGTGGGCGGGACGTCGACCAACTTACAGATATGCAACTAAACTAGCAAGTAGAGTGCACGCAATACGCCACCAGTAAAACGGCGCGCCGACTGAGAACTGCAGAAGCTTGTGGGGCAGTGCACCAACCGACGTCCAAACCAGGATGGAACTGCCAGCATAGTCACGTTCGGTGATAGCAACCTGCTCGCAACGCCTCACCCTGCCGAAAATGCGCGACTGGGCAGCAGGTCCGCCAGCATCCACACACTATACAACACCAGATAATGTACCATGGCACGACTGCGCAAGCACAAACCTGAACAAGCCTGCCACAGCCAGCTCGCAGGTTGAGTAGTAGTCAAGTCAGGGGACCCCCTTGTGTGTGCATGGGTGGCACTTCCGTAGCGCGCTGGATTTTACAGCAGCGGAACTCGCCGGCGTGCTGAATCCCTTCCGACCGCATGTCAAACCTTTGAGCAGTTCGGGCCCACACTTCCTCGACGGCCGACAAAGGGGTTGCACCAGATTTCACCATAACTGTGTGCAACCATTGAAAGGATGCATGGTCGGGGGTGCAGGCCGGTCGCCAAAAGCATCAGACGGAAGCTGTACAACGAAGCTCAGGACCCAAGGTTCCACCGAGGCTGCCACTGTTTGTGCCGGCCTTCTCGTCGATGAGCTCGGCGGAAGGCGCAATCCGATGCAACGCGCAGGCAGCAAGTCCTTCTGGTCTGCATGGTTTTGAACCGTCGAGCCACACTGTGAAGCACTCGGTGCCGGGGGGCAGACGCGCCCGCCCCTCGGCGAGCGTGGCGGCGACCGATGCATCCGAGCGGCCGGCGCGCCAGCACACGTTGCACGCGCCGTCGCGTGCTTTCGCGGGGGAACGGTCGTGTCCGCTCTCCCGTTGCGTGGCGCGGCCACTCCGTGGTGAGTGCAAGGGCACGACGGAGTGCAAGGGCGCGACGGACGCGGTGCGTCGCGGCCGCGCCGTGGCGCTCGAAAGAGCAAAGGCGCGACGGCCTCGGGGCAGCTGCACTGCGACGCGCAGCTCGGCGCGTGGAGACGGCGCCGCACGGAGTGCGCGCGCTCGGGGGGGTCAAGGAACAGGCGTGCCATTGGAAGCGGCGAGAGGCGGGACGCGTGCGGGTACAGGGAGATAGGAGACAAGGCGAGGAGAGACCCGGGGGATAGGCAACAAGAGAGCGACCCTCTTCACTCACGCATCACTACAGATGGATTGTGTTCCAGAGTGCCACACTGGTCGTAGGACGTACTCTGAGCGGCAGCATGTCGGCCTGCTTCGATATGAACGCTCTACATGGCCTGGAGCTCTTTCTTCAACCCGCACTACGCGCTCATTGCGTCTGTGCCGTCATGCCGATGCTGCTCAGGGTGCTGATTTCCCCGAGCAGTCGTTCAGTTCTTGGTGCCATGCTGCCCGCACGGGTTGGGGGGTTTTGCTCATGCTGACGGGGGGCTGCCAGGGCCGGTCTCAAGGGCTTCTGGCTGAGTGCCAGCAGAGACTGGTAGGTATCGCTAAATGCGGATCTTGTTGGACTTATGTGATGATGCAAAGTGGCGTGCAAGGAAATGTGGATGGCGGCGGAATCTCAGTCTGATCCACGCCGGATCGCCACGCTTCGAGATCATCTATGACGTGGCGGATCGAGATGTAGCACCCGTGCTGACACGTCAGAGCTCCCGCCTCGCGACGTTTGGCCGTTCGCGCGAGTCATGCCCGCCTTTTTCCCCCGCCCGGAAGCGTTGACCTCTTGCCGTTGTTGTGGGCCTTCGTTTCCGCTTCGGGCCTCCCTCCCGCGCTGTCCTCTTTGTTTGACGGCTGCACTCTGTTGCTTCCTCGGAGCTTCGCCCCCCACCCGCCTCTCCCAGCCCGGCGCATCGTACTCTGTCTGTGTTGCGCTGTCTTCGACACCTTACTTGTGGTTCGCTGCTTATTCCTCGCTTCACTATCCCACACGTCGTCGAGTTATTGTTGAAATGCAGTCGCGCGGAGCCTGTAAGTTTGTGGCCGTGCTGTCACCCACCGAGGCGGCCATCCACAACTTACCGGACAAGGAAGGCCTGTGTCGCAGGATCTTGTCGTCCGATGGTGACAGTGTGATTGCCACATGCTGCTTCCCGAAGAAAGGGGATGCTCGTAGCTGGGTCACCGACAACATCAAGGTCGATGCCACTTTGAGCGCTGCCGAGCTGACGAAGGCGGCAGAGCCACTAACTGCGTGGGCGCCCATGGACTGGCTCGTCATCGTCTCGCAGTCCTCGGGGGCTTCCTTCCAGCTGCACCGGGCCGGCCTGGCGTCCAGTCTGGCACTGCTCACAGACGAGGCGTTGGGGACTTGCGTTCTGCGGCGCTTCTCTTCCTCCGCGCAGTCCTTGTCGTGGCTCGCTTCTGGTGCTGGGCAAGCCCTGCTGGGCGTCGTGTCGTGCTCGGCCGATGATGTGGATGCGTCGGGCGCCCTGTGTGGCGACCCCGTCAAGTATTGCTCTGCTGTGCCCAGCACACCCAGCTCTTCATCCAGCCCCGAGCTCTCCCTGGTGTCGATGACGAGCGCGGGAGCTCATCCAAGCGTCGGCTCGGCTTCGGACGGATCCGACCGTCTGCGGTCGTCCCGCTCGGCGCGGTCGACAGCTTCTTCGCTTTCCGTGTTGGGCAAGCGCTCGGCGACGCCGTCCCTCTGTGTACGCGTTGTCCCCGAGGGCGGCGGAGCCCGTCTTTGAACGGACGCGTCGTTCTCCGCAGCGGTTGATGAGGCGCTTGCGGCGCTGGACGACGGTCATCGAAGGGCTCGGCGTCCAAGGATGAAGGTAACCGCGTCGGCCGCTCCTTCATGGTCGGCCTTGCGACCGCCGTCTTCCTTCTCGGCGCACTTTCGGGCGGCCTCCGCGGGCTTTTCGTCACGTTGTGTGGCGCCGCTGTCGCCCCCCGCGCCGCCTCCATCTCTCCTCGCCAGCCATGCAAGGCGCCGGGCCTTTGTTGGCGGTCCCCCTTTGCAGATGCCCGATACGCTGATCGCTTTGGCTCCCCCCACGCCGTCTTTTGATGCAGAGCCGGTTGTGCAACCGTGCGGTGATGACGGAGAGGCAACCCGCACCGTGCACCAGGGCGTCATCGGCAAGCTCGCCGCTCAAGGCAAGTGGGACGAGGTGTGTGAGCGGCTGTGGGCGCGGAACTCAAGCGCTTTCATCACGGGTGGTCCTGGGGCGGGCAAGTCAACTCTCCTCCGACACCTACACGCCTACCTGAGGCAGAAGCTCCCTGGGGACGGCACGGTGGTGGTGGTGGCCCCAACTGGCACGTCAGTCAAGACAGTCGGGGGCATCACCTTCCATTCCTTTTTCGGTTTTGTGCGGGACTACGAGCCCGCGCTAGCCAACCCTACCCAAGAAGCCGCAACTCTTCTCGCGACAAGCCGCTTCGAGCCGATCAAGCGGCGTCTGCGCAAAGTGCGCGCTCTCCTACTCGATGAGGTGTCCATGTTTGGGGCCGATAAGCTGAGCATCATGTACGAGCTGCTATCCCAAGCGCGCGGCGCCTCGTCACCCCCCTGCCTGTGGTTTGCGTTTGGCGACTTTCTGCAACTCGGGCCTTTCAAGAGCCCGATGGCCTTCCCGTCGCTGCGGTGGCCGAAGTTGTTCGGCAATAAGGCGCTGGACCTAACCGGGCAGTTCCGCCAAGCCGACCCTGATTTCACCCATGCTGTTGCCGACGCCCGCGTCGGCCAGTGCACCGATGCGGTGCTGCAGCTAGTCGATGCCTGCTGGGTGGACGGCAACAAGTACGAGCAGATCAAGCACAAGGTCTTTCACCTGATGCCGCACCACAAGACGGTCTTGAAGCAAAACCGGAAGTGCCTCGACCGACTGTCGGGTGGCCAGCTGCCCGAACCGTTCCGCGCGGTCTACAAGGCCATGTTGAACCACGACCGTGACTTGAGTGTGTCGCCGGTGGAGCCGGACACCGTGTCCGCACAGACGCTCCGTTCCGTGCTGCACGATTGCGTCGCGCCCGTCACCGTCGCGCACTGCTTGCATGCACGCGTGAAGATCATCACCAACCGCTAGCAGGCGCTGGGCATCTGCCACGGGAGCATTGGTGAGATCGTGGCGTACGAGCCCGACGGCACCCCCGTCGTGCGGTTGGAGAACCACGTGCTTCCAGCTGGGGTCGAGCGCGGGGCGTTCGGCTTGCGCAACGCGGGCGCCACGTGGATTGAGGTCCTCTGCCCGCCGGTGCCCTTCACGGCGCGCTTGCTCGCCCACCCGGGCTTGCAGGCCGTCCGCACCCAAGTTCCCTTTGTGGTTGGCTGGGCGGACACGATCCACATGTCCCAGAGCCTGTCGGTGTCCGAGGCGGTGCTGGACCTGGCCGAGTGCTTTGAACCGGGGATGGTCAACACGGCCATCAACCGGGTGCCCGACAAGGCCTCATTGTTCATCAAGTCGTTCACTCCGAGCCGCATTATTGCCGACCCGCTGGCCCTTTCCAAGAATCGGGGATGGGAGCGCTTGTAGATACGGGTGCTCCACTGTTTTTCTCTTTTTTCTCCTAGGGACGGGTACAGTAGGCACAACAGTTTCTCCAGCTCATGTGTGCTCCCCAGCAACGCATTCAGACTCTAGTACAATAGGACAAAGCGTGCGGACGGCGCCGGCAGTCGGGCGGCAATGGGTATGCTCTGTCGTAGCTTTGTTTGAAGGTGGCCCGCAGACAGCTCTAGTCAGCTAACGGCAAACAGCAAGGATAGAAACGGTTCTATATGGCCATCGTTCTCGCCTTATGAGGCGCCCGTCCTTGGCTCCTTGGCCGACCAGGTCGGCCTCGCTGCCAATATACTCCTAACAGACGCCTGCGATGCACGCATGTCCGCCTCGACACGAGCGTGACTTTGTCGACGCTCCTCCCGCTCCTGTTCCCGACTCAAAGCCGATGGTCCTACAGGCGCAGCCCCACTTACAACCAATGGTGTATGCGCAAAGCCACCACCTTGGGCCACGCCGGCGACTTGATGAGGAGCTGGTGCATAACATGGCGGGAGATCCGCACCACCAGGGAGCCCCAGAGGTAGCAACGGCACGCCTTGACCCCCATCTCCACAAAGTGGAGTAGTGAGACGATCCACAGCTTGAGCAGGTAGCTCGGGCACGGGAGCGACAAGGGAGACCGGAGCTTGACCCGCACGTTGGCGCTTGACGCCCCGATCTCCGTCGATCGTCGACGGGCTGGTGCCAGCCGGTGCGCCACCTGAGCGCCCAACATTCGGAAACCCAGCAGCTGGCATCATCAGCGACGGCTGGAGCCCGGCAGGGGGAAAACCAAAACGCGGTGCGGTGCTTGGTGGATGAGACAACATTGAGGGGGATGGTGAGGGCGCCCCTATACGAACCGACAGCGTCGACGGGTGGGCGACCGGCCGGCCCTTCTCCCGGCGCACTTGAACACGACGAGCTCTGCTTTGAGACGCTTGGGCGACGCCTTATTTCTGCAGCAGCACGGCCATATCGGCGACTTTCCCGGACAAGTCGCCGAGCTGGTCACGGCCCGGAGCGACCGCACCGGATGCAGCCTCGGCTGCGGCACCGCTCGCACAAGCGGAGGTAGTCGCCATTGATCTCGGGGCCAGCTGTGGCCGACCGGTAGACAGACCGGCGCTGGAGAACTCGTGCAGAGACGCCGACGACAAAGGCGTGGCCTTGGGAACAGCGGCGCGCCCGGGGAACCCCATGCCCATGAGAATGGCGCCGTACCGCTCCTCCTTCGTGGAAAGAAGCAACATGGATGCCACCACGACCGGAAGGCGCAGCCCCTTTTTACCGAATACCCGGATGACCGTCTCCTCCGCGGGGAGCGCGTTCTTGCGGAAGAAGCGCCTCGACTTGACCGCCAACTGCTGCACGGTGGGGATTACGCCTGTCATGTCGACCCGAATGCCCCAGCGCGACTTCCGAGCCGGCCGGCCTTGGTTCTGCACCGCCGCCATGGTACCCTCGGGGGGCACAGCGGTCTTGTGGTCTTGTGGAGCCGCCCAAACCGGCCACCACGCCTTCGTCAAATTGGTGATGGCCGCTGCTCGTGAGGTTGGGTAGGAGACGCCGGCGCTCGCTGCGTCGGGCGCGGTGTGCGCCAGTCGCAGCACGCTGTCCCGGAGGAGTTGCCGCAACACGGCCAATGCGTCTTCTCGGTCGCCGACCGCCAATAGCACAGACTTGACAGCGTCCACAGCGGGCGCTGCCGGCTTGACGGTTGGCTGCCGCTCGACGATCAGGTGCGGCCGTGCAGGCTCCCGGCCCGGGTCGTCATCGTCCTCTTCATCGGGCTCGTCGACGTCCTCTGTCGCAGCGCCGACCCCACTCGAGGCAGCTCCGCCCGAACTGCCGCCACGCGCATTTCGCAAGATGACGAGGCCCCCGTCAGCGACAGGCGCCGTGCCGTCACACGCAGCTGCGGATCCGACGGCAGTGTGGGCTCCGTCACCACGGGCCTGGGAACTCGGCGCGGGCACAGGGACGCCACCGCGTGCAATGACGACGCCGCCCTTAGGGACAGCTCCTTCGGCAGCGTCACCCTCCCCCGCCGCGTGGACGCCGCTGCCCATCCCGGTAGATACTCTCCGCTTCTCAAGCAGCGCCGCGTTGGCCCCCACCAGGGCGTCCATTTCGAGGTGCCAGTAGGCAAAAGAGAGGCCGACGTTGATTATCCGCTCCGCGTGCTCGTCCCCATCAGCAAAAAAGCCGAGTCGGTCCTAAACCCGTATACACCGGTGCGTTGGGGCCTCCTCAGGGTTGGTCGGCACGATCATGCGGCTGACCGCACAGTGGAGCAATGCGCCATAGGGCGCCAAGTTGACGTCCAGCTTGAACATCGCCTCGTACGCCGTGTGCAGCGTCTTGGCCAGGAAGCTGAGCTGCTTCGTGTTGGAGATGCCGAGATGCTCCAAACATTGCTGGTACATGAGGCGGTCGGCCGTGCTCAAGCCCGCCGCCGAATCTGCCGCTGCATCCGCCGCCGCATCTGCCGCCGCATCTGCCGCCGCATCTGCCGCCGCGTGCACCGCCGCGTCTGCCACCGCGTCTGCCGCCGCGTCTGCCGCCGCGTCTGCCGCCGCGTCTGCCGCCGCGTCTGCCGCCGCGTCTGCCGCCGCGTTTGCTGTCGCTTCCGCTGTCTCGTCCGCTGCCAGTGTGGCAGGCGCCGGTGGAGGCGTGAGTGGAGGTGCAGGCGAATGCGCAGGAGGGTTGCCACGGGGAGGGGCAGGGAGAGGCGCAGCGGGGGGCGGAAGGGGTGGTACAGAGGCGGACGGCGTGGTGGTTGGAGCAGACGCAGGCGTCGGTCCCGGCGCGGGGGCAGGCGCCAAAGAAGGCACCGGGGGAACCACAGGGGCAGCCAGGGGAAGGGGTGCAAGGGGAGCCGAGCGGGAGGGTGCGGGCGTGGAGGCGGGAGGCGGGGCCAAAGAAGGCGAGGATAAAGGAGCAGCCGCCGTGGCGACCGCTCCCGCATCGGCCATCGGGAAGCACGCGCCAAAAGCTGTACAGTGCCAACAAACGGAGAAAGAAACAGTCCAACAGAACAGTAGGGCGTCAGGAAAAGGAATGAGCCGAGTGGGGCGTCATCACGCACGCAGCCAGCGCTCCCATACTCGCACGACTCGACTAGAGATCATTGAACGAAGAGGCGCACCGCACATGACAACGCAGAGGTGTACGAGAAGGGGATACGTACCGGTCACAAGGAACCGTAGTGCGCGCCCGCAAGCGGCGGTGGTGAGTGGCGTGCCGAGCCGCACTGGGCGCGAAGGTGGACGGGACATCGACGGGAGCCAGAACCGCCACCATGACGGCGTCGCGGTGAAGCGCCTAGCGTCAGATCGGTGGCGGCGCGCGCGAGCGATTCTGCGCCGGTGGAAGCGCAAGCGGGGCCCCAATCTGTGCGAGGTAGCAATGCTGGTGGTGTCCATGATGACAAGTGAAGCGCTCTGAGACTCCCCA
>ENA-ORXT01003672-ORXT01003672.1-marine-metagenome-genome-assembly--contig:-NODE-3672-length-16638-cov-5.203309_pt1 | contig 16638 bp, 7 predicted proteins | sample MGYA00237868_ERZ511482 | MGnify/ENA metagenome assembly ERZ511482 | reverse complement strand
GCGTCGGTGTCGCAGCAGAACGGCACGTTCGTGGTGCGGTATTCCGACAATGGTCGAGTCCAGACCACCTGTCCGGGTGGAACCACCGACCCGGACCCGGATCCAGATCCGGGTGGTTTCTCGTGTGCGGTGTCGAATGGGACGTTGTCGTGGGACGATGTGGGTGCGGCGGAGTATTTCGTGCGGTACATCGTCGAGGGTGACACTGTTGATCCGAACTCGGCCAAGCCGGGCTCGTTCGTGGGGACCTACACCTCGACGTCGGCGTCGGTGTCGCAGCAGAACGGCACGTTCGTGGTGCGGTATTCCGACAATGGTCGAGTCCAGACCACCTGTCCGGGGGGAACGACGGACCCGGACCCGGACCCAGATCCGGCGAGCGCCCTCATCGAGATCAACCCCGGCGCCGGGATCGCGGCGAGTACCTTCAGCGCGTCGACGCTTCTCGTCACCAACACCGGGGGAGCGAACGCTCCGTCCATCACCAACGTCACGATCGACATCACCGGCTCGCTGATTCCCGACGCCACGTTCGACCCGAATGGCGACGCGGGTGACGCAACCGCCAAGTGCGTGGACGTGTCCAGCGAAGGCGGCACCGGCTACGCCGTTCCGGCGGACAACTGCACGGATCCGTTCTCAGTACCTCACGAAGACGAGCCGGGCGTGATCGGCAACGGATTCGACGCGCTCGCACTCGACTTCACCGACTTCGACTCGGGCGAAGTGTTCGCATTCGCCGTCGACATCGATCCGACGTCGATCCAGGGCGTGCCCGGCGCTGGCGGTGCTGGTTCGATCTCGGGCCTCGAACTCAGCGGTTCCACCGTCACGGTCACCTTCTCCGATGGTGAAGTGCTCACCAACAACTTGTTCGGCGACGGGTCGGCCGGCGGCTCGGTCAGCTCGCTCGTCGCTGGTGACGACACCACTGCCCCGACCGGGATCGAACTCGTTGGCGTGGCGTCGACCCCGACCGTGTTCATCAACGACTCCAAGGTCGCACTCGTCGGAGCAACCGGCCAGCAGACCGTGCAGGTCAGTGGTCCGGTCGGCGCCGCTGTCGAACTGCTCGTGGCCGATGCTGAACTCCTGAATCCCACCGGCTTCGACATCGACGCCTACGAGACAGACAACGTCTCGGCCGTCGCCTACCTCGAAGGAACCATCGGCGCTGCCGGCACGGTCGATTTCGTGGTCGACATCGCCGACTCGGCTGTGCTCTACACCTTCCTCGCCACGATCGACGGCGGTGCCAATGGCTCGACCAGCGACAAGCTGATCGTCACCGTGCAGAGCCCTGCCGCTGCACTCGTGCAGGTCACGCCGGGCGGATCCATCGACGCCACGACGTTCGGTGATGCGAAGATCACGCTCACCAACAACGGTGACGTCAACGCTCCGGCAATCGAGAGCATCACGTTCGATCTGCGTGGTTCGTTGATTCCCGACGTCACGTTCGATCCAGTCGGTACAGCAGGCGACGAAGGGACACAGTGCCTTGCAGTCTCCAGTGAAGGCGGAACAGGATTCGTCGTCCCAGCCGACCCGTGCACCGACCCGTTCTCAATCGATCACGAAGACGAGCCCGGCGTGGCCGGCAACGGCTTCGACGGCATGACGCTGGACTTCACCGACTTCGGATTCGGTGAGACCATCGTCTTCGGTGTCGACATCGACCCGACCACCATCCAGGGTGTTGCCGGCGCAGGCGGTGCAGGTGCCGTGTCCGGCCTCGAACTGACCGGCTCGTCAGTCACCATCGTGTTCAGCGATGGACAGGTCATCACCAACCAGATCTTCGGTGATGGAACTGCGGGCGGCGGAGAGTCGGTCCTCGCAACCGATACTGGTCTCGTCGCACCGACGGGAATCGAGTTGGTCGGAGTCGCGACGATGCCCACCGTGTTCCCGAACAACTCCGAGGTCGCCGTGGTCACCGCCGTCGGCGCGCAGACGGTCCAGGTGACCGGGCCCGCCGGTGCCAACGTCACGCTGCTCGCTGTCGATGCCGAACTGCAGAACCCGGACGGCTTCGACATCGACGAGTTCGAACCGGACGCGGCCATTGCGGTGGAGTATCTCCCCGGCGTGTTCGACGTCAACGGTGTCGCCGAGTTCACCGTCGACATCGCCGACCCGAACCTGCTGTATCACTTCGTGGCAACCGTGGACGACGGTGCCAACGGATCGCTGACCGACATCCTGATCGTCACCGTCGCGGCCGACGATCCGCCGACCGACGTGCTGTTCCGGGTGAACTCGGGCGGCGCCGAAGTGGCGGACCCGAATGGCGGCATCGCCTGGTCCGAAGACAACTCGACCAACGCCGGCGGTGGCACGGTGGCGGGTGCTCCGTCTCAGTACTTGGTGTCTGGAACCAACAATGCCTTTGCGACGACCGATTCGATCGATGTGACCGATCCGTCTGTGCCGGCAGGTACGCCAGCGGCACTCTTCCAGTCGGAGCGGTTCAGCACCGCTCCCGGGAACCCGATCTCCTATGAGTTCCCCGTCGGTTCCGGCCAGGACTACACGGTCGATCTCTACTTCGCCGAGATCTTCCTCACCGCAGACGATCTGCGCGAGTTCACGATCAACGTCGAGGGCGTCGACGTCGCCGCCGACTTCGACATTCATGAACAAGTCGGTCATGACACGGGCCTCGTGGTGTCCTTCACGACGCCGGTCGCCGACGACTTTCTCACGATCACCTTCGTCGATGAACCCGAGGACAACCCGAAGGTCAATGCGATCGAAGTTCGCGTGGCGGGCCCGCCGCCCACCGACGTGCCGCCGACGATCACTGCGATTACCGATAAGACGGTGACTGCCGACGACAGCCTCGTCGTGCCGGTCGCCACGACCGAGACCGATGGTGACCCGGTCACGATTTCCGTGTCATCGACGCCGACGACCGACGCATTCACGACGTTCGTCGACAATGGCGACGGCACGGCAACGCTCACATTCGACCCGGCAACCGGCGATGTGGGCGTCTACACGGTCGTTGTCGAGGCGAGTGACAAGGACGGTTCGGTCAGCGAGGCGTTCAACCTGACAGTGGCCGAAGTCGCCCAGACGGTGTTCGCACGGATCAACTCAGCCGGTCCTGAACTGCCTGCGGTGGGCGGTGGACCCGTGTGGGACGCCGACACCACCGCTGCGAATCATCCGACGCTCGTCGCAGCCGGCTCGAACAATGCATCGGGCAGCGCTGCGGTGGCCGAGGGTCCGACCGTGCCGCCGACGGTGAACGGCGACATCTTCCACACGGAGCGCTACTCGACGTCGGGTATGGCGTACGCCGTCGATGTCCCCGCAGGCACGAATGTGTTCGTCCGACTCTTCGTCGGCAACAACTTCGGCGGTACCGCAACCGCCGGCAGTCGAGTGTTCGACATTTCGATCGACGGAAACATCGTCGAGGACGACTTCGACATCATCCCCCGCTTCGGCAACCAGACCGGTGGAATGCTCGAGTACCTGATCACGTCGGACGGCACCGTCGACATCGCCTTCACTGGCGTCGTCGAGAATCCGCTCGTCAACGGCATCGAAGTGGTGGCGGCCGATTCGTCGCCCGGCGCACTTGGCGTCGCACCGAACAGCATCGACTTCGGCGTCATCCTCAGCGGTGACACCGCAACCGAGACCGTCACACTCAGCAACCTCGGCTTCGACGCTGCTGACCCGACCATCAACGTCGCCGGCGTGAGCATCGACACCGGCGAGTTCACCACCGACTTCGCTGGCCCGGTGGCCATCGCAGCCGATGGCTCGGCAACCTTCGAAGTCACGTTCGCACCGACGTCGAACGGCACCCAGTCGGCCACGGCAACCATCACCCACGATGGCACCAACAGCCCCACGACTGTCGCGCTCACGGGTGAAGCATCCAGCGTGCTCCCCGTCGCATTCGGGTCGTCAGGTCTTGCCGGCGAATCGCTCAACAACCCGACCTCGCTCGACTTCGGTCCCGACGACCGGCTCTACGTCGCTCAGCAGGACGGCACGATCAAGGCCTACACCGTCGTGCGCAACGGCGCCGACGACTACGACGTCGTCGCCACCGAGACGATCAACCTGATCAAGACCGAGACCACCAATCACAATGACGACGGCACCGCCATCGGCTCACAGAACCGCCAGATGACCGGAATGCTCGCAACCGGCACCGCAGCCAACCCCGTGCTGTACGTGTCGTCTTCCGACTCACGCATCTCCGTCGGTACCGACTCAGGTCTCGACACCAACTCAGGTGTGATCAGCCGACTGACCTTCAACGGCACGACCTGGGACAAGGTCGACATCGTGCGTGGCCTGCCCCGCTCGGAGGAGAACCACTCCACGAACGGAATGGACATCGACGAGGCGACCAACACGCTCTTCGTGATGCAGGGTGGCCACGCCAACAAGGGCGCACCCGGCAACAACTTCTCGGGCACACCCGAGTACTACCTGTCGGCCGCACTGCTGTCGGTGGACCTCGATGCCATCGACGCAGCCGGCACCTTCATCGATGCCCGTGACGGTTCTGAGGTCGGCTACGACCTGCGTACCCTGGACGACCCGACGCGACCGAACATCACCAACGCCGACGCAACGTTCCCCTACCCCGCTGGCCACCCGCTGTTCGCCAGCTCGATCGACATCGGCGACCCGTTCGGTGGCAACAACAGCCTCAACCAGGCCATCCCCGAGCCCGGTGGACCGGTGCAGATCTACTCGCCCGGCTACCGCAACGCCTTCGACGTCGTGTTCACCAGCCAGGGACGCCTGTACACCTCCGACAACGGCCCGAACACCGGCTGGGGCGGCACTCCGGCAACGTTCGAAGCCAATGGCGATCCGGTCGACAAGGGCGCTGGCCCCTACACCCTCGACGCCGGTCAGTACTGCACGAACCAGTTCAAGGAATCGGGCAGCCAGAATCATGGCGACACGCTGCAGTTCATCAGCGGCCCCGGCTACTACGGCGGTCATCCGACCCCGATCCGCGCCTTCCCCGGCCTCGCTGGTGTCGTCAACTACGAACAGCAGGGCGGCAACTGGGTCCTCGTGAACGATGAAGACTTCTTCGCTTTGCTTCCGTCCGACATCCCAGCCGGCTTCTTCGGCGACAATCCGATCGAGTGTGATTACCAGGCCAACAACTCGGCCGAGTACCTCGACATCGTGGGCGCATCTACGAACGGCATCGCCGAGTACACCGCCGGCAACTTCGGTGGCGCACTGCAGGGCAACATCCTGACGGCGTCGTTCGACGGCAAGATCCGCAGCTACGCCCTGAACGCAGCAGGCGACGACGTCGACGAACAAGTCGACCTCTTCTCCGGCTTCGGCTCACAGCCGCTCGACGTGATCGCCCAGGGCGACACGGACCTCTTCCCCGGCACCGTCTGGGCAGTCACGTACGGCGCCAACAACATCACCGTGTTCGAGCCGGCCGACCAGAGTGCCTGTGTGGGGACCGACGACATCAATCTCGACGAAGACGGCGACGGATACAGCAACGCCGACGAGATCGACAGCGGCACCAACCCGTGTTCGGCGGGCGACAAGCCGACCGACAACGACAACGACAACCTGTCGGATCTCAATGACGCCGACGACGACGACGACGGCATCGACGACGTCGACGACGAGTTTGCCGTCGACCCCAACAACGGCCTCACCACCGATATCCCGGTGCTGCGTCCGTTCGAGAACGGCGATCCCGGCACCTTCCTCTTCGGTCTCGGCCTCACCGGCCTCATGACCAACGGGGTCGACACCTACCTCGAACAGTTCGACCCGGAGACACTCGCAGCGGGCGGCAACGGCGGCGAACTCGGCATCGAAGTCGTCACGACCGGCGACGCCTTCCAGGGTGTCAACACCCAGGAGAATGCGTTCCAGTACGGCATCGATGCCGACACGGCGACCGACCCGTTCGTGGTGACCACCGAGGTCACCGCCCCGATCTTCGAGGGCAACACCCCGGCCAACTTCCAGTCGATGGGCCTCCAAGTCGGCGCCGGCGATCAGGACAACTACCTGAAGGTCGTCATCAACGCCAATGGCGGAAACGGCGGCGTCCAGGTCCTCAAGGAAGTGGATGGGACGGCCACCCAGACGAACTTCAGTGCAGCGGCAGTCGGTGCTGACGTACTGACCGCGGACAGCTCGGTCACGCTCTCACTGGTCATCGACCCCAGCGCTCTGACGGCCCAGCCGAGGGCGCAAGTCGATGCTGGCCCTGTGGTCGACCTCGGTGGACCGATCGCCATCCCGGCCGCATGGTTGGATCCCGCTGACGAGAACGGCTTCGCCGTGGGCGTCATCTCGACGTCGAGCGGCGCCACGCCGTTCGCCACCCTGTTCGCTCGCCTCGACGTCGAGGTGTTCGTGCCGGGCAACGTCGAGCCGACGATCACTGCCACGCCGGACACGGTGACCGTCGAAGACGGCGAGTCGATCCCGACCATCGTCATCGATGCAGCCGACGCTGATGCGGGCGACACGCTGACCGTGACGACCGACGGCAACGAGCCGGCTGGCATCACTCTGAACGACGACGGCAACGGCACGGTGACCCTCACGGGGACGCCGACCGACGGACCGGGAACGTTCCCGTTCGAGGTGACCGTCTCCGACGGAACTGCCTCGACTTCGGTGACGGTCACGATCGAGGTCACCGCAGCAGCGGTCAACGAGGCACCGGTCTTCGATGTGGCGCTCACCGACGACACGGCGCAGGAGACCAACGCCTACAGCCAGCAGGTCCAGGCGAGCGACGCGAACCTCGACACCATCACCTACTCGCTGTCGGGTGACGTGCCCGCAGGCATGACGATCTCGGCAAGCGGCCTGATCGAGTGGACGCCCGACCTCACCGGGTCCGGCATCTACGACATCACCGTCTCACTCGACGATGGTGTAGCCCCGGCCGTTTCCGACGACTTCACGTTGTCGGTCAGCCAGACCGATCCTGCGGGCAGCCCATTGTTCCGAGTGAACGCTGGCGGTCCGAACCTCGCTGCCGCCGATGCCTCGTTCCCCGATTGGGAGCAGGACACGAACGCCGACCCGTCGCCGTACTACGTCGGTGGCGGAACGGGAACAGCAACCGGCGCCGTCAACGACGTCGGCCACCCGACTGTTCCCCAGTCGGCACCCAACGGCATCTACACGAGTGAGCGCTACGGCGACGCCCAGTACGAGTTCCCCGTCGTCGCAGGCACCGAGATCGAAGTCAGGGTCCACCTGAACGAAACCTTCGCCGCAGAGGCAACAACACGTTCCTTCGACATCGTCATAGACGGCAACACAGTGCAGTCGGCGATCAACCCGACGGCTCAGGCCGGTGCACAGAACACGGCGATCGTCTTCGACTACCTCATCACGTCCGATGGTGTCGTCGATGTCGACTTGGTCACCGTGACCGACAACGCAGCGGTGAAGGCCATCGAGATCATCGGCGTCAGTGGCGTGCCGGGTGTGTTGATCGAGAACGGCCTCGACGGTACGACACTCGACACGAACGCCGTGACGCTCGAATGGCTGTTCAACGGCTTCGACAACGGCACGGGCATCGATCACGCCCACGTGTCGATCTCCAGCGACGGTGGTGCCACGTTCGGCCCTGCCGACCCGGTAGCGGGCACGGTCAACCCCGGCGGCACGCACAACACCGTGTACCGCCCGACCACGTCGATCGACATCACCGGCCTCGCCGATGGTGACTACATCGCCCGGGTCCAAGTCGCCGACGCCGGTCACCAGGAGTACGCCAACGGCGAGGCGACCGCCACTGCGGCCTTCACGGTTGCCACCGTGCCAGCCGGCCCGATCACCACTCGGATCAATGCGGGTGGCGCGCTGGTCACAGCAACCGACGGCGGTCCGGACTGGGCCGCTGACGACGCAGGGAACGTCAACCCGTTGCTGACCACACCGAGCGGCAGCACCGCCGACGACTGGGCAGTCCAGGGATACGACGCCTCGGTGCCGACCTACGCTCAGAGTGCTGCACTGTTCGGCTTCGAACGCTACGACGGGAGTAACGGCGCAGCCCCGGACGACATGACGTATTCGATCCCCGTGTCTGCGGCGGGAGCATCGGCCACGGTCAACTTGTTTGTCATGAACGGCTGGAACGGCACGGACATGCCGGGTGAGCGCCTGTTCGACGTGTACATCGAAGGTGTTCTGGTACTCGACGAGTTCGACATCACGGCGACGTACGGTGACCAGATCGGTGGCTTGCAGAGCTTTGCTGCCACGGACGATGGCGACGGTGTGATCACGATCGTGTTCGAACACGGCACCGGCCCGCAGAACCCGCTGGTCAACGCCATCGAAGTCATCGGCTGAGCAGACGAGCGCTGATCGGCGCTCCGATTGTTCTGTCTGAAACGACTTGTTCTGACCGGAACGACGCCTCGCCGAGTCGCAACGGTGCCCGAGAACAGATTGTTCTCGGGCACCGTCGTTGCTCTTGGTTCGATCGCTGCGACCTCGGCGCCGTTGGCTGGCGTCGAGGTCGCAGGACTCATTGCTTGCTCAGTCGATGATGCCCTTGGTTCGCAGGTCGTCGATGATCATGTCGGCTGCTGTCTCGGGATCGGTTGTCGTGGAGTCGATGCGCAACTCGGGTGACCCCGGCACTTCATACGGCGAGTCGATGCCCGTGAAGTTGGTCAGTTCGCCGGAACGCGCTTTGGCGTACAGGCCCTTCGGGTCGCGTTCCTCTGCGACATCGATCGGCGTGTCGACGTGCACCTCGATGAACTCACCGTCTTCGACCCGGTCGCGAGCGAGCTGACGCTCGGCGCGGAACGGGGAGATGAAGGAAGCAAGCACGAGGATCCCGGCATCGACCATGAGCCCGGACACTTCGGCGATACGCCGGATGTTCTCGACGCGATCGACATCGGTGAAGCCGAGGTCGCGGTTGAGGCCGTGGCGCACGTTGTCACCGTCGAGCAGGTAGGTCCGCACACCGAGGGCGTGCAGTTTCGACTCGACGATGTTCGCGATCGTCGACTTGCCCGAGCCGGACAGACCGGTGAACCAGACGACGCCCGGCTTGTGGTTGTTCTGCTCGGCGCGTGCGGCCTTGTCGACTTGCACGTCCTGCCAGTGGATGTTGTGGCTCCGGCGCAGCGCGAAGTGCAGCATGCCGGCGCCCACCGTGTTCTGGGTGAGCTTGTCGATGATGATGAACGAGCCGGTGTCACGGTTGCCCTGACGGTTGTTCGCCGGGTACGCGTCGAACGGGATGGGCCGGTCGAGGCTGAGATTGCACACACCGATCTCGTTGAGTTCGAGAGTGTTCGCAGCCAGGTGCTCGAGGGTGTTCACGTCGACCCGATACTTCGGGTTGGCGATCGTGACCCCGACGGTGCGGGTTCCGACCTTGATCAGGTACGGGCGCCCGGGAAGCATCTCTTTTTCGTGCATCCACACGACGTGACCTTCGAACTGGTCGGCCACTTCGGCGGGGGAGTCGGCTGCACAGATGAGGTCGCCGCGGCTGGCGTCGATCTCGTCGGTGAGCGTGATCGTGACCGATTGCCCCGCCACTGCCTCGTCGAGGTCGCCGTCCATCGTGACGAGCCGGTCGACCGTGCTGACGGTCCCGGCCGGTAGCACTCGGATGCTGTCGCCGGGCTTGATCGAACCGCCGACGATACGACCGGAGAAGCCACGGAAGTCGAGGTTCGGGCGATTGACCCATTGGACCGGCATGCGGAACGGGCCGTCGGCGACATCGTCGTCGACCGGCACGTCTTCCAGATAGGTCATCAGGGTCGGGCCGTCGTACCACGGCATGGCTTCGCTGTGATCGACGATGTTGTCACCCTTGAGCGCCGACACCGGGATGTAGGTGATGTCCTGCATGTCGATCTGGGCAGCGAACTCACCGAACTCGCTCTTGATCTCGTCGAACACCTCGGCCGAGTAGTCGACGAGGTCCATCTTGTTGATGGCAACGATGATCTTCTTGATACCGAGGAGCGAGACGAGGTAGCTGTGGCGGCGCGTCTGGGTGAGGATGCCTCTGCGCGCATCGACCATCAGCACCGCCACGTCGGCAGTCGATGCACCGGTCACCATGTTGCGGGTGTACTGCTCATGGCCGGGAGTGTCAGCGACGATGAACTTGCGCTTCTCGGTCGAGAAGAACCGGTAGGCCACGTCGATCGTGATGCCCTGTTCGCGCTCGGCGGTCAGACCGTCGAGGAGCAGGGCGAAGTCGAGATCGGTGCCTTGCGTGCCGACCTTGGCCGAGTCCGCTTCGAGCTGGGCGAGGTGATCTTCGAAGACCATGTGCGACTCGTACAGGAGGCGCCCGATGAGGGTGCTCTTGCCGTCGTCGACGCTGCCACAGGTGATGAACCGCAGCAGTGACTTGTACTGGTGCGACGTGAGGTACTCCTCGATGTCGTTGGAGATGAGATCGGAAACGTGTGCCATCAGAAAGATCCTTTTTCGCAGCAGGCCAGGTGGGTGGAAATCGATTGCTGCATCAGAAATACCCTTCTTGCTTCTTCTTTTCCATCGAGCCAGCGGAATCGGTGTCGATCAGGCGACCCTCGCGCTCGGAGGTCGTGGCCAGCAGCATCTCTTGGATGACGCCGGTGAGATCAGCGGCGTCGCTCTCGATCGCGCCCGACAACGGGTAGCATCCAAGGGTTCGGAACCGGACGTTGCGGATCTCCGGCTCTTCGCCGGGCTCGAGCTGGAACCGGTCGTCGTCGACCATGATCAAGGTTCCGTCGCGGTGCACGACCGGGCGAGGTGCCGACAGGTAGAGCGGGACGATCGGGATCTGCTCGAGGTGGACGTACTGCCACACGTCGAGTTCGGTCCAGTTCGAGATCGGGAACACCCGGAGGGTTTCGCCGGGGCTTCGCCGTGCATTGTAGATCTGCCACAGCTCGGGGCGTTGCCGCTTCGGGTCCCACTGATGTTGTGCTGATCGCACCGAGAAGATGCGTTCCTTTGCGCGTGACTTCTCTTCGTCGCGCCGAGCGCCACCGAAGCAGAGGTCGAACTTGTTGGCGTCGATGGCCTGCTTGAGGCCCTGTGTCTTCCACATGTCGGTGTGGGTCGCCGAGCCGTGATCGAACGGGTTGATCCCCTGCTCGATGCAGTCCGGGTTCCTGTGCACGATGAGATCGAGACCGAGACGCTTCGCTGTGTTGTCGCGGAACTCGTACATCTCGCTGAACTTCCACGTCGTGTCCACGTGCACGATGGGGAACGGCGGAAGGCTCGGATAAAAGGCCTTCATCGCCAAGTGCAGCATGACCGAGCTGTCTTTGCCGATGCTGTACAGCATCGCAGGGTTGTCGCTTTCCGACACCGCCTCGCGCATGATGTGCATTGCTTCGGCCTCGAGCCGCTGAAGATGGGTCAATCGCCCAGCGGTCGGCTTCGTGTCGACGTGAGTCATGCTTGTACCTGTTCCATGTCTGATTGCTTTCTCTGCTCTGCTTCGTGATTATTCAACGTATTGTCCGTGTTGTTAGTAGAGAATACGGTAAACTTGAGTGATATGCAACGATTGGCGGTGATGAACCGGTCACAACGACCTGCCCAACACCTCGCGTACGGCGGCGACGACTTCGTCGTGATGCCCTCCGCTGGTAGCGATGATGCCGACGTTGTTGTTCAGCCGGGCGCCAACGGAGTAGTCGAGTGGTCGACCGTCGACGTCGGTGACGGTGCCGCCGGCATGCTCGACGACCAGGTGTCCTGCAGCGTGGTCCCAGATCTTTTCGACGTAGTCGGCTCGGGTGGGCAGGCGGAGGTAGATGGATGCGTCGCCACGAGCGACAGCGGCGTACTTGCACTGGCTGTCGATGCGGTAGGGCTCGGTCGTGATGCCGAGGAGTCGAGCGATACGTGCGGAGTCGTCGTGGTCCGAGTGGCCGGACTCGACCGACTCGCAGAATCGGGCGTCACCGACGGAGGCCGGATCGTCCACGCGAACCTGCGCGGCTGTGTCGCTGCCGGTGGCGTACATGTGGGTCGAGCCGTTGGCTGCGACGAAGACCGCCCCGGTGGTCCCGTCGGCGTTGGGAAGGTTGGGGCAGCCGAGCACGCCGATGGTCACCTTGCCATTTTCGATGAGCCCGAGTGCGATGGCGTACTGATCGCCGCGGAGGAATCCCTTGGTGCCATCGATGGGGTCGAGGGTCCAGTATCGGTCGCCGGTGGCGGCGGCGGATCCGATCGAAATCCAGTCGAGCACTTCGTCGGACTCGACGTCGCGTCCGAGTGCGCCAGCGACGAGCGAGGTCACTCCGTCACGAAGCGGAGCCTGCTCGTCGGCAGTCAGATCGGAGGCGTCCTCCTCGCCGACGACCGCAACGTCACCGAGCTGTTCGCGCAGGGTCGCACACACGAGAGCCTGTGCGGCGAAGTCGGCAACGGTGACCGGGCTGTCGTCGCTCTTCACCAGCGTGTCGCCGGAGGCGAGGCGCCCCTGGGCATCGGCGCAGAGCGCCGAGGCGCGCTGGACGGCGAGCAAAGCGGCGTCGACCCGGGCGCGCTGCGATGCGGCGTCATCAGATGCGGCTGGACTGTCGAGATCGTTCATGAATTTCTTTCCTCGGTGTCTTTTCGGTACTCGGCGGCGAGTTCGCCGACGCTGGCGGGAAGGTCTGCGGCGACGAGGTCGGCAATCGTGACCGTTTCGAGGACGCGTCGCAGACTGCCGCGCACTGCCATCCACACTTCGGGGAGCGCCTCGGCCGGATGTGCGTACGCGAGATGCCGCAGGCTCTCGTCGTGGACGTCGGCCAGTGGGCCGTCGATGGCGCGAAAGACATCGGCGAGCGTGACGTCGGCGGAGGGCCGTGAGAGCACGAATCCTCCGTCGGGTCCTCGCTTGGAACGGACGAGTTCGGCTCGCTTCAGGTCGCGCAGGATGTCGAGCAGGTACTTGAGCGAAATGCCCTGTCGGCGCGCAATCGCCTCGGCCTTGATCGGTGACCCGTCGCTGAGCGACAACTCAGCGGTGGCCCGAACCGCATTGTCCACCCGTTCCGAGATTCGCATCGGGAACGGACGCTACCAGCGGTCCGACCGGGCATGTCACAGCAGTCGCGTGCACGCACACGACGGCCCTCAGCTCGATCGGAGGGTCCGATGACTGTTGATTCGTGGATCGCTTTGGTCGTGGTCGCGATCATGATCGTCGTGCTGGTCGCTGATCGGCTCTCGCCGGTCATCGTGCTCGGCGGCGCACTCGTCACGCTGTTGTTCGCCGGGGTCATCGAAGCAGATGTCGCGCTGTCAGGGTTCTCGAGCACGGCGCCAGCCACGGTGGCTGCGCTCTACATCATGGCCGGCGCGGCCACCGCCACCGGGCTGCTTGCGGGCGTCGTCGACCGAGTCCTCGACCGATCCAGGTCGGTGGGCCCGTTGGCAGCGGTGACCGCAGCGCTGTCAGCGATCATTCCGAACACGCCGTTGATCGCGATGTTCGCGCCGCAGGTCGTCCGCTGGGCCGACAAGAACTCGGCTGACGTGTCCAAGTACTTGATGCCGATGTCGTTCGCCAGCATTCTCGGTGGGGTCGTCACCGTGATCGGCACGTCGACCAACCTCGTCGTCTCGGACTTGTTGGAGGCATCGGGGGAGCAGCCACTCGGTGTCTTCGAGGTGACGGTCATCGGTCTGCCGATCGCAGTCGTCGGTGTCTTCGTGCTGTCCACGCTCGGGACCCGCTTGCTGCCGTCGCGGGAGGGCGATCAGCGTTCGGTACGTGCCGAAGCGAGACAATTTCAAATCGCGATGGCTGTCGAGTCGTCGGGGCCCGTCGTGGGTCGCACGGTCGAGGCGGCAGGGCTCAGAAACCTGCCCGGCGTGTACCTGTCCTTCGTGGAACGAAGCCGAAGCGATGGCGAGGTCTCAGCCATCCCCGCCACGCCCGACACCGTGATCGAAGCCGGTGACGTCTGTTGTTTCGTCGGTGACGTCGACCGGGTGGTCGACCTCCACGAGATTCCCGGTCTCCGGTCGACCGAGGCCACGCACATCGGCTTGTCGGACGGCGTTGGCACCCGAGTCCACGAAGCCGTCGTGTCGCCGGCCTCGTCGCTCGTCGGGCAATCGCTGCGGGCGGCTGAATTCCGCGGGCGGTTCGGCGGTGCGGTGATGGCGATCCACCGAGCGGACGAGCGGCTCGTCGGACAGCTCGGTCGAATCGACCTGCGGGCGGGCGATGTCCTGCTCGTCCTCGCCGACAACGACTTCGAGCTGCGCTGGCGAGGCCACTCCGACTTCTCGTTGGTCGCAGCACTCGACGGGTCGACGCCGCTCCGTCGACGCCAGGCACCGTTCGTCGCGATGATCCTCACGGCCTTCGTACTCGCGTCGACGACCGGTCTCTTGACGCTCTTTGAGGCCGCACTGGGAGCGGCAATCGGCGTCGTCTTCGTGGGCGCCCTCAGCCTCGGCGAAGCACGTCGAGCGATCGACCTGAACGTCATCATGACCATGGCGGTTGCCATCAGCCTGGGAGGAGCGATCCAGGCGAGTGGGTTGGCGAACCAGGCAGCATCGATCATCCAGCGTGTCGACTTCTTCGGCGATCGAGGCCTGGTTCTCGTGACGGTGTTGATCACTATTGCGCTCAGCGAGTTGTTGACGAACACGGCCGCTGCAGCGTTGATGATTCCGGTTGTGCTCAGCGTTGCCTCCGACCTCGGTGTCGAACCGAGGCTGCTGGCGATGAGCGTGCTCTTTGCTGCATCGTGTTCATTCCTGTCACCGATCGGCTATCAGACCAACTTGATGGTCGCCGGTCTCGGTGGCTACCGATTCACTGACTTCTCCCGTGTCGGCGCGCCACTCACGATCTCGGCAGTGATCATCGTGACAGTACTTGCGCCCGTGGCCTTCGGCTGAGCCGGACGCTGCGCGTCAGAGTGTGCGAGCGTCAGAGTGTGCGGGCGTCAGAGCGTGAGGGCGTCGAGGATCTGATCGAAGGTCACGTCGGCGTAGGTCAACATCTCGTCGTCGGTCCGATCCTGGATCGGATGCGGTGTGAAGATGCGTGACACGGCGGGGAAGCCGAGCGACGTCGACTGCGCAATGGCAGCGTCGACGAACTGGTCAGAGGCGATGAACATCGAGGGGATGCCACGCAATTCGAGATCGTTGATGTCGTGCACACTGCACGACGTGCAACTGCCTCAATCCGCCAAGGCTTCGATGACCACCTGACACTCGGTGGCGATCTGATGACGGAGGTCGACCGGCGCCGGCTTTGCGAATGTCGGCTTCATGTATCGCTTGACGTTTGCGCCGATTCCGTTGAGGCGCTCCTCGATCCGGTCGAGGAAGATGTCGCCGCGCGGCTTGGAGATGTCGAGCAGGCCAACGGTCAGTCCTTCGAGGGTCGACGGGCGGACGATCCGCTCGCGTTCGACGAGAGTCTGCTCGCTGGTCGGATCGAGAATCGTGCTCATGACCACAGTTCTAGTACGCCACGGCCCGAGTGATCGGCTTGGAGCCTTTGTCGCCGTTCACCCACCCGCCGATGATCTGGCTGAACAGACCGGCACCGCCACCCGCATACGTGAGCATCAGGCCGCCGGGCCGGAACTTCGGGAGCGACTCGGCATCGGCGAATGCCTCGGGCACGCCCTCGGCAATGCCACCGGCACCGCGCGCCAGTTCTGCTCCGGGCCGGTTCAGGTGCTCGCTGATACCAGCGATGATCTGCTCGCGGTCCCACCCGGCGTCAGCGAACACCCGAGCGTGCTCGGGGCCCATCACGACGATCGTGTCGAACATCAGGATCAGCTTCGGGTGGTTGACACTCTGCAACTTGAGCGCAAACGATCGGACAAGGGATTCAGGGGTCCGGGAGAGCTGATCGACCAGGCAGTGTGGGCCTTCGCCGGCGAAGATCGTGAGCGCATCGACGCCGTCGTCGATGCCGTGCTCGCCGGCGAGGCGTCCGTACGGTGAGGTGTCGTCGGCCTCTGCGAAGCAAAACGAGATCTTTGCCGGTGATCCGTGGGCGGCACGGTCGACCTCGCCTGGTCGGCCGCCACCGAAGTTGCGAACCACGAGCTGCAGGGCTCGGCCGATGGTCAGGTTCGCTCGGTTGCCCTGGCCGAGTGCGTTGCCGCCCGAGTTCATCCCGATCGCCCGCGTACCCGGGCCGCTGCAGACGATGACCGGGCCGACCGGCATCGTCGTGGCCAGCAGACCGTGCATGTTGAACTCATCGGTGCAGGCAGCTTCGACGGCAGTCAGCACCCAGGGGAGGTACTCCGGTTTACAGCCAGCCATGACCGCAGCGATGGCCACCTTCTCGACCGGGACGTCGACCAGGTCCGGTGGCACCGTTGCGACGATGTCGGACGATGCTCGCGAGGTGCCTTCGAGCATCGCCATCACTCGCTGCTCGGTCGGAGGGACGACGGGCAGGCCGTCGGTCCAGCCGCGATCGAACATCATCTCCATCACGTCCTCGGCACCAGCGACGTCGACCCGTCGCGATGCGAGTGTCGAGGCGCCGAACCTCACGCGCAGCTCGTCGACCGAGTCGGGATCGACACTCATCGAACCGCACCCGGGGCGCATCACCGGCAGTCCGTCGCCGAGGTCGGCGATGCCGGTGAG
>ENA-ORXT01003671-ORXT01003671.1-marine-metagenome-genome-assembly--contig:-NODE-3671-length-16652-cov-8.544977_pt1 | contig 16652 bp, 28 predicted proteins | sample MGYA00237868_ERZ511482 | MGnify/ENA metagenome assembly ERZ511482 | reverse complement strand
CAGTGCCGTTGTTTGTATTAAACCACCGTGGGTCCGGGGTCGCCGTCGTGGGCACCACCCGGCTCCCCATCGGATGCTCTTCAACAAAAGGTCTTCTTCCTCGCCGCGACGGCGATAGAACTCGCTTTATTGCTTGGCTACGAACGGTCTCAGTACACTGGTAATTGAACTAACGTTATTAATACCACAGGTACTTTCGAGCGATTTGAGGGCAAAAAAGTGTGGTGCCCTATTGAAACCGCAGCCTACGACTTGGAATGGCCGGTCGGGGATCCGGCGACACAATTTCTCGGTTTGGATGGCATGCCCTGCAGCTACGACCACGAGAATCAAGCTCACACGGCCAAGTCCAAGGCTTGTGCATCACTGTAATGATGCAATTTCACGAGTTCAGGAGGAGCCTCGCCCCTGGTGTACTCAGGCAAGATCGCTGTCAGCGCCGAATGGTGAGGCCAGCAGCGACCGGCCTCAACGTCCGAGGTTGAGTGTTTCCGCCCCGCGGCAAGGTGTTTTGAGACGATTTTCATTGAAAAAGGGTGATGTCCGCATATTTCTGCTCGTGTACCGGTGTGTTTTCAGCAATATGATAGGTTGGCGGTGGCCACTTCTTCCATAAATGCCCCCAGAGCACGTGGGGGTGCGGGAGAGACCCCAACCGGCATTACAGATTCCGCGAAGGGCACCCCTGGCGGCCGGCGCCAAATCCCCGCCCCCGCCTCCTGCGCGTTGGCTCCAACTCTGGTCGCGGCTTGTGCGGTGGCGGTGATGATGGCGGTGGCCATCGCTTCGAAGGAGACGGCAGCGGCTGAGGGAGGGGGGGGGGGGGGGGGGGGGCGGTGGGGGCGGCCTCTGTTAGTCGCGGCCGATGCGGCGGACGCGGCGGCGTCCGCTGGCGCCGCCGATCAGTCGCGGCGGTGTCGGAGGCCGCCGTCGGGACGTTATTTGCGGCGGAACGGCGGCGGCGGGGCGGCAAAGGTAGCGGCGGCAGGGCTCGCCGGTGGCGGCCGCAGTTACGCCGGCCTCCCCGGGAGGTCGGTCGCGCGGGAGCCAGAAGGTGGGACAGCGGCGGCGGGCGGCGGCGGGCGGCGGCGGTTCGGCGGCGACATGTGGCAGCGGAGTGCCAGCACGGTCCGCGGCTGGCCGCGGTTAGGCAGCGAGCGGCGGCGGCGGCAAGTCGCGCCTGCGCCCATCCACCTTGAGGAGGCCGAGAAGGGCGCACGTTCGGGGGGGGTGCGTGGTGTCGGCAGCGGCGGCGGCCAGCATCGGCGGTGTCGGGCAAGGGGCCGGCGTCGGCTGCCGCCGCCACGCGTTGCCGCCACCGCCGGCAATGCGCACAGAGGCGGCGGCGGATAGGGGTGCCGGCGATGCGGCGACCGGTGGCTGCGGCGGCCGCGTTGTCGGCGCGGGGGGGGAAACCGGTAGTGCAAAGGGCGTGGGCGGTGTCGGCGGCGGCAACGGCAAGCCGCCGCGGCTGGGGGCGACAGCGACGCGGCGGCGGCGGTTGTCTCGTCGGCACGGGAGAGCAGCCTGTCCACGTGCTTGCCTCATGGGCCCGCAACGGCCGATGATCAGCGCGTGGAGGCGGCGGGGGGGGGCGTTGCCGGTTTTGTGGGACGTGGTGGCGTGGCGTGGGCGACGGCGTCGGCTAAGGGTGGCAACAAGCCGCCAGCAGCGGCGTGCGCCATGTGGGGCGCAGAACGTGGCGGGTGCGGCTGCGCCGTTGCGGCCGGCAGTGTCAGTAAGCGGCTGACACCCGCAGGGAGAGATGGCAGCGTTGTGGCTGGCGGGCAGGGCATGCGGAGACGCCGCGATGACGAGCGTGGCGGAGGCAACGGCAAGAAGTGCGGCCACCGCCATACTTCGGCACGCGCCGGCCGAGGAGGCGCAAGCGCTGAGGGAGGGGGGTGGCATCGCCGTCGCCGCATGCAGCAGGCGAAGCCCGCCGCCGCCGGGCAGGGTCGCGGCGCCTCATCCGGCGAGCTCGACGGGTGGGGCCGCGGCGGCAACGGGCGATTCGGCGGCAAGGACTAGCGGCACGGCCCCCCCCCTTCCCCGTCCCGCGACGGCCAAGCAGGTGCGCGCGGCTGGGGAGAGGGGCGGCGTCGCCGGCGCCGCGTCGACCCCGGGTGAGGGGCGGGCTCCAGCGGCGGCGAAGGGGTGAGCCGCGGCGGCTGTCGCGGTTTTTGCGCCCACAGGCAACAGGCGCACCGCGCGGGGAGGGGCCTCGGCAGCCGACGTGGGCAGTGACTCGGCGGCGGCGACTCGGCGACCGTGCCTCGGCGCGGCCGGCCGCAGTCGGTCGACGGCGGGGCGACGGCGGCGGTGGCCGGCCGCAAGGTGGCGGGCTACACCGGCTGTGGGGCGGCCGCGGGAAGCGCCGCCCCAACACGTCCCCGTGATATGGTTAGTCGCGTGTGTGTCATTAATTGGTACAAAATTGGATCAAAAATCGTCATCCGCCAAATAATACTGAAACATATGAGCAATATCAGTGGTTCAAAAGTTGCGCAGGTTTTCCTAGACACCGGCACGGCCGGATGCGTATCCGCGGCTGAAGTGCTCCCGTGGTGGTAACGTCTGCGACTTATTTAGCCTCGCTGCGCGACTCTCTGGCGACACTTTGTCGTGTTGTGTTGCCAATGTGTCACCCATAAGGAACCAAAAAGTGACCTTAGGCACGACCGCCGAAGATGCTGCCGTCTACGCTTCCTCTGCAGCGTCTCGGAATTGCTGAGCCAGATGGCTCAGGAGTCTCGTGTCAGCCGCCGGCAGCAGCACCCCTGAAAGCGCTGCGCCACCGACCTCGTGTAGTCTGGGACCCGCCCCGCCATCCCTCAACGGTGCGTCAAGTGACCAGTGGTCCCGGGCGGCCTGTTGCCACTTTGCAGGTGCTACAGCTGCCGGGGTCACCCCGAAACCTCTCTGCAGCTTCCGGCGCTGTCGCTCGTCTTCCTGCAGCGACAGCACATGCGTCGATCGGATCGTACCGAAGCCGGCGGGAATTACGCCAGCCCGGGTCCCCGCAGAGCTGGCCACCGCCTCAACAGGGGGAGGACCAAATAGCGGCGCCCCGGACTGGCGCTACCCATTCAGGGGCGAAAGGTGAGCTCCCACGCCCGCACGCTGCGCCTCCGCCAGCGTAGACATCCGTCCCGCTCCGGGAGGATGACGATCCCCGGCAGTCGGCGTGCGGCCGGGATCCTAGGGCGGGGAGGTCGACTCACCCGCCACCGTACCGCCGCCGCCATCCGGGAGCGCCCTTCCACCCCCAACAAGGGCCACGGCGCCCAGCGCCGATGTTGGCCCGAGGTCTCCCGCCGGTGGCGCGTCCGTCACTCGGCTAGTGCCGGGCATCTCAAACGGAAAAGCGCCCCCGTCGAGCGGAAAAGATTCGGAAGATCCGCGAGCAATGGAAGTGGGGCCCGCGTATCGATCGGATGTTCCCTGTCACCGCACGGCATTACAACCAACGAGGGACCCCCGACTCTTGGTACCGAAAGAGGTGCCGATCTGCAATACGCACTGCGTGCGTATACAGCGGGTCTCACCAGGAGCGCCCAATGTAGTACCACAAGCAGAGGGGTTAACCTGTAGAAGAGGGAAGTAACAGCCAACTGGGCCGCTCGCGCGACACTCGCTATGGGACTCGAGGTCCGGGAAGTCGGGCCGATCGGAGCGCCGAGAAATGAAGGCACGGTGTTTTTTCTGGCGACGACGGTGCCTCCCACTGTCGCCGTCCTTCGTCCTAAAAGGGCGGAAACCGTCGCCCAGGCCCAAGTTCCCAAAATGGGAACTGACCCGGGCCGTCACCAACTAATGCAGATAATTCCGTCCATGCATATCGAATCCCCCGAGGCGAACATTACCAGACCAGTGAAAGTAACCGTCCCACGCGCAACGTGCTGTACCCGCCGCGTGAGGCCCGGCCAGACGTCGCCTGCCGCGCCCTCCCGGGTGCGCCAACACGGCCCCTCGTGAGGCCCGGGTGGGGTACTGCGGCGGGTCCGGTACGCTTCTCCGGCGTCTCGGGTCGGGAATCGCTGACGGCCTCGTGGACCCTGCCCCCGCGTCTCCGTCCCGCCGGTCCGTACCGCCGCTGGCATCACTTCCCCCAGTTGGGTGCCGCGTCCCCCGGCGCCGCCGTCGCCCCCACGGACAACCCCAGCACATACAGGACCCCGTTGTACTACAAATGTCGTTGGAGCGGCGCAGTTCCAGGATGAATTGCTTCACGGAGGAGAGAGCAGCAACATCGCACAGGCTCGCCATAGCGGCGCACTCGGACAGGATCGCCACCACAGCATCTGTAGTCGCTTTCTCGGCCATCAGTGAGCACCCGCTACAGTTTGGCGGGTCGTCAAAAAAGGCGTTCATTGTTTGCCTCACCAGAGATGACAGCTCCACATCACATATGTTCACAAACCTCGTACTCGTGGTTCGCAACTAGGCGCTCGTACGTACCGGAAAGGGGTTGCTGGAGCCGTAAATCTCTGCGATGGAGCCCACTCGCGCCGCGTTGATCTTGACCTCGACCAGGACGTGCTTCATAGACTTGCGCTTGGTGAGATTGTACTTGAGCTGCTGCAGCGCGCGAAAGGTCCCATCGAAAGTCGCCAGCGTGGCCAAGTGCTCCTGCTCCACTGTCGACTCAGTGCTCGACGGGGAAAGAGAGGGCCACCTGTGGCGCCGTCACCGCCCTGTCACCGTGCATGCTCTGGTCTGCCGCCAAAGCGCCGACCAGGCAAGCGCCTCCAAATGTTGCTTCAGCGTCTTTCGTGGCCGCCACTACCGCGTCCGCACGGCGCGCCCGAGGCCCAGCTGCCGCGCCTCCAAGGCCCAATAATCGACAATAGTGTCGGGATTCGAAAATTGTACCACTCAGCTACAGCCACAATACCGGTGTGAATGGTCCTGGGGAGTTCAAACTTATAGTCCAACAAATAGTAGCATGCGTGACGTGAGCTGCCAAAAAGCTGCCACCATTATCGCTACATGTCGCGGCTAGGGCCACCTTGCCGTGATTGCGCTTCTCTTTCTGCTGAGGCGCCATCTGGGGTCGCTTGCTCGTATTTTCCGTCGAGCGTGCGGGCATGTCACTTGTGCTGTGCTTACCGCAAATAAAGGCGGTTCGCTGGCGTGAATCTTTTGGAATCTCGGAAAATTGCGTGTCCTCGCAGACGTAGGTGGCGTTCATGTGGAACGGGCATGTTGTGATGGTGTGCACTTGCATCCGGCACACTCCACGAGGAACTCAACCTCCATGGCGGTCCCCCCGACGTCGATGGTGAGAGACACCTCCGCGTTCACAGTGAGCAGCTGGCCCGAGGCGTCACTCACTTGGGTCCGGGGCGGCGCCCGCGGTGCATACTCGGTCCACCTCTCTGGCAAAATATCCGCGCGGATCACGCTGGGTCCAGCGCCAGTTTCGACCACCGCCGTCGTGGGGGTAGGGGTGGGCCACTGCGCCAACTCGTACGACGCGCAAATCTCAAAGTTCATGTTTCAAAACAGCAACAGCATCCCAATGAACCGCGGGCGGTATCGCAACAGACGGCAGGGACATCGGGCCGGGACAGACCACGTCGCGGTTACTCCCGAGAGGGCAAACATGACGTGACCGGGGGCGACCGGGAAAATTGGGCGGACAGAGGGGGTTGAAGGGGATGGCGAAGCCACCCCCATAGGCGGTCCCCACCCCGCGGCGCCCCCTAGCCGGGGTTGCTACGGGAGGGGTATCCTCATCTTTCGTCTTCGTTGACTCCGCGCCGCCCAACAGGTCGTCGCACAGCAGGGTCACGACGGAGGTGCGATCCAGTGCGGCGCCCGCCTCCGCGTTTATTTGTCGAAGGAAGGTGCTCCGCGCGGCATTTATGAGGTCCCGCTGCTTTCCCGTCAAATTCTCGCAATCAGGGACCCAGTTTTCTCGTGTCTAACACATGTAGCAAAACGGGGGACCCATCGGGGCCTCCCGCCAAGGGTAGGGCGCTGCTCCGGCCGTTCGGCACCCAGGGGTACCTAAGGGCAACACCGCGACCATGTCGTGCGTCGCAGTGTCGTCCTTCTCCCACGTGGAGTTGAGGTTGTTGATCGAGAGCCCTCGGGACCCCTTCGAAGTCTGTCCCATCCGCGATGATCCTCCAAGGGACCGCCAACTAGCCAACGACATGTCGTCCTTGGCAGCTCGGTACTTCCCCGCCACGTAGGTCGACATTTGCTGGTCGCTTCGTTGCGCCGTGTTGCAAACGAATTCATCCGTCCGTAAGTGCTCCGGTAGGCCCTGGATCAGCTGCTGTTTCATCGTTCCCTCGGATGAATGTTGCCGCAAAGCTCGGCGAGGCTCCGTAGGCGTGCCGCGCAGGCATCCACCGCCTCGTTGTCCACGAGCGTCGCCCGGCTACACTTGCCCTGCGCCAGCTCCAAAGCGTGCGGCTCCGCGTTGTTCGACCACAGCCAAAAGACCGTCGCGAGGAAGGATCCAAGAGACGCGACCCGTGTCAGCCCACGTTATCCGACTTCGGTAGGTTCCCAGTGAACCAGGCCTCAGCGTCGCCCGAGAGGAAGTTGGGATTCAGGTACAAACCCATCCCCTCCGACACGTCCTTGTCATCGCAGGCCTTGACGAACTTTGGAAGCCAAGAGAAGACCTTGAGGGGTTCCTTCTCGTTGAACATCGGGGTACCCCCGAAAGAAAGCTTCATGTTCTTGGCCATCCGTCCCATCTTGCGGGCCTGCAACACCCCGCAGGTCGAGTGAATGTTCCGTAGGCGGTACGATCGGTAGGCCAGGACGCCCGCGAAGCGGTCGTACGGGCACGCAGGGACCGCTAACTTGGCAGCCCCCACCTTGCGCCCCACGCGGTCGTCATCGTTGTCGGTTGTCGCCGGTGACGGCGAAGAAGATGTGGACGACGATCACTAAGAGAAACTACGGTGACGCCGTGACTTTCTTTTGCTGCGGCTCTTCCGCGTGTCCACCGGGAATTCTCTGCGGGGGGCATCTTGAGCAGAACCCGCGGGGCTCGCCGCGATGATCCTAGAAACGATGGCCAATAACTCCTAGCCGAACGTCGACAGCGCCATATCCAGATCTGCCATCGTGAGAGGCGTCGCCAAACTCTGAACTTAACCCGCCAATCCCGTCCGTCTGTCGTGACGTCTAGGAAAAAAGTCATCGGCCCCCGGTGTGAGCCGCCGTAGCGCTTCGCTTACGATATTCGTCAATGGCCGAGGCGGAGTGGAGGGAATCCTTGATTAACCCGCGGATTCCCCTGTCGCAGAGACCGCTGGGGTCACCGCGGATGTACTTGCCGGCATGCCGCTACCCATCGCGTCCAGCTCAAGGAGATCGGGCGGCGACGCCGTCATGGTGGCCGTGCAAAACTCGAAAGCAGACCGACGCGGAGATTCAAGTCGTTTTGAACTCAACAAACCAACCAACGATCAGGGAACGGGCTACCCGATACGGGCGTGGCAATGGTCAGAATCCACTGCTGCTACACCAGAAACTGTAGCAGTTATAGACACCACCACGCTGATTCGTCGTCCGGCCGAAGTGACCTCTTGATCAGCTCGGTCCGTCGAAGGAGCTGCCCCGGAAATCAACCCACAGCGCAGCCTTCCCCCACCGGGAGCAGATGATCACGGCAGAGCCGAGGGGGGAATCTTGGTCCAAAGCACAGTTGATTTTATGAAACGGCGACAAGGACGGTGTTCCCGCTGTCCCTCTACACCTCCTCAACCCGAGCACCGCCGGCCAAAGAAGCCGCCCCAAATGCGCGAAAGAGATAAATCGCTCCAAAACGAAAAGTTAAAACGAATGGTAAGGAGGTTGGGGAAACCACAGCGCAGCGGCCCCAAAATCGTCGTCAAGAGTACGTCTGCCTTAGGGTCTTTCGGGACGAAAAGGTAATCTGCGAACCACCCTGGGGCTCTGTCAAGGCTGCTTCTTTCCAGAAAGGGCGCCAAAATCCTCTGTTGGCCGAGATAGATGCATCTCCACTCGTGAAAGGAGAGACACAGCATACGACGCATAAACTTTATTCTTCCAGAATGAAAGAGAGACGGAAAAGCGTCTATGGCCCTGCTAGCAGGCGCTATATGTGGAGTGAGAAACGATTTCAGTTCTCGACAACACGAATATGCAAGGATCTCGTATGAGATGGCCTTTGAGAGCCTTTCAAGGATGGGCCATCTATTTTTTGCACAGGACTTCTGTTTCATGAAACAGGAACACGAGCCTACGAGAGGCTCAAAACAGGAAAAAACAGACGTGCTTCTGACGACGGTTCTGGGCTCGGTGCGCAGGGGAAAGACACCAAAGAAGCCCATCCCTTGACCAAATCCGATCTCCCCAATATCCGGACAGGTTATTCCCGTGCTGACTCGGATCGGGATAGTTTCAAGGCGGCCCCCGGGGGTGCGCTGTCCACAGCTGAGGGGCCAGGCCCCTTCCAGCTGTGGGACGCCCGACAGACACAGTACGGGTATTCTTGAAGGTTGAGAACAAACAGCGAGTCAACTCGGCGGCAAGTGCTATGAAAGCCCGACTCGTTGCCATGCTGCTGACAGGATCAGATAAGAAGCGGCGTGGTCTGGACCTGTTGACCTGGACGCGGAAGCTAACGTCAGGAGTTCTTGACGGCGGAAAAACCGCCATCGCATGTGCTGGGTCCTTCGTGGCCCTGAGAAAGGCAGCTAGGATGGACAACTGCCGAGAACAGACGCCCTCGCCCACTTTGCGCCGCTCGCGAGCCGGCGTGGGGTTCGGATGCGGGGTGGAGGCTGTCAACACGCTTGGCAGCACCGTGCCCAGCCCAAGGCGGTCTTCGACTGCGTCCGGCCGACGCGCCGGCGCCACTGGTGTTGCACAATTCTCAGGTGATGGGCAGACACGTGGTCGTGGCGTGCCTCTCAAGCCAAGCGGCATCATGCCTACCAGTGTTTCTGCTGTGGCTGCGACCTAAGAATTGTCACACGCAACTGTTGGTGCACACGTATCGGCCGGTGGGCATCCGCGAGACCGCCGTGCCCCGGCAGGACCACTAGCGGCTGTCGCCACCAGATCTTCGGCAGCCGTCGGTGGAACCACAGTTGCGCGAGCTTTGAATCTAATACGAATCAATCTGGGACAGCCGGTCAGCCGTCGATCTAATGGGCGAGCTGGACGCCCCTTGTCGGTGCTCGCCAGGCGACAGTCGAACCTCTTGGAGTTTACCTGCTTGCGTATGGCCGTGGCGACTCACCCCAATTTTACCCTCTGGTCACGTGCCGGATGCTCCGGAAAGCCAATCACGGCTTTTCGGGGCTCTTGAAGTTTTCATCTGAGTGCTGGCGTCGGGTGAGGCTGGTCTGCTGGTCAGCTATCCGACTGCGGCACTAGTTGATTCTTCACCGGTGGCACCCAACAATTCATCGGTGTCTGCTCCACGCGCTCGGGATACCGCATGAGCACGGCCAGCACATCACGGCGGCGGCCATCTTGGCCGCCCAATGTTTGAGCGAGCTGGCGTGCGCTCCCTGGTTGAGGGCGACGGCGCAATTCCTGGGCAGATGGTGCTCGGTGACGGCAGCGCGCCTGCTAACGATCTAGCAGTGGGGACCTCTGATCGCGGGAGCGATGCAGTTTTTCTGCCGCGTCTGGTACCCCTGGTGCCTTCGGCACCGCCATCGATACCTCATATTCTCAGCAAAGCCGGTGGGAAGATGCCCTCGCTCAGGTATTGGGGAACCTGAGATGGCTATGATATCAGCAGCAGTTGTGGTGACAGAAGAGTGTGATTCTGTTTTCTCTTGGAGCGTGTGAAGAGAGTGGTAGTTGGGTGAATGCGTTGCTTTTCAAGAGACCGGTCTGACGCGCGAGGCCAGCAGGCTCTTAACCCCTCCGTGTGCCTCTCTCGCAGCGTCGTGCCGGGGCACCCCCCAGCAGCGCAGTGCTCCTCTACTTGGAACGTACAGGCTCTCACTACCCCACAAATCGCGATGCCCCTCAAGAGGCTCACAAGAATCTTGCCAGCTCAGCTCCAAAGTGAGCTGCCCTCGATAAACAAGTACCAGTAATTACATCACGGACATACATCAATTCATGTGCATGGCACGGCCAAACAAGCCGATGACCCCATAAATACTGCTGGAGTTATCCATGCAGTCCGCGGTAACTCTGACTTACCTGCGCGGGCTTGGGGGGCTGCCTCAACACCTCCCTCAGCACCCCACAGTCCGCGCGCTTGCCGCCTCAGCGCGGTCCCAACCCGGTTCGACCAGTGCGGTATCTCCCGCCATCATCCGAAGTCGAAGAAGTGCCCTAGTCGATCCCCAGGTCCCAGGTGTGACTCCTGCAAAGTCGACCTCCGCCGAAATCACCAAAATAACCATTGACGTGAAGCAGACGTCGAGGTGAGGACAGCGCACTCGGGCGCGTCTCGAATGAAGACGATCCGGAGCATTGGCTGCCGGTCAATCGCGGCTCAGCGACTTGGCCGAACATCGGCACCACCCGAGGGAGCAGTAGGCCTACTGCTGCATACCACTTTCAACCAAATAACGACTTTCGCCAAATCGATTCGGGCCCGACTGGCCGACTTGGCACGAAGCTGGAGACTTCCAGAAGCGTGCTCAAGACCACCAAGAAATCGACTTCACCAAAATCGACTCGACCCGACGGAGCTGTAGGCCTACAGCTCCCGGCCGAAATCGCCCAAAATCGACTTGAGGCAAATCGAGTCGGGCGATTGCCGCGAACCCGGGGCTGCGCAACTGCTTGGCCCCAGTGGCGCCACAGCGCCCCAAGACGGTTTCAACCGGCCGTCCCCCCAAGGCAATAGCGCCCCATTGCCGGCCCCAAACAAGGAAATCGTAGCGCAACCGTCCACGGCCCGCACCGGCCCGCAGCAACGTCGACGGGGGTCGCTGCCGCGAGTCCGGGGCTGCGCCACTGGACGCCTTCAGTGGCACCGTGGCGCCTCAGCACTCCCCCAACAGGGGGTCGCAAAGCCTGGCGCCCCGCGCAGCCGCGCAGAGGTGTTCACCAACCCCGAAGGCAGCCCGAAAAGCCGTGAACGCTGGCGACGGCAGCGACTTGGTGAGACCATCGGCCGGCATGTCGGCGTTCGGGAGTAAGTAAAGGTTGTTGACAAGCGCCGGGCAGGACTGGCTGACCTCCGCGATCGGCACGACTCCGCCGACGACGCCCAGAGCCGACAGCAGCTTGCGTAGCCAGAGCGCCTCCCTGGTCGCCATTGCGGCGGCCACGTACACGGCCTCGGCTGACGAGGTCACAACGGGCGACTGCGTTGTCTTGATAGGCGTAGCCATGATAAAGCCCGTGGAATCCTCCAGCATCGTCATGAAGTAGATGGAACCACCAATCGACTCAGTGAGTGGGCAACCAACCGTCGGCGGTTCTGCCCACTCGTTTTTTCGGGTCGTTTCTTAGTAACTTCGAGGCGACAAAGGCGCGAGCTGTGTCGCCAAGAAGTCGCCAACGGGGACTACAAAGAGAGTCATGAGGGGGATCCAAGGGGACACCCAAGCAAACGGATAGCTAACCGGTTTGTCCGGCTTCCGGCAAAATCTGCGAAACACATGTACCACTGATTTCGGGTATATGTTTCAGTACTTTTTGGCGGATGCAGATTTGTTGATCCAAGTTTGTGCCATTCAATGACTGGCACGCGACCAACCGTATCAGGGGGACATGTTGAGGCGGCGCTTCCCGCCGCCGCCCTTCCGCCGGTGCAGCCCGCCACCTTGCGGCCGGCCACCGCCGCCGTCGCCCCGCCGTCGGCCGACAGCGGCCGGCCGTGCCCAGGCACCGTCGCAGAGTCGCCACCGCCGAATCGCTGCGCCCGTCAGCTGCCGCGGCGCCGCCCCCGCGCGGGGTGCCTGTCGCCCGCGGGCGCGAGAACCGCGACAGCGGCCGCGGTGCCGCCACCTGCCGCCGCTGATGCCAGCCCCCCACACGGGGTCGACGCGGCGCCGGCGACGCCGCCATCCCCCCCAGCCGCGCGCATGTCCTTGGCCGCCAAGACCACCGCCGCCGCCGCGTCGCTGTCGCCGCACACCGCCGCGGCTTGCCGCCGCCGCCGCCGACATCGCGCACTCCCCCAGCACGTCCGCCCATCCCCCCGCAGCGACAACACGGTAGCCGCGGCCGCCGACCGCCGCATCGCCGCCGCCCCTTGCCGCCTCCGCCGCCATGTAGATTGCCAGTGGCGGCGGCGACGCTTGGCGGCGGCGGCCGACGCCGCCGCAACGCCCGACACCGCCGCGGCGTGCCGCCTCCGAGGTCGACTCCGCGCACCCGCACCGCACGTCGGCCCCCCCCCGCGTGCTGACAACGCGCCAGCCGCGGCCGCCGACTGCCGCATCGCCGCCGTTTCTTGCCGCCGCCGCCGCCTTGTAGATTGGCAACGGCGGCGGCGACGCGTGGCGGCTGCTAACCGACGCCGTAGCAACGCCCGACTCCGCCGCGGCTTATTGAGGCCGCCGCCGCCTCCGCGCACCCGCCCCGCACGTTCGCCCCCCACGGCCCCCCCGCGGCGGGCGGCCGCAGATGCGATCCCGTTTCTCGCCGCCGCCGCTGCCTGACGCCTAATTGCAGCCGGCCGCGGACCGCGCCGGCACTCGGCTGCCACACGTCGCCGCCGAACCTTCGCCGCCCGCCGACGCCCTCCGCCGCTGTCTCGGAGCCAGAGGCCGGCGCGAACGACCGCCACGGCGGGCCGGCCTAACCGCGGCCGCCACCGGTGCGCCGTGCCGCCGCCACCTTTGCCGGACCGCCGTCGCCGGTCCGGCGAAGCTACCGTCCCGGCGGCGGCCTCCGACACCGCCGCGACTGATCGGCGGCGCCAGCGGACGCCGCCGTGTCCGCCGCCTTGGCCGCGACCCATAGCGGCCGCCCCCCCCGCCGCCCCCCCCCCCCCCCCCCCCCCCCCTCCCTCAGCCGCCGCCGTCTCCTCCGAAGCCATTTTTACCGCCATCACCACCGCCACCGCACAGGCCGCGGCCAGAGTCGGTGCCAACGAGCAAGCGGCGGGGGCGGGGGTTTGGCGCCGGCCGCGAGAGGTGCCCTTTGCGGCATCTGTAGTGGCCTTTGGTGTCACCCCCGCCCCCCCACGTGCTCTGGAGGCATTTATGGGAGAAGTGGCCACCGCCAACCAATCATATTGCTGGAAACACACCGGTACATGAGCAGAACAATGCGGACATGGCTCTGATCCATTGAAATTCGTCTCAAAACACCTTGCCGCGGGGCGGAAACACTCAACCTCGGACGTTGAGGCTGTTCGCTGCTGGCCTCACCATTTGGCGCTGACAGTGATCTCGCCTGAGTGCACCAAGGGCGAGGCCCCTCCTGAATTCGTGAAATAGCGTCAATACAGTGATACACAAGCTTGGGACCTGGCCGTGTGAGCTTGATTCTCGTTGTCTTAGCCGTTGGACATGCCATCCGAACCGAATAATTGTGTGGCCAGATCCCGGAAGGGCCATTCCAAGTCGTAGGCTGCGGTATCGACGGGGCACCACACTGCGTCGCCCGCAAATCGCTTAAAAGTAACCAAATAAGCGCGATGGAAGAACCGCCGACGATCGGACCAAGGGCTTCATTTCGTGTCGAACTTCTTCATCGCTGTGATGAAAATGCTTGGCATCAAAACGGTTCGCACTACGGCGTATCATCTCCCAAGCAATTAGCAAGTTGAACGGTACAACCGTGCAGTGGCTACTCAGCTGCGACATTTCGTCGCTGATGACGCATCACGATGAGAAAAGCTACTCCCGCTCATCATAATGGCATATAATAGCCATCTGCACCGGTCTACGGGTATCGCTCCATTTGAGCTCGTTATCCTAAGGCGGATCCACAACATCACGATTCGAAATTTGTTCCTGGGCACTCCTTTGGCCAAAAAGGGAACGCTGAAGGATCGGTAACCCCCAGCTCGAAAACGCAAGTTCATGGCCCGCCCTCGTAGGCAGATCCCCGTCGTCGTCGAGGCCTTGCGTGACGTACAACAACGTTACGAACGTCACTTCGACCATCAGGTCGCAACCCGCAATGCGGACGTCAAGATCGGCGACTACGTCTACACGACCAACCACGATCGGCAAAACAAGCTGCAAGGCAAGGCAATTGGACCCTTCGTGGTCGTTGACGCGCACGCGGATGCCTCCACGATTGTCATTGACATTGAGGGGGAGAAAAAACGTGTCAGAAGTGAATATGTCACACCAGCGTCTCGTTAAACGACAACGGACGCGGTGCCGCACCCCCTGCTAGGTGGTTCAGACCAACACAAGCCACCCCCGGCCACCGCCAAAAAGTGTGTGATTGCCAAACTCCTAGGCGTACGCCGGACTAGCGACAGCTATAGCGCCAAGGTGCGCTGGTTCGACTACGGGTCAAAGGACGACACCTGGGAACCCCTGGAGAACCGTTCAAGCAACCTGGTGGTGCGCTTCCTTCGACAGAATAAGAAGCATGTACCGGGGTTCCAGTGGCAGACGCCAACACGGTGAAGTCGCAGATAAGCCGGGCTCACAGCCATGGCAAACATCGTCATGGACTCCACGTGGATACGCACTGTGCAGCATGTCCATGCTACCGGTGACGAAGTTATCCATGCCAATGTCTCGCGGACATATTTAAGTACCGCCGCCGCAATTAAGGAAGTGATTCCTGTCGCGCGGCCTCAGTTGACTCTGCCCGCCATGACGCACAAGTTTGCGCATGACCCGGAACTGGCCTTGCGGCATCGCGCTCGGCAAAACCGTACTGACGGTCCGTACACCTACGTGTGGCCAAATTCCGCGCAAGCAACTTTGATCGAAGCAGATCCCTCGGTACCAGTGCTCTCCAACGAGTTTCTCGTCCCACCGGTACAGCACTTGGATTCACTTCTTCGTCGCCTCGTGACCTCCATCGAAGAAGCGACCATGATCATCCCACAATGGACAAACGACAGCTGGTACGCAACCGCCGTACGCGCATGTTTCGAGTACAAAGGACATTATCAGCAGATGCTAGGAATACGATTCCCACACAATGGGCCATGCTGGCCTGCCACTTCCTCCATCGCTATGATGACAAACAGAAAAAATGGGAAGTGGATACGAACATGTCAAACGACAAACAACCACAAGACGAAGAAACATCAACACCTTATCAGCGTAAGCCCCCGACATTAACACACCCTCCCGAAAGAGTCAGCTCATCAAATCACTAAGCAGTGAACCCTTTTCCTCCTTCTCATCACTGCGACTTGAGTCGCGACGGCAAAAGTGGCGAGAGTTGAAACTGGCTTCCGACTCCTGGAAGACGCTACGCGCGCGTGTGTCGCGTTCCGTCGGCGGAGCCTTGTCCGAGTGCCCTCCGTCCGCATGAGAAGACGCCCCAGGACGCTCTGAGCGCTGACGCGCGAGAGCGCTACCGCCTTCTCTGGCTCAACAGCATCGAAGTGCTGAGCAAAGCGCTCATGATTGGCATCTCCATCAACGGCGCGAGCAACGGCCTGCTCAATCATGACCAAGAGAGACTCAACCTCTCGCCCGTCCGGCCGCTCCACAGCATGGCGCAAGCCGGTCCCTCGATCGACCCAGGCATGCGCCACCGCTGACACAGCAGCCCCACGGGGCGCGCGAAGGCGCACATCGCGTACGCGCGCCAACAACAATAGGGAAACCACCGCGGAGGAAGAGGCACGCGTCGGCCAAGTGGCCTGGATTGCCCTCAGCGGCGATATCGACCGCGCGCGATCGCAACGCGGCGACCGCGAGCGATTGCGACGCGGCAAACGCGGACGGCAGTAACCACCACGATCTCCAGCAGTGGCATCAGCCCTGGCGCGTTCGGTTCAGGTGCGCAGTCGATGTCAACACACAAGTGTCGAAGGCAAAATCCGCCCTCCTTGGTCGCATCAGCCATCACGCGCACGTGTCGCGCCTCGCCGGTGTCTTGGTTCCGACGGACCATGTCCTTAAGAACGACCCCCCACGTGAGACTGTCCATTGCTCGGCGCATCTTTCCATACCAGGCATGTGCAGCCTCGCCGTCAGGCGCCTCGCGTATTTTAGACGTGTCCAGGACGTCAAAGTGACGAATTGCCTTCTCTTCTAGACGGACAAAGACCTTGTCCTCTTGAAGGGTGCGAATTCAAGCGGAATTCAGATCGCAATAGTACTCCGAGTACACAATCTGCCAAGCAGATCTATACTCGTTTCGCATCGAGCCCGCCAGGCACGACACCATCACCGGGGTCGCCACCCAAAACTCGGTCCTGAGCACCCAGTCGGGGACTGGCGGAAGCCAACGAGACAAGTCAAATGACTTCGGCGCCAGGAGGAATATGTCGGGATTCGCAAATTGTACCACTCAGCTACAGCCACAATACCGGTGTGAATGGTCCTGGGGAGTTCAAACTAATAGTCCAACACTCCCCCTAACTTCACAGGACCTCAAGTCGCCAGGTCTCACGTAAGAAGCCAATCCCAAGGCTGCTGCGAATGATTTCCTGCCAAGTCGCCAACTTGTGAGATTTGAACCTGCGACCTCCTGCAAAGTCAACCAGCTCTAACTGGAATTTTCTGGGCCCATAACCTGTTGGGATTCGAAAATTGTACCACTCAGCTACAGCCACAATACCGGTGTGAATGGTC
>ENA-ORXT01003670-ORXT01003670.1-marine-metagenome-genome-assembly--contig:-NODE-3670-length-16655-cov-3.997708_pt1 | contig 16655 bp, 9 predicted proteins | sample MGYA00237868_ERZ511482 | MGnify/ENA metagenome assembly ERZ511482 | reverse complement strand
CCAGACTAAGGAGGCGATGCCAACGCTTCTTTGATGAATTTTCATTCATTAAATATCATTTTTCCACGAAGCAATTCAAAAAATGTCCAGTAGTATGGACGGATAGCCAATAAGTTATTCAACTTATTGGTTTTCAATAATTTGAAAATGCTGTTTTAGTCTCAAATCTCATATCTCAAATCTCAAATCTTTTGTCCAGCATTATAAGTAATCTTGGAAATCTAATTTTTTTCTTCTTCTTTCTCTTTTTTCTTCTTTCCAAATTGCCACCATTTGGCATCACCATCTTCCTTATTGTCTTCGTCTAAAAAAGCATCTTTGTACTCAATTTCATTGTCTACATCCGACTTTAAAGCCTTAATAAAAGCATTTTTAAATATACTACCAATGGTAGGCCAAATGCTGGCTTCTATATTATTTAAGTCTCCTTCTACGGGTGCTTTCAATGCCAACGTCTTTGTACTTTGATTTTTGAGAATAAACCTAAAGAAGGCCACGAAACCTTCCCAAATTCCTTCTAAAAAAGTATCTTCTTCACCAATAAATTTAGAATCTTGAAGCAACACTTTAAAATATCCTTTCAAAAAACCATCGGCAATTGCCATTTCTGTATATACATCCAAATCACCTTCTTCAAAATCAAGTTTGCCATAATATCTGGTAAAATCATTTAATGCTGTAACATTCACATTTTCTAGAGACATAGCAATATCCATGTCGGGTATCTCTCTTAGTAGATTGACATCTCCTTTTACAACTAATTTCCCATTTCCAATAGATATGGCTTCTCCAGAAATAGGGGAGGGCAATGTTCTATCTTTTGCAACGACATTGCGTAAATTATCTGCAGTAAAATTGAGTTGATTCAATTGTAAATCAATGGTTGGATCTGCAGTTATTTCTACAAAAGCCATTTTACCATTCTGAACTTCAAAATGATTGATGTCTATTGGGACCAAATCTGTCAGTGTTTTGGTCCAATCTTCTTCGGTGGCTTCATCGGTTGATGACATATCTTCCTGAACATAAATTACTTCGGGATCATACATGTAAATCTCACTTACAATACTTCCTTTAAAAATCGATTTCCACTCTACAGAAATATCTGTCTTTGGGAAATTTAAAAATGGAACTTGAGTTTGGGCATCTACTTTGTTTAAATACAAACCATTTATAACATAAGCTCCTCTGATTAAAGAAATATCAATATCCGCTACTTGACCATAATAATCAGGTATTTCGGTCAATACTTTGTTGACATAGTTTTTGACAATAGTAGGCAGGAAAATCCTGAAAACAACAAGCCCTATAATCAGAATTACTGGAATCAGAAAACGTTTCTTTTTATAAAATTTTCTATTTGTATGATTGTTCATAGCAAAGTGCTTTTACATGTTATTAAAATGCTTCGCAAATTCATGCTATTAGAATACTTCTCTACAGGCTATTTTGTTCTATTAAACTAAATTGATTACCTCTTTTGTCAAAAAACATTCTTAAACAACTTACTTAATCCTCAAAAACATCTTCAATACTCAATTCTTTGATCGGTCCAAGTTTTTCAAGAATACTAAAGTCAAGTAGTTCCTTTTTACCAATAACCAAATAGTTAAAGAACGAACCTTTGATGTGTTCATTGAAAAAAGATTTCAAGTCAGCCAGACTCAAGTTTTTGATGTCTTTATAAATGTCTTTTCGGATGTCATACGTCTGATCAAAATCTAGTGCATTGGCATATTGCCAATAAATATTTTCATGGACAATCCGTTTGCTTTCTATTTTTTTCAATGCCGCCAACTTTGCTGCATCAAATTGTTCTTGAGCTTCAGGCATCTCATTCATCAACTCAAGAAAAGCATTAACGGCTTCTTTTAATTTATCGGGCTGTGTACCAATATAACATTTGATAAAATGTGCCGTGTCTACATAAGCAGGTAAAGTCATAACCGAATAAGCAGAGTAGGCGAGTGCTTTGGCTTCTCTTAATTCTTGAAATACAATAGAGGAAAGACCCGAACCGAAGTACTCGTTAAATATGCGAATGGGAGCTAAAAGGTTTTTATCATAGCTCATTTTCTTAGACATCAACATCAATTCTACTTGTGTTTGCTCATACTCAAAAAACAACACTTTGTCTTCAGTAGTCTCTAGTTGCGTATAATCTTTTTTACTAGGTGATGTTAATAAGTTTTGCTTAATATTACCAATGCCCTTTTGTGCCAACAATGTTTTGACTTCCTCTTCTGAGGTATTTCCATAAAAGAAAATATCAAAAGGATAATCGGTTAATTTTTTTATTAAATCTATTAAGACAGATGGATTTTTATCAGCCAACTCTTTAATTGGACGAACATCTCTAAATGGGTTTTCTGATCCATATATGGCATAGTTGCTCATTGCCTTGTGTAAAATGGTTTCTTTGCTCAGTCTTTGATCGGCTCTCTTTTTAGCAATGTTCTGGACAATTTCTTGATAAGCTTCTACTTCTTTTACGACATTACTTAATAAGTCATTTAATATTTCTAAACCTTTTTCTAAAGAACGTTCCAATCCAGTAACAAAAATGAATGCTTTTCTCTTGTGGGCAAAAGCTTTTATTTCTAATCCATACTTAAACAATTCTTCCTGAAAAGATTTTGGTGAAAGAAGATCGGTCCCCAAATAAGGAAGGTACTTAAAAGCAAGCGCAATATCTTTGTGGTGGTGGTCACCAAAATCCCATATCAAGTAAAACCCAAAGGTTTGATCTATGTCGTTTTTAATTTTAGTAAAAGGAATATCACGTCCTCCAATCGTAACTTTGTCTGTTTTAACATCTTTGTCAAAATCCAAGAAACGTGGAGACAAACGAGGGCTTTTTAGTTCTTTGAAATTGTTAAAGAAATCAGATATCGAATCTCTATTAATGGGTATAGCCGTAATTGGCGGTTTGTCCACCTGTGGAATATCGTTGTCTATTCCCTCTTTTTTATAGGTTATAACGTAATTGTCTTTATAGTGTTCTTGAGCAAAAGCAATCACATCAGCTTTGGTAATTTTAGACAAATATTCCTTCCAATTATTGGCAAATTCATAGTCAATTTCCAATGAAAAACAATCGATCAAATGACTGACTCTTTGTTGGTTGCTTCTAAAAGCTCTTTGTTCATCATACTCCATTTGAGTGATTACCGCATCCAACATCCATTCCTCCCATTCACCTTTCTTCAAGACTTCGATTTGCGCTAAAATTAATTCCTTGACTTCATCCAACGACTGTCCCTTTCTTGGCAATCCAAAAAACACATGACTGGAATAGTCTTTTTGTAAAATTTCATAAGAAGCAATCTGCAATACTTTTTGTTGTTGAATAAGGTTGATGTCCATAATACCAGCCACATCATTGTGTAAAAGCTGGCTGATAAGGCGCAACATCATCGCTGTTTCTATTGAATCAACTGTACCAGAAAAACGATAAGCCATGTATAAATGCTTTGTCTGACTGCCTTTGTTTTCCAAATAGCGCACTTCATTGATTGGGGCTTCTTTTTCATAATTAAACAAAGGAATTTCTCCAGCTTCCCAACCGCCAAAATGTTTGTTGATCAACTCAATGGTTTCTTCGGGCTCTAGATCACCCGATAACATAAGCGCCGCATTGTTTGGTCGATAATATTGTTCGTAAAAACGATAAATATTACGCATCGAAGGGCTTTTTAAGTCTTCGCCCAATCCAATAATAGGAATTCTGTACGGATGCGTTTCAAACAGCCCTTCATACAACGATTTCCATGATTTTCTAAAATCGTTGTCCAGGGTACGGTTAAATTCTTCATAAACCGTTTCCAATTCTGTGTGAAACTGACGCAATACTATTTTATCAAAACGATTTGCCTCTAATCGCAGCCATTTATCCAGTTCATTGGCAGGAATATTATTTAAATAAACTGTTTTTTCTCTTGCCGTATAAGCATTGGTTTCTGTTGCCCCTAAAGTCGAAACCATTTTATCGTATTCATTGGGAATGGCTATTTTTGCCGCCTCATAACTCAAGACATCAATCTCCTTATAAATTTCTTTTTTCTTCTCAGGATCTTCTTCTGTTAAATGTACCTCATACAATTCCTCAATTTTATCCAACAACACCTTTTCAGCATCCCAATCTGTTGTACCAAAATCACGGGTTCCTTTAAAAAGCATATGCTCCATATAATGCGCCAAACCAGTGGTATCTGCTGGGTCATTTTTTGAGCCTGCATTAAAGGCAATAGCGGTATAAATTCTTGGCTGGTCTCTATTTACGGTAAGAAAAACTTTCAATCCATTCGCTAGGGTATATCGGTGCGTATTCAATGGATCATTGGACAACATTTTATGTTGTTGAAAAAGGGTATCAATCATATTCTATATTGCTAATTTTTAGTAGTTACAAAGCTAATGTAATTTGGAGAATTTACCCCATTCTATTAGAAACATTACACTACACACTTTCGTTTACCTAATTTCAATGTATTTTTGCAACTTTTTTATAAAGAGAGTTAGGTATTTGGTGTTTAGTATTTAGTTTGAAACTTATATTGATGTCTATAATAGTTAACAATCCAAAAGCAAAGGCGCCAGATTAGTGCGTCTACACTTGTTGTGAAGTGTTACGGTAGCAGAATCATCACTAATCTGACGTTAATCGGTCCAAAAGTAAAGCGCCAGCGAGCGGTCCAAAAGCCGAAGGCGGTCTAAATAATCTATAAAATGAAAGTATTCAAATTTGGTGGTTCTTCTGTAGCAAAAGCAGATAGAATAAAACAGGTAAAAGACATTGTAAAAAGTCATACCGATCAAAAAGAAAAATTGGTTGTAGTGGTTTCTGCATTGGGCGGAATAACCGATCAATTACTCAATACAGTCGGTTTTGCCGAAGCTGGAAAATTGGATTTTGAAAAGTCCATACAAATTGTTAAAAAAAGACACATAGAAGCGGCCAGCTTACTACTCGATAAAAAAGGGCAGAAAAAAATGGAAACATATTTAGACGCTCAATTGGGAAGTCTGAGTAATTTACTAAAAGGCGTCTATTTGATTCGAGAAGCTTCCCCCAGAATTTATGATCGGGTGGCGAGTATGGGAGAAGCCTTGTCTTCTTATTTGATTGCTTTGTACTTAGACAAAGAATTGGGTTCGGTTGAACATTGGGATGCTCGTAACTTGATTCGAACCAATAGCGATTTTATGGCTGCTCAAGTTGACTTTAGAACAACCAACAAACAACTCAAAGCCGCTTATAGTCATAATGTCAATGTTTATGTAATGGGTGGGTTTATTGCTTCTAGCGAATTGGGGGTGACGACTACTTTGGGACGTGGAGGCTCGGATTATACGGGGGCAATTGTCGCAGCTGGTTTGGGTGCCGATGAACTACAAATTTGGACCGACGTTGATGGCGTGATGACGGCTGATCCTCGTAAGGTAAAAAGGGCTTTTTCGCTTACGGCTATGACCTATGAAGAGGCTTTAGAGATGTCGCACTTTGGAGCAAAAGTAATTCACCCTCCAACCATTCAGCCTGTACTAAACAAAAAGATTCCCATCCGTATTCGCAATACATTTAACCCTGATTTTCCAGGTACTTTGATTACTTCTAAGGTAAAAGACGAACAGGCTATAAAAGGGATTTCTTCAATTGGGGACATTGCCATGGTTTGTGTACAAGGTTCTGGTATGATAGGCGTATCGGGTATATCGGGTCGGTTGTTTTCTGTCTTGGCAAGAGCAAATGTCAATGTCATATTAATCACACAGGCTTCTTCGGAACACTCTATTAGTTTTGCCATTAAACCCAATGAAGTTGATAAAGCGATAAAGGCGATAGAAGAGGAGTTTCAATACGAACGTAAGTCAAAGCTTATTGGTAAAATTAGTGTGCAAAAAGATCTTGCTGTTGTTTCTGTTATAGGTTCTGGTATGAAACATTCTACAGGGATTTCTGGAAAACTGTTTAAGGCTTTGGGAGACAATGGCATCAATGTTTTTGCCATTGCTCAGGGTTCTTCGGAGTTAAATATTTCTTCGGTTATTGAGAAAAAAGATGAGCATAAGAGCATCAGTGCTTTGCACCAAGCTTTCTTTAAAAGTGATGTAAAAACCATCAATATTTTCTTAATTGGCGCTACTGGTTTGATTGGTAAAACGCTATTGGATCAAATGGCAAAGCAGCAGCCTTATTTGTTGGATAGAAACAAAATGGAACTGCGCTTGGTGGGGATGGCGAATACCTCAAAAATGTTGTTGGACAGAGACGGTATTTCTCTAAACAAAGCCTTGGATGCTTTAGCAAAAAAAGGAACAGATGCGAATTTAAAACAGTTTGTGAATTCGGTAAAAGGCCTCAATTTACCCAATGCCATTATGGTCGATTGTACGGCTAGTCCAAAACCCATTGCACATTATATAGGGATTTTAAAAGAAAGTATTTCTATTGTGACACCCAATAAAATTGCGTGTTCTGGTCCTTATAAAAATTATTTAGAGCTGAAAGAAACCGCCAATCAGTTTGATGCACATTTCTGTTATGAAACCAATGTTGGTGCGGGTTTACCAGTAATCAATACCATGCGTGATTTGAACAACAGTGGTGATCAAATAGAAAAGATTGAAGCAGTTTTATCGGGTTCTGTGTCGTTTATCTTTAACAACTTTACTTCAGATAATAATTTTTACGATATTGTAAAACAGGCTCGTGAAAAAGGATATACCGAACCAGATCCAAGGGAAGATCTAAGTGGTCAGGATGTGGCGAGAAAAGCCTTGATTTTAGCACGAGAAATGGGATTGTCTTTGGAAAGCAAAAATATTAAAGTGCAGAATATTTTACCTGAAGCTTGTATCAAAGCCAAAACGGTTGATGCTTTTATGGGTAAACTAGAAGAAAACAATGATTATTTTGCCAAGCTTAGAGACAAAGCAGCCAAAAAAGGGAAGGTGCTTCGTTATATAGCCTCCATTTCAGCTAAAAAAACGGTGGTTAGTCTTCAAGAAGTAGGTCCCGAAAGCCCCTTTTACGGATTATCGGGCAGCGACAATATGATCAGTTTTACCACAAAACGCTACAACGAAAGACCATTGGTGGTCAAAGGTCCTGGTGCTGGAGCAGACGTTACGGCTGCTGGTGTGTTTGCGGAGATCATCCAAGTGGGTATGAATCTTTCTGAAGGTTAATTTTCAACAATTTTTTCAGACCAGTCAGGTTTTAGAAACCTGATAGGTCTGAAAAAATTGTAGGCGCATTATAGTGTTTGTCAAATGACTTTTTTAGTATTTCTACAAGCATTTATTGTAATTATTGAAGCTTTTTTAGAATGGTTACCTGAATGTTGTACAAAAAGATAAAAACATCAAATCATTCAATATTCATCCTTTTTCACTCATCAAAAAGCAATCCCCAATTTTAGATTGTTTCTATTAAAGCCAACTTCATCTATTTGGTCGCCTTCTATTGGTGGAAATTCAAACCCATTTTGTCTTATCGTATATTCGACCTGTAAAAAAGACAAACCGTATTCAAGGAAAAAATGAGATTTGCCTCTTGAACTAAAACGGTAACCAATGGCAGGACTAAAATAAACACCTCCTCTTGTGGGCTCAACTTCTCTCTGCCAATTTGCTGTGGCAAATGGACTTCCATATCCCAAATCGGCTTTCCAATAAAAGGTATTTGAAGATTCTTTTTTTAAATAACCACGATAATCTATATAAAAAAGAAAAGCACCATAACCCTCGCCCACCAAATCGTAAAAATCAATGCCAATTCCTCCACCCAGCGAGAAATATTGGCTCTTTTGTTTGCCCAATACATAGTGTGTCGAAAAACCAGGACGCCATCCATTGGTTGACAAACCAGCAGGCCATCCAAAAATCATATACTGATATAATCTATTGTTTGATGGAATGTGTGGAGGTGGTCTCATATAAGCAACGCTGCGTACTCTTGTTCTAGGAACTGGAAGTACGATAGGGCTTTCGTATTCTATTGCTTTGACATCCGACAATGCATAAGTCAGTTTGTTTCCTCCCACAATTTCTATGGTTACATTACCATCGAGATCATCACTAATAATGGTTCCTTTGATTGTATTGCCGTTGTTTAAATAAATGGTTTCAATGATTTTTTCTTCTTGTGAAAAAGTAATCAGATTAATCAATAAAAGGCAAATAATAATGATGGCTTGTTTCATAGTAATAAGACCGTTTTTCCAACTATACAAAATAGTTGTCGTATTTCAGTAATAACTTGTGGGACAAAAATAGATGATTCTTATAGAATTAAATAGTCAGACAAAAATAAAATGATATTTAGCTGTCAATTATTTTTTTAACTAACAAGGCAATATTTTTGTCAGACTACTTACGTAGACAAAATGCAACGAAGTTAGCCAAGAAAATAACGACGAATGCATCAAAAAGATTATCGGTGAAATTGGAAAGTTATTATTTACTGATTCCTTAATAGACGAAAATACTTTCTATTTGGTTTGTTGGGTTATTTGTTGTGTCTCTAATCATATATAGTTGCTTAAAAAAAGGTCCTAAATGTTACGATATTCTTAAAATTACTTTTAGTGATAACTACTAATTAATAAAACTTATCTTTGATCGAATTCACTAGTTTGTGTGAGTTTTTAATGAAATTTAAAAGAACACCTAATATAAAATTATACACTATGCAAAAAATTAGTACACTCCTAATTTTATTCTTTCTGTTAAGCTTTACGCTCTCTGCTCAAAAAAACTTAGAATTTATGAGTCAGCAGCCTTTTACTGCAGAGATCAGCGATGTTTGGGGATATGCTGCCGACGATGGAAGGGAATACGCCATTGTTGGTAAAAAAAATGGTACGGCTATAGTAGACGTAACCGATCCCGAAGTACCGGTAGAGTTATATGTTGTTCCTGATGGTTTTTCTGTTTGGAGAGACATTAAAACACACAATGGATACGCTTATATTGTAGACGATCAAGCAGGGGCTGGCATGCTCATTATTGATATGACCAGCGCACCAGATACTTTTACGCACACTTATTGGTATGGTTGGCCAAACTGTAATGGTGCGCAACAATCACACAATATTTTTATTGACGAACAGGGCTTTGCTTACTTGACGGGAGCGGCTTGTGGATTGGCAGATTTTGAAAACAACGTTTTTGAAAATTACTCTTATGGTATGTTGATTTTGGACTTGAATCAAGATCCACTCGATCCACCTGTAGTTAGTATTTACGACAACGATCCTTTGGAAACCATAGATGGCACTTATGTACATGATTGTTATGTGAGAAACGACACAGCTTGGTTGGCTCAAATATATACAGGAACTTTGGTCGTTATGGATGTTTCTGATAAAAGCAATTTGACTATTTTAGGTTCTGTTAGTACCTCAAGTAATTTTACCCACAATGTTTGGTTGTCCGATGATGGTAAAACAGTCTTTACAACCGATGAAGTTTCGGGTGCTTTTATTGACGCCTATGATGTATCTGATTTAAGCGATATTCAATTTTTAGATAAAATTCAGTCGAATCCTGGATCTGGTGTTATTCCACACAATACTTATGTAGTCGGTGATTTTTTGGTTACTTCTTACTACTGTGATGGCATTACCATTCACGATGCCAGTCGTCCCAATCATTTGGTTCAAGTTGGCGATTATGATACTTCTCCAAACTTTTCTGGAAACGGATTTGATGGTGCTTGGGGGGTTTATCCTTATTTGCCTTCCGGCAACATTCTGGCTGCTGATATTCAAGAAGGTTTATACGTATTAAAACCAACTTATCAGAATGCATCTTTCTTAGATGTAACGGTGGTCAATCAAAATGGCGACCCCATTTCAAATGTTCCAATAACAATCTTAGAAACAGGTGAATCTACACAAAGTAACCTATTGGGTTTGGCTGTAATCGGAAGTTGTAGTGAGGGTGAAGTAACCGTCTTGGTCGATGGAGAAGAAAATGCTACTGCAACCATTTCTTCTGGAGGTATTACAGAACTAACCATTACTTTACAAGCTTTTGATTTTGCATTAAATATACAAGATTTAATGGGCAACCCAGTTCCCAATCCAAGTGTGGTTGTTTCTAATAGTAATATTTTATTAGATAATACAGGAGATGAAAATGGAGGTGTGGTCGTTTCTAATATCTTACAAGGTGGCTACGACATATCGGTAGGTGCTTGGGGATATGAAGCTTTTGCAACCTCTACTTTTATTGATTTGGAAACGGAAGAAACCACCTATTATGTTACGCCTGGTTATTACGATGATTTCTCTTTTGATTACAATTGGACTGTATCTGGTGATGCAGAATCAGGTGTTTGGGAAAGAGCAGTACCTGAAAGTACTTCTTTTCAAGGAATTGCTTTCAATGTTGAAGCCGATGTCGATACCGATAGTGGTAATCAATGTTTTGTAACAGGAAATCTGGGCGGAAGCCCTCTTAACGATGCTGTTAGTGGTACAACCACACTGACCTCTCCAAGCTTTGATTTGAGTGACTACAACGATCCTTTTATCAATTTTAAAACTTGGTTTACAGCAGTTACTGATAATGTCAGCTTGTCTGATGATTTTTTATCTGTCAGCTTAGACAATGGAACAGATGTCGTGCTTTTAGAGGACATTGCTCCCGACTTTTTTGAAATTGGTGAGTGGATTGATAGAACCTATAGAGTGACTGATTTTATGGCACTAAGTGCCGATATGCGTTTTGTTATAACTGCCAGTAATTTTGATGAAAATCATATTGTGGAGGCTGGTATTGATCAGTTTAATATCTATGATGCGGCTCCTACTACTTACAGTCTTGCTGGTTCTGTTGCCAATGAGGCAAATGTTGGCTTTGCAAATACACTAATAAGCATTACCAATCAAAATGGAGAAGTGTTTACAACAATGACCGATGCCAATGGTGCTTTTCAGCTAGAAGATTTACCTGCAGGTGTTTATAATGTTGGTACTGGTGTCTGGGGATATACAAATTATTTGGAATACATTCCTCTTAGTGAAAACTCAGAATCTGTGACGATACAATTACAAGAGCTGTATACAGACAATTTCAATGATGATTTGGGCTGGGCAGTCTCTGGTGACAATACGGGAGCTACTTGGGAATTGGGTACACCAGAAGAAACGATGCAAGGTGGCACTTCTTACAACCCAAGCAACGATGCTCCTCAGGATGCAGGTAATAGTTGTTATACTACTGGCTTAATGGCTGGTGAAAATGTCAATGCCAATGATACCGATGCTGGTGAAATTACATTGAGTTCTCCTTCTTTTGATGTTTCTGCTTATGCCAACCCTAGAGTGAGTTTCCAAAAATGGTTTGCCAACAATGGAGACGACGAACTGGTCATCAGTATTTCTAATGGAATAGAAACCGTTGTCGTTGAAACAGTCGTAAATCAAATGGGTTGGACAGTAACGGATTTTGCCATTCAAGACTTCCTAGAAGTTACGGGAGGGATAATCATTTCTTTTACCACTGAAGACAAAGGTGACGACCATATTTTAGAGGCAGGTATTGACAACTTTTTTGTATACGATACCAATGCTACTGGCTTAGGAGATTTAGATTTGGGGATTACCATTTTACCAAATCCAGTTAAAGATGTTTTAAGAATAGAGATAGAAGATATTTCGGAAACGGTAGAAGATAGAATCGTTATTGTTACAGACATCAATGGTAAAGAATTGATGCGTCAAAACTTAGATTTGTCCAATACCATTGACTTTAGTGAAATGCCTAGAGGAATGTACGTTGTTTCTTTAGAATTAGACGGCATTAAAACCTATACTACTAAAATTGTAAAATAAATATCCGAAATCTAGACATCATAAAGTCTTGAATTCAATAATAAAAGATAGACAAGTTTGTCATTAAAAATGTCGCTGTCAATATGTCATGCCCTATAATTGCTGAATTTTAGCGATTATGGGGCTTTTTTATGTAATTTGGGAACTAAATTGTCATTTTTTTCAGTTAAAATAGAAACAAATGTACAATTCTATTCGTCTATACCATGTGAAACTCCAATTACATAATTTTAATCCGAAAACATAAAATCTGTTAAGCGTTTCTTTGCTGCAAATCAATACTTTGTGTTTGATTGAAAAAATTATTGGAATAATTGTATTTTAGCTTTTTAATAAATAAAATTAAGATTAATCAATGGTAAATCACTTTAATAAAATCCAAAACTATTTACTAGATTTAGGGATGACCATCGCAAAAGAAGATGAACAAGATCACTATTTTATAGTGGAAGACAGTGACAATGGCATCAACAATATGATGATTTATGTGGAAGATCCAATCGTTGTTGTAGAACAATTTATTTTTGAATTGAAAAACCACGATGCAGAAGTCTTAGCAGGCTTGCTCAAAATCAATAGAAATACCGTTCACGGAGCATTGGCGCTAAATGAATCAGGTACCAAAGTTTTATATAGAGACACACTTCAACTCGATTCATTAGATTTCAATGAATTAGAAGCTTCTATTAACAGCTTGAGCTTGATGTTGAGTGAATACACTACAGATATCCTCAAATACGCTGACGCTTAATTCAACAGGAAATAACACAACTTTGGATGTTTTATGAACTCAAAGTCTTAACGTCCAACATCTCAAAATCAAAAAAATTAATCACAAATGAATATTTTTAAAAGAATGTTTAGGATTGGTCAATCCGAAGTCAATTCAGGAATTGATAAACTGGAAGATCCTATCAAAATGACCGAGCAAGGTATTCGCGACTTAAAAGGCGATCTGAACAAAAGCATCGAAGCTTTGGCTAGTGTAAAAGCAATGTCAATTCGTGCTAGGAAAGAAGGGGAGACCTATGGTCAGAAAACCAAAGACTACGAAAAGAAAGCGATGCTTTTATTGGGTAGAGCTCAAAGTGGTGAAATGGATGCTGCTGATGCCGAACGTTTGGCAAAAGAAGCCTTAGCAAGAAAGCGGGAGAACGAAGGTTTGCAAACTCGTGCTGCTGCGGAGCAACAAAGATTGCAGCAGAATGTAGAGAAAATGCAGGTGAAGATCAATAATCTTCGTAGCAATATTGGAAGCTGGGAGAATGAGCTTAAAACGCTTAAATCTCGTGTGAAAGTCAGTGAAGCCTCTGAAAGATTGAACAAACAATTGGCAAATGTCGACTCTTCTAGTACCGTATCTCTTTTGGAACGTATGCGTGAGAAAGTAGATGAGCAAGAAGCCATTGCCGAATCTTATGGTGAAATCGCTGAAAGTAATTCAAACTATAGCTTAGACGAAGAAATCGATATGGCTTTAATCGGTGCAACATCTTCTGAAGACGATGATTTGGCTGCGCTTAAAGCCAAAATGGGCTTGGGCAGTGAAGAAAAACCCAAAGAAGGCGCTGAACCTGATGCGTCTGATAAAGAGTAATATCTTTTGTTAGAAGTTGGGTGTTGGAAGTTATCTTATTAATAGAAGCTTCCAACATCTAACAACTAATATCCAACAACACATTCAATAATTTTCCTTACTTTCATCTTTTCAATAGCTGATTTTGGCTAAACAGGAGAGTTGTATCCAAACACACACATACAAACGTCTCGAAATCTCAGTATCTCGAAATCCAAACAAAATGCAAGAATTCATTCAAGCTATCTTTTCAACACCAATGTTATTGCCTACTGGTATTTTTATGTTGGCTATGGTTTATTGGCTGGTTGTTATGGTAGGCGCCATAGATTTAGACGGCTTTGACATAGACGTCGATATAGATGCAGACGTCGATGCCGATGTCGATATTGATGCCGATGGTGGGGAAGTGGCTGTTCAAGGGGTCTTTACGCAGCTTTTGTTGTTTTTTAATTTAGATGTTTTACCCCTAATGGTCTTTTTATCGGTCTTTGCGCTGTGCTTTTGGACCATAGGCTTTTTCGGAAACGCCATTTTCAATCCAAATTATTATACCATATTTGGATTGCTGTTGCTCATCCCTAATTTTTTTATCACCCTATTTTTAACCAAACTCTTTTGTACACCTTTTGTAAAACTTTTTCGCAATATGAAAAATGATCGAGCAAAGGTTGATTTTATTGGTAAAATTTGTACACTAACTGTTGGTTTAAATGGAACAAGCAAGGCACAAGCAGAAGTTATTGGAGCCGGTTCTTCTTCATTATTAATAAATGTAAAATCTATTTCTGGGGATCAAATTAAGAAAGGGGAGAAAGCCATAATTATCGAGCAAAATAAAGAAAAAGGATTTTATTTAATCGAGCGATTTGAATCTTAGTGGATTTGGGAAAATATTAGGCAATTTTAGACGGGTAACCGTAGATTTTATAAAGACTACTTTTTAGATAATAATATTAGAAAATTTTAACAAAAAATAAATAACTATGGAAATTGGAAGTTGGGCAATTGCATCAATAATAATTGTTGGGTCAGTAATAGCCATCTTATTGGTTATTGTTATAGGAATAAAAACTTTTTTCAAGAAAATTCCACAGGGAACCGCTCTCGTCCGAACAGGTATGGGCGAAACCAAAGTTATATTAGACGGAGGTACCGTTATTCCGCTTTTACACCGTCAAGAATATATGGATATTTCTATTAAAAAAATAGAAGTAGAGCGTATCGGAAAAGATGGGTTAATCTGTCAGGACAATATGCGTGCAGACATTAAAGTGGTGTTCTTTGTACGAGTAAATCCCAAACAAGATGAAATCATTAAAGTTGCTCAGACCATTGGCTGCGAAAGAGCTTCTGATCTAGGTACGTTGATTGCCCTGTTTGATGCAAAATTTTCTGATGCAGTAAAAACAGTTGGTAAGCGATTTGATTTTGTCGAGCTGTATGATTCTAGAGAAGAATTTAAAACTCAAATCATCAACATCATAGGTGTTGATTTAAACGGTTATGTTTTGGATGATTGTGCGATAGATTACCTAGAACAAACCCCATTAGAACTTTTAAAGAAAGACAACATTTTAGATGCAGAAGGAATCAAGAAAATTACGGATTTAACGGCTGAGCAAAATATGAAAGCCAATTTTATTCGTAGAGAAGAAGAAAAGACCATTAAGAAGCAAGATGTGGAGGCAAGAGAAGCCATCCTTGAATTAGAGAAACAACTTGCCGAAAAAGTAGCGAAGCAGCAAAGAGAAGTTCAGAATATTCAAGCAAGAGAACAAGCCGAAGTTGATAAGATCAATGAAGAAGAAAGACTAAAATCAGAAACAGCTCGTATTGCTACTCAAGAAGCGTTGGAAGTAGCAGAAGAAAACAAATTGCGCCAGGTTATTGTGGCGGCAAAGAATAAGGAACGTACCGAAGCAGTAGAAACCGAAAGAGTAGAGAAAGATCGTTCTTTAGAACAAGTAGAAAGAGAGCGTATTGTTACCTTGGCTCAGATCGAAAAAGAAAAGGCAGTCGAAGAGGAGCGCAAGCAAATCCAAGATGTTATTCGAGAAAGAGTAATGGTGGAAAGAACAGTGGTAGAAGAGCAAGAATCTATTAAGGATTTAGAAGCTTTTAAAGAAGCAGATCGAGTAAAAAAAGTAGCCATTACCCACGCAGAAAAAGACGCCGAACAAGCATTAATTGCCGATATTAAGTCGGCAGAAGCGCAACAAAAAGCAGCGGAGTTTGAGGCGCAAAAAAGAATCATAGAAGCAAATGCAAGTGAAGAAGCTGCTTCTAAAGAAGCAGGAGCCATTAAGATCCTTGCCGAGGCTGCGGCTGCACGTTCGGCTGCACAAGGATTGTCGGAAGCACAAGTGATGGAGGCAAAGGCTGGTGCATTGGAGAAAGAAGGAGAGGCAAAAGCAAGAGTCATTGAAGCGACTTCTATTGCGGAAGCAAAAGGAATAGAAGTAAAGTCTAAGGCACAGGCGGAAGCCGATCAGCAGTTGGGAATTGTGGCTGCTGAAATAGAAAAAGAGAAAGGCTTGGCAGTTGCAGAAGTCATCAGAGTTCAGGCTGCTGCCGACAAAGAAAGAGGTATAGCGGAAGCGGACATTATTGAGGCAAAAGGTATTGCCGATGCAAAAGGAGTAGAAGCCAAAGCGGAAGCGATGAAGAAACTGGATGGTGTAGGGAAAGAACACGAAGAATTTAAGTTGCGCCTAGAGAAAGAGAAAGAAGTAGAATTGGCAGAAATCAACATTCAAACGGCCATTGCGGAAGCACAAGCATTGGTGATGAGTGAAGCAATGAAGTCGGCAAACATAGATATTGTTGGTGGTGAAACGGCTTTCTTTGAAAACATGATGAATGCAGTCTCTCGTGGTAAAACCATTGATCGTATGGTCGACAGCAGCGATACATTACAAGAGGTAAAAGGTGCGCTATTGGGCAATGGAAACGGAAGTAGTTTGTTGCTTGATAATATCCGTCAACTGATTCAGTCTTCGGGCATTCAATCTGACGATGTTAAGAACTTAACCTTAGCCAGCCTTCTATTAAAATTACACGATACCGTTCCCAACGATGAAGAAAAATCAAGTGTTCTCGGTTTGATGGACATTGTTGGAAAACTAGGTCTTGGGACCAAAAATGTCAAGGAATTGGGAATGTAGTATTGTTTAAGTAGTCTGACAAAAATAAGTTGACAATTAACTGCCAATTATTTTGAGTGCCTTATG
>ENA-ORXT01003669-ORXT01003669.1-marine-metagenome-genome-assembly--contig:-NODE-3669-length-16656-cov-3.205260_pt1 | contig 16656 bp, 15 predicted proteins | sample MGYA00237868_ERZ511482 | MGnify/ENA metagenome assembly ERZ511482 | reverse complement strand
ACCGCAACGCCAAGCCGTACCCGGACTGCAACGCCAAGCCGCAGCGGCAGCCGCAGTGCCAGCCCAAGCCGCAGCAGCAGCCGGTCACGTTCTTACACGCCCAGTCGCAGCCGCAGTGCGAGCCCAAGCCGCAGCAGCAGCCGCCGCTCTTACACACCAAGCCGCAGCTCTTCTTCCAGCCGCAGCAGCAGCCCAAGTCGTAGCAGCAGCCGCAGTGTGAGCCCAAGCCGTAGCAGTTCTTCTTCCAGCCGGAGTAGCAGCAGCCGCGGAGGCCGTGGCGGTAAATAATTGACGAATACTGCGCCTTTTTAGAAAGGCACAGCAAGCATACACCGGAGGGTGGGAGCGGCGAACAGCTGCTTCCACCCTTTTTAATTGGTTACAACTCTCCTGTTTGCACACTTTTTACAGGTTAAAATCCTCTTATCATTTATACCTTGTCGTCCATTGTGTGAACCTCCAGCCCGGAGAAACCTTATTTTAACGACCGGTTATTCTATCAGATGGCCGAGCTTATTGTAAAAGACATCTTCTTTCCATCATGACAAGACTTCTGCTGACTACCCTTATTTGCCTCACCGCCCTCGCGGCGGATCTTTACGCCCAGATTACCCCACGGGTATTGCCCGCCAGGGTGGAGGATGCTATTCGAATCGGGACCAGCTCCCCACTCGGCACTGCCCGCTTTGCGGGCACCGGGGGCAGCATGACCAGCATCGGGGTTGATTACACGACCCTGCACACCAACCCCGCTGGTATTGGCTGGAACCGGTTCAGCAGTGCGCAGATTACGCCCGGCTTTACCACCAGCAATATCGATACCCAGCTGCGGGGCAACGCCGGTAATGCCATTGGTGGCGAGAGCAAAGGTGCCTTTGTGGTACCCAGTCTCGGCCTCATTTGGGCGGGTGATACCCGGTCGATCAACTTCTCCACTTTCAATTGGGGGGTTGGCCTGACGCGGCTGGCGGACTTCAACGAAACCATTTCCTTTGATGGAACCAGCGAAGGCGGTATCATTGACGCCATTGTGGAAGACTTCAACGATCTTGTAGGAGATCCTTTCCGGGCCGACCTCATTGATCAAATCCCTAATGCCATCCAGGAAGATCAATCTGGCTTTTTCTCAGATTTCGACCTTGATTCCAGTCAGGGCGGACAAATTGACCGTCGGGGAACGGTAACCCGTACCGGCGGTATGAATGAATTTGCCGTAGGGGCCGGTGGCAATTACAAGGAAAAACTGCTTTGGGGGATCACCCTGGGCATTCCCTTCATAAATTTTACCGAAACTAAAGTTTACGATGAGATCGACACCCGTGATGAGATTACCTTCTTCGACGATGCCGGCTACGACGAGACGCTGGAAATGAATGGCTCGGGGGTTAACTTTAAGTTTGGTCTCATCCTGCGGCCAACGGATAACCTCCGTTTCAGCGGAGCGGTACACACCCCAACCTTCTGGACCATCGACGAGACGTTTTTCACCACTCTGGAGTACAACTTTACCGACAACGGCACGGCTCAGGGAGGAACGAGCCCCAGTGAACGTAGTGAGTCGGTCTTTAACCTCCGCACTCCCTGGAAGTTTATGCTTGGTGCCGGTGCCCTGATTGGGCGCAGCGGATTCATTTCCATCGACGCCGATTATCAGAACTACGCGGGCAGCTCCTTCAGCACGGAGGATTTTGCTACCCTCGACGAGTTTGCCAACAATGACGTAGACGCCACCCTGGGCGGTGCCCTCGGCCTCCGCCTCGGCGGAGAGCTCAACCTGAAGCCCTTTCAGTTTCGTGCGGGCGTTGGCTACCGCCAGCTACCGACCATTGATACGCGCTATGAAGAGGATACTGCCCTCTTAAACTACTCCGCCGGAGCAGGCTGGAGTGCGGGTAAATTCTTCATTGACGCTGCCGTACGCTACCAGGCCAGCAGCAGCTACTACGCTGCATACCGGACCTTCGCCTTTGACGGAAACATCGTTGATACGGACCGGACACGACTGACGGCACTTCTGACGGTGGGCGTTCGGGGCTTCTGATCACGGATTGCTCGGATGAACGCAGATAAAATGCAGCACAGAATCGCGGATTGCGCGGATGAACGCAGATAAAATGCAGCACAGAATCGCGGATTACGCGGATTGACACGGACGTACTTAGAAAGCATCCGCGTCAATCCGCATAATCCGCGATCTCATTTAAATCCATGCCATCGGAGATCAGAACATAACCCCGAGCATGATTACCAGCGAGTTAACCTTTCCGCGGCTATCATCCTCCGTAGCACTTCGGCCTTCCCGAAGCAGGGATGTTCCCTTATCGGTGGTTACGTCCGCAAAACCGGACTGAAAAGCAAGTCCTCCGATCAGTGCCGTGCTTTCCGAAACACTGTACTCAATACCCGCTCCTAAGCTCCAGCCCAGGTTAAAAGGATTGGTTTCTTTTGAGATGTCGAAGTTCTCTTCATCATCAATAAATCCGGCGTTCTTAATGCTACCGCGCGATTGGGTAAGGATACCCAGGTGAATAGCGGGGCGTACAAAATAGCGGATGTAACCAAACTGCCGGGTACGAAGGGTAAGGCCCAGCGGAATTTCGAGGTACTGCAGGTCATACTTATAGGAAAGCCCGCCGGCAACTGAATCCGGTACGGAAGTAAGCGCACCATCAAGGGACTCCCGCCAAATATCTACTTTTTGGTACTGGTCTTCGTAGAACAAGGTGCCACCTGCGTTGAAGTGGAAGCCCAGGCCGGTATGAATGCTGTAGGTTTCTCCGAAGTAATACTCTCCGATTACGCCTAGTTTGAGGCCCAGGTTGGAACCATCCCGGTTGATCAGGTTGTCGTTGGTGGTCATGCCACTGAAGGTAGGGCTAAGCTGGATGCCGAACTTTAGATCACCGGAGAACTGGGCCTGCAGGCTGGCGCAGGTCAGTAGTAGGGACAATCCAAGAATTAAGCCTTTGAGGGAAGTGAAATTTTTGGTCATATCGGACGTTGGTTTTAAGCAGATAATGAGTAGCGGCCCATGCCGCTACTTTTTCTAAACTCTCAAACGGACCGGCAAGGCCGGTGTTTCGCTGAATATGAAAGTCAACGCAAAATTAACGGTACTATCGCTCTTTCTCGTACTTATTCTCAATTCATGTACGGATGAAGGGGCAGAATTACCTCCACCAGACGTCAGTAGCCTCCGTTCTCCCGTAGAATTGATCCGCTTTGAGCGGGCCATATTGGACATCGACACCGCCGATGTAGCGGCCGGAATGAACCGTCTGGACACTGAATTCGGCGGGTTTACCGACCTGTACTTTCGCCATATCACTCCATTACGAAGGGGAGATCTGAGCCCCGAAGAACAATTATTGGCGATGAAGGCCTTCCTTACCTACCCTCTCGTTAAGGAAGTAAAAGACCGGGTAGCGGAGCGTTTCACCGCCGAAGTATTGGCAGAGCAGGAAGAAAAACTGGAACAAGCCCTCCGCTACTACAAATATTATTTACCGGATGCTCCCCGACCGGACACCCTGGTTTCCTTTCTGGCGCAGTTTGAGCTCGCCGCCTTCCTCTACGGCGACGGCCAGATGGCCGTAGGGCTTGACTTCTTTCTGGGGCCGGACTTTGATTACCAGTCCGTAGACCCCCGCGAGCCCGTTTTCTCCGACTACCTCGCCCGGTCTTACACCCCGGCACACATGACCAGCAAACTGATGCAGGTGCTGATTGACGACTACGTCGCCCGTCCCCGGGCTGGCCGCCTTGTAGATTTCATCGTCTACGAAGGGAAAAAGGCCTACCTGCTGAATAAGGTACTTCCCGAGGTACCTGATCATATTTTGTACGAAATCACGGAAGAGGAGATGCAATGGCTGCGCGAAAATGAGATCGCGATCTACGCTTCGCTACAGAAGGAAAATCAGTTTTTCGATGAAAGCCCGGACCTGATCCGTAAGCTTACCCAACCAGCCCCGAGCTCTCCGGGCATGCCCGCTGAATCCCCCGGCCGGGCCGTGAATTACCTGGGTGAGAAAATCGTTGATGCCTACATACGCGCTAATCCCCAAACCAGTATGGAGGAGCTGTTGGCGATGGAAGACGGGCAGAAATTATTGGCGGGGGCCCGGTATAAGCCGAAGTAGGGCGGGTTGCGAGTTGCGGGAATTTTCGACAACCTGGACCGGAACTCAAAGCAAATTGAGAGCCTTTAATTATTTTATGGAAATTATATCAACTTAAAGCTAACCGGCACCCGGACCTCTCCGGCGCCTTGAGTACCATCATGCCAGCTGTGTCCTTCTCGGTTCATCTTGAGTAGTACATCCAGTACGGCAACGCCGGCCATATTAGAGCCTCCTTTGATGTGGTGCACGAGCATGTTTTCGCCGAGGCTACCGTCTTCGCTCACGCCGAAGCTCACAACGAAGGAACCGTCAAAACACTTGGGGTCGCGCTTCCAGACCTCATCGGAGAAAGAAGCGGCGAGTTTAGTCTTTAATTCGGAAACTAATAATTCCCGTGTGGAGGTAATTTCCCCGCCGTTGAACAAGTCGCTGCGGTTAACCTCTGCATCTTCCAAAAGCTCCGGGTCAATCTTTACCTCAAAACAAGGCTCAGCGCTAGCTACATCCAGGTAGCCCGTAGCATCCTTATTCTCCTGTCGACGGATGGTTTCGAAGAATTCCTCAACAGAACTATCGTAGGCGCTAGCAGCTTTGAAGTGGGGCGTCGTAGTAAATACGACCTCTTGTTGTCGGCCCACCAGGTATCCACCAATGATGGTAGAGAAAAGACAAAAGAATAATCCGACGCAGGCGTAGGGGGAGCTGAATCCAAGGTTTTTCATAAGGACAAGATGTTGGGTTTGGGGAAAATGGTGTAAAAAAAGGGTGTACAAATAACTTAGCGCAGGTAAAACTCATTACTTAATGGCAACTGTTTAACAAAATTTATCGTGAAAAACTGTCTTTTCGGTCAACTGCCCAGGCGGTAAAACGTTTTGTGAAACGGTAATGAACCTGAAGAGCTACCAGACTTTTTCTCCGATGGAATCCGGGACAAAACTTCCCCATTTCCGGTTGTAGGTATGCACTTTTTCGGTCGTCTTGTTTTCAGCATCCATTAACGGGAGTCCGGCGAGCGTCCAGGCATAGATGCTTCCGTAAAGGTTATACACCTGGTTAAATCCGAGTTTACGCAGCTTCTTAGCGGCCCGTTCGCTACGGTAGCCGACGGTGCAATAGACAACCACGGGGCGCGACTTATCAATCTTCTCCAGCTGATCATAATCAGGTGAGTTGTACCCCAGGTGGAAGGCAGAGGGAAGATGGCTCACGTCGTACTCTTCGCTTTCGCGGGCATCGAGGAAGATCGCGCCAGCGAGTTCATGGGCTTCGGTGGCACTGATGGCATGCTCATCGGCAGAGATGAGCTGAGATAGCTTTTTATCCAGTTCCGGGTAGCCGGTTTGCAGGCGGGGAGGAACGTGCTGGGCGCGGACGCAGGATGCAAGCATCAGAATGAAGAGCAGGGAGGCGCCACGAAACAGGTTTTGTACCATATCAATACAAACAGCCTCATCCGCCATATCGTTCAGGCACGCTTTTAACAACAAGAAAGCGACCCACCCCAAGGGGTGAATCGCTTTCTAAGTTTATTCAAAAACAGCAGAGCTGCCTCGTGAATGGTCTGCTTAGTTGAGGCTTTCGCTGAGCTTCTTGCCTGGCTTAAACTTAGCAACGGTTTTGGCGGCGATCTTGATCGTCTCACCGGTGCGTGGGTTACGGCCGTCACGAGCGGGACGCTCATTGGCAGAGAAGGTACCGAAGCCTACCAGGCTTACACTGTCGCCGCTCTTGAGAGCGCCGCCAATAGTTTCGAGGGTAGCGGCCAGGGCAGCTTCTGCCTGGCTCTGAGTCAGACCAGACTTTTCGGCGATGGACGCCACGAGTTCTCCTTTATTCATTGGTTCAGGATTTTGGATATGAATTATTAGGGCGCAAAGATTGGTCGGGAGGACTTCCCTTGCAACATTTACCCCGTGAAAAATGGTTATTAGTGCAGAAATAGTGTGTAAAAGGCCGATTTTCGCGTTCTCTTACCCGTATTTACAGCAACTATAACGTATGAAACAGTCTCGTGTTTACCTTTTAGCCCTTCTTCTTTGCCTTACCTGCACCGTAAGTATGCAGAGTTGTGCCCGAAAATCAGGCTGCGCGGCCATCGAAAACACCGTAAAACCTAACCTGAAAAAGAGCGGCAAAGCCAAAGGGAAGTCGTCTCAGCTGTTTGGGAAGAAGATGAGGAAGAAAATGTAGTCTCGTAGTTCGGTAGGCTTGTAGGCTGCCGCACGTTGGATGCGTTGGATGCGTTGGATGCGTTGGATGCGTTGGTTGCAAAATCTAAATCTCACAGTTGTCGCACCTTGCCGCCTGTAACACCTATAAAGTGCGGTAGCCTACAAGACTACAAGACTACCCCCTTCCCTCTCTTAATCATCCGTATCCGGTAAGGCCGTTTGTCCTGGCTTTCGTAGTAGGTCCGCATCAGTACTTCAACGATGATGCCCACCGTGATCAGCTGTATCCCCGCTAAAACGAGTAATGCGCCCAGAATAAGGAGCGGCCGCCCCCAGACATCGTTCCCCATAATCTTCAGCACTAGCAAATAAACGTTGATCAGTGCACCAATGGAGAAAAGGAATAGCCCCGATTGCGCGAAGAGGTGCATCGGCTTCTGCATGTATTTTTTGAAGAAGAGCATCAGCATCAGATCGCTGACAACTTTAAAGGTCCTACCCAATCCATACTTACTCTGCCCAAACTGTCGTGCGTGATGACGTACGGGAATTTGGGTGATCCGCGCGCCCTCCAGACTGGCCAGTACCGAAATGAAGCGGTGCAGCTCTCCATAGATACCCATGTCTTTGGCAATCTCCGCCCGGAAGACTTTCAGGGCGCAGCCGTAGTCTCTTAAATGGACACCACTAAGGTTGCGGATGATCCAGTTGGCGATCCGGCTGGGAATTTTCCGCAGCAGCGCTCCATCTTTTCGGTTTACGCGCTCCCCGACGACCAGGTCCCATTCATCTCCGTCCCGGACCTTCGCGAGCATATCGGGGATGTCCAGCGGGTCGTTCTGCAGGTCACCGTCCATGGTGGCGATAAAATCGCCCTGGGCGACGTCGATCCCGGCCATCAGCGCCAGGCTCTGTCCATAGTTTTTTCGGAATTCGACAACAACCAATCTGGGGTCATCGATGGATTTCAGCTCCTGAACCGTACCGTCCGTACTTCCATCATCAACGTAGACGATCTCGTAGTCCATGCCCGGCAAAGCGGCATTGATACGATCGATGAGGGGGCGGATATTTTCCCGCTCATTGTAAACGGAGATGACAACGGATAGTAACATCGCGCAAAGATAGTCTGGCGGTTTGGTCTTTTGACCCGTTGGTGCATTGGTAATTTATACTACCGCAAGGTGAAGAAATAATCAAGCAGGCCGGACCTCTCTGCCTGTGCGGTGCAACAGCCCGAATTACTAACGGGCTAAAGGATCAATAAACTAATCCTCATTCAGCTACTTATACTCTACCCGAAACTTTTCAATCATCTCCGGGCTAAGAGCGTCAGCATAGACACCGTAAGCATCTACGAGCATTCCTTTGGTTCCGTCGTCCGCCTCAATGGCGTAGAGCACGGAATTATCTCCGGCACTGCTCATTCCCTCAAAACGATAAGTATGCACGATGGTGAAGTTCTCTGGTTTGAAGTTCTTAGTGAGCTTCTTGCATTCGAGGTAATCTCCATGCTGGTTAAAATCGTGCTCGTACCCTTTTATCCGCAACTCTGCAATGGCGTCAGTAAGGGTAGCGTAGTGGTTTTTATCGATGATTGGCATGATAGTGTAAGGATTTGGTTTACTCTATGTAACGGGATAGACCTTACCAAATGTTCGCTATTTTCCTCAAATATGCGCTTCCACCCCAGCATAAACCTCCCGCATTTCCTCCAGCGTAGCAAACAGCGTTTCCGGTTCATATTCGGAGACGAGCGTCTTGCGGTATTCCTTCACGCCGGGCATGCCCCGGAAGTAATTGGTGTAATGGCGGCGCATTTCGAGGACGCCGAGTTTGGGGCCTTTCCAGTCCAGGCTACGACGCAGGTGATCGCGCGCGGCATCGACGCGCTCGTCGATGTTGGGCGAAGGGAGAATTTCTCCGTTAGCGAAGTAGTGCTTTATTTCGCGGAAGATCCAGGGGTTACCGATGGCGGCGCGGCCGATCATGATGCCATCTACGCCGTAGCGGTTGCGGTAGGCCTCCGCTTTCTGCGGAGAGTCAATGTCTCCGTTGCCGAAGATGGGGATGCTGATGCGCGGGTTGTCCTTAATGGCACCGATCAGGCTCCAGTCCGCTTCGCCCTTATACATCTGTTGGCGGGTGCGGCCGTGGATGGAGAGGGCTTTGATGCCAACGTCCTGCAGGCGTTCGGCCACTTCCTCGATGTACTGTGTCTTATTGTCCCAGCCGAGTCGGGTTTTAACGGTGACGGGCAAATTCGTCCGGTCGACGATGGCCTTGGTCAGCTCGACCATTTTGGGGATGTCCTGCAGGATACCGGCACCGGCTCCCTTGCAGGTTACTTTTTTGACGGGGCAGCCGAAGTTGATGTCGAGCAGTTCTGGCTGGGCGGCTTCGACGATGTCGGCGGCCTTGACCATACTTTCGATGTTGGCGCCGAAGATCTGGATGCCGATGGGCCGCTCGTAGTCGAAGATGTCGAGTTTCTCGACACTCTTCGTCGCGTCACGGATCAGGCCCTCGACACTGATGAACTCGGTGTACATCATATCACAGCCCTGTTCCTTGCAGAGGGCACGGAAGGGCGGATCGCTGACGTCTTCCATCGGGGCGAGCAGCAAGGGGAATTCTCCCAGTTCAATGTCGGCTATTTTGACCATAGGCTTGAAGGGGGCAAAGGTAATAACAAGAAGGTTATATTATTGGTTGCGGGATAGGATAGGAAGGCGCGGACGCAGGTGCAATGGCCCCTACCCTCGGCTACCGCCTTGGTCGGTTAAACTGGCACGAAGCTGCCTCCGGCAGCGAGCACGTACTCGCTGCCGGAGGCAGCTTCGTGCCAACAGTTCCATAGTAAGGTAGCCCCTTAATGAAAAGTACTGTCTTCACCAACACCACCATCCCTAGTCCTGATAAGGACGGGTCAAAACTCTTAGCGAGGGACGGAATCGCCGCGTAGCGGGCGATGGAGTCCCTTGACTAATTAGCAGCCATCCTAATCAACATCCTCATTCCGCAAAAAAGATTAACCTAAACCACACCTCTCTTGGGCGCAAATCAAATTGTCGCTTTTTCGGCCCCCTAACCCCCATGTGGGGGAAGAAAAGCGACAATTTGGTTTGCGCCTCCTCTCTTTAACCCCAATAAAAGGCCCACCTGTCAGAAAAAACGAATCAATAGTTTAGCCACCAAAAAAATTATTTCCTTTAAAAGGAATATTAATTTGCATTTACCCCCCCCCGCCATATATTTACCCTGCGCTCATTTAGATGAGTTGTTTATGTACTAAGTTTTACACCAATTCACACCATTAACATGCAGACTATTTCTGCCACCAACACAGTTAAATCCAGTACCCTCACGGAAATCTTCTCGGTTTCCGGCTGGCTGATGTTTCTATTAGCGGTAGTAGCAGGATGCTTAAACGTTTACCTCGTACAGGAATTCGTTTTAACCGACGACGTATACTACAATACCCTCGGCGAACGGCTCGCCTACGAACGCATCGAAAAAATGCTGGCGGAGCAACGGGAATGGTCGTGGCTGGGCTATGCCTTTATACCCGTCATGGTATTCCTGCAAACACTAGTCATTAGCCTGTGTCTCGTGACTGGCGTAATATTTTCTTACGCCAAAGTGAGCTTCAAGCGAATATTTGGCATGGTATTGAAGGTAATTGCCCTGATTGCCGTCATTCGCCTACTCCCCTCCCTGGTGCTACTCTTTCAGGACATACAAGTACTGGACGACCTGTTCACCAGCGACTGGTATTCGATGCTGGCCCTCGTCGGACGGGATAACATAGCTACGTGGCTACACGTACCGCTGGCCTCCCTGAATGTATTTCACCTGCTGCTTTTGCTCGGCCTCCTCGCCGGCATGAGGCATCTATCTGATAAACCCACCCGGCGCATGGCGCTGATCAGCTATGGCTGCGGGACACTGCTTTGGTGGGTGGGGTTGATGTATGTGCAGGTGAGTTTAGGATAAATAAACTGTTCGACTCATTTCGGACGTTAGAGCGCCCTGAAAGACGGGTGCTTTACTCACCATATTTTTCACTTTTTTTAAAAAAACCTTATATGAAGCTATTATCTGACAAACAGCTTGCCAATACACATGGCGGCTGGTGGTCTACTGACCAAGTCGCAGGAGCCGCTTGCGCTGCCACAGTAATTGGTGCTCTAGCATTCGTGTCACTCACGTTCTCTCCATTAGCAACGGTAGCACTGGTCGCAGGAATGGGTCTCAATTCAGCTACATGCGGAGCTGGACTCGCAGCGACTTTCGTAAATTCTCTTTAACGTAAAAAACATTCTTGAGGAAAATACAATTCTAGAAGTTCACCAGCCAAGACGTTCTAGAATTGTATTTTGCTTTCTTAAAAATCACATATGAAATCTTTAACTAATACTGAATTATCCAATTACAATGGTGGAGGCTTCGTCAGAGGCGCCTGTTATGCCATAGCTGCTGCTGACGTTTTTTTTGGTGCAGCAGCTCTGTTTGGCGCAGCAATTCCTGTGCTCAGCCCACTTGCAATAGGCTTAGTTGTTGGCTCAGCAGCTTGTTTAGCTTGGGGGTTAGCGACTGAATAGAACTAGCTTAAAAGCCAGTCACATAGACACTTTACTCCGTTTGCGGGGCAAATCAAATTATTATGTTTCAGTAAGCGCCTATTCATGTTACACAACTGAATTTAATACTTTGGTTTGCCTCCTTATTAATGGATTATACCTTTATATAAACGTTAGAAACCATGATTCAACTACTAAAACCATACTTGAGAATCTCAGCATCGCTTTTATGTATATGGATGATTATAAGTTTTATACAGTTGGCCATGAACGAATCAAATATTTTTACTGAATATTCTTTTTTGTCCTCTAAAGATGCAATAATTTCTACAACCTCGTCTTTTATATTGCTTTGGGTGATTGCCTTTTTTTTTAAAAAAAATAATCCATAAGTATAAATTTATAGTCAACATAACAACATTAAATAGATGCAGTAATTACACTGTCGCATAGTCTCAAACATGTGCTAAAAATAATATAAAATTATTAACTTGACTCTTGTACTTAAACTAGCTGAATACGTTAATGTTAAAACGTAATAATAAATGTTAAAGCAAAATTTTATAATTTCATCATTAATTCTTTTTGCATTGTTAATTTTGTTCACCTCGTCCTGTGGAGACAGAGAAAGAGATAATAAAAGTGCAAAATTTGTAACCTATTTCAGAGAGTATCAAAAAATCAATATAACGGATTTTAGCTTTCCAGGCCGAATAGAGTCCATAGCAACCTTCATCTCCCCCGCCTGCGAGCACTGCCAATACCAAACCCAGGCCCTCCTCTCCAACCACGAGCAAAAACCTGAAGGCCTGCGCCTGGCCTTCCTATCCGACGTCCACCCCGACAGCCTGAAAGCATACGCCAGCCAGTTCGACTACGACACGGCCACAACCGTATTCCTCTGGGACGAAGGCGGGAAGATCGCCCAACAGATGGAGGTAAGCAGTTACCCCACTATGTTCCTCTACGATACCGCTGGCGTCCACCTGCAAACCATCGTGGGGGAAGCCAAACCCGGTTACGTCTACAAATATTTCCATGCTACCCATTAAAGCACACGTCCGCCAGCAAGACCAGACGGACTGCGGCGTTGCCTGCCTGAAAGCCGCCCTGAATCATTTTGGCCGTCCCCAACTGTCCTTCGAGCGGCTGCGGGAACTCAGCGGCACTTCCATCACGGGCACCACCATGCTGGGCCTGCTACAGGCCGCCCAGGAAGCGGGCATGGAAGCCGAAGGTTTTGAGGCCGACCTACCAAGCCTTCAGGATTGCGAAGACCTCTGCATCCTCCACATCGTCAAAGACGAACGACTGCTGCACTACGTCGTCTGCTATGGCTACGACCAAAAGAAAGAGACATTCCTGATCGGGGATCCCGCTGAGCCGGGGTTGGTCGAGTGGACCAGCGAACAGCTCCTATCCGTCTGGAAGAGTAAGGCGCTATTGCTGCTCAAAGCCAAAGCAGTTACGGCTGTGGAAGCTGCGCCACAAAAAAGCCAGTGGGACTGGATCAAAGGCTTGGTTGAAGAAGACATCCCGCTGCTTTCCATCGCATTGGTGATGGGCATCATCCTGGCGGTACTCGGTCTGGCAACCGCCATTTTCTCCCAGCAGCTACTCGACACCATTCTGCCCAGTGCTGACCGCAACCGACTGTTCGTCGGCACGGGCCTGCTATTGTTGCTGTTACTGGCCCGCAGCGGCATTCAATATCTGCGGTCGCTATTGCTGATCCGGCAGAGTTTTGATTTCAACCTGCGCATCATCGATCATATTTACGGTCGCCTGCTGCAGCTACCCAAGTCTTTCTTCGACAACCGTAAGACGGGCGACCTGATCGCCCGCATGAACGACACCCAGCGTATCCAGCGGGCGGTATCCAACATCCTCGCCAGCGTGGTCATTGACGCGCTGATGGTGCTGGTGGCCTCCGGGGCCATTATCTGGTTCGACTGGAAGATCGGGCTCGTGAGTTTGGCCTGGCTGCCGGTTTTCGGCTTCATCGTTTACCGATTTCATCCGCCCATCCTGGGTGGGCAGCGGGCGGTAATGGCGAGCTATGCTGCTAACGAGAGTAATTACGTCGACACTATTCAGGGCGTCGGAGTCATCAAGCTGCACGGCAAGGAAGGTGTTTTCAGTCAGCTGACGAACACCGTTTACCGCCTCTTTCAGGATGCAGCATTGGCCCTCGGCAAAATCGCCATCCGCTACCAGTTCTGGACGCAGGCGACCTCGGTCATCTTCGTGGTGGGCATCATTTTGTGGAGTGCCGTCAAGGTATTAGCCGAAGAGATGACGGCCGGTGAGCTGATGGCGATCCTCCAAATGGTCGGTATGCTCATGGCCTCGGCGGGCACCCTGGCCTCGGCCAACATCCAGCTACAGGAAGCCCGGGTGGCCTTTGACCGGATGCACGAGTTCACCAGCATCCCCAACGAAACGGAGCGGGAAGCGCAGCAGCCGCAGTCACTGACCGATAGCTTCGAGGAGCTACGGGTAGAAGATATGCGTTTTCGCTTTCCGGGCAGGCCGCTGCTACTCGACGGCGTAAACTTCCGGCTCCGGCGGGGCCAATGGGTTACCATCATGGGAGAAAGCGGCATGGGCAAGTCGACCCTGCTCCAGATTTTGCAAAAATTCTACGCACCCGAGTCTGGCTCCATCAAGGTAAATGGGGTAGACTTCGACCTGCTCGACTTTGCCGACTGGCGAAGCCACCTCGGTGTGTTGCCCCAGCAAATCAAATTATTCAACGGAACGGTGCTGGACAACATCCTGCTCGGGGAAGTTCCGGAGTTCCCGGAAAAACTGGACGAATTCTTCCAGGAATACGGCCTGGACGAATATTTCCGCCTACTCCCCAATGGCTACGCGACGATTGTTGGCGAACAGGGCGTAAACCTATCCGGTGGCCAGCAGCAGATACTTGGTTTAGCGAGAGCGCTGTGGCGAAAGCCTTCTCTATTGTTGCTGGACGAGCCTACCGCAGCGCTGGACCGGAATGCGGAGCGGTTTGTACTCGCGCTGCTGGAGAAGCTAAAAGACAGGATGGGCGTTTTGGTCTTAACCCATCGCCTGTCGACCGCCCGGCGGGCGGATCAGATCGTGGTGCTCGGCCAGGGCAAAACCATTGCCAGCGGAACGCATGAGGAATTGTTGGCGCATGGGGAGAATTTGTATGCGCAGGCTTGGGGGGATTTGACGGCGTAGCGTTGGGCGACGGCGCGCGGGTGCAATGTCCCCTCATCGGCGCTCCGCGCCGGTCCCCGAAGGGGAGGGGTAAAGGAGCAAGGGGGGACTCACCGGGTGATTGACTGGTTGCGCAGACTTCAGTCCGCTATCTTTCCGTTGCGGACTAAAGTCCGCGCAACTAAATTTACAGCCATGAACAAGCTACTCCTCATCAGAATTTGCGGGCTTTTTTTATGCCTTTGGGGAGCAATCGAGCTATTCTATTTTGGGAATGGTAAGATGGCCGCACTACTTAGCCTTTTGGCTATACTTGGGACCATGATCTTCAAAAAAGAGCTGACGACTTAGTCCATCCCACTGCTTTCAAAAGAACTTTGCTCCTCCACCCCTCCCCTTTTGGGGACCGGGCCGGAGGCCCGACCAGGGGCCATTGCACCCGCGTCCGCGCCGCCCCAAACAACACATTCAGAAAAAACTTTAATGTTTCCGTAACGCTACCCCAACTAAAGTTATAAAGACATGTAACCACAACGGTGGCAACATTTTGGCCGTCGAATTCGCTACATTTGGGTAACGCTAGAAAGAAAATGCCCGTGATTGTGAAGGACACGCCAACAGAAGACGCTGAATTGTTTGAGGCCATCAAATCCGGCCGGCACGAACTGCTCGATGAGTTGTACGTCCGCCATCGGGAGGCCTTTCTCACCTATGCCCAACGGCAACTGTACGCTACGGAAGACGACGCTGCCGACTGTTTTCAGGACGCGGTGATCGCCTTTTACAAAAACATCGTAAGTGGCCGGTTGACGGAACTCACCTGCGGAATCCGTACCTACCTGTTTGCCATCGGCAAACGGCTGGTGTACCGCAAGAACCAAAAACGGCACCGGGAAGTCACTTCCGACCCCGACGCCGGAATTGGCTTAGGCAACGACCCGGCTAACGAGCTGGACATGAGCCTGCTCAATCGGTTTGAAGACGACCACCGAAAAGCATTACTGGCCAGTGCTCTGGGGCAACTCGGTGATACCTGCCAGCAAGTACTAACCTTATTTTATTATCACCGATACCCGATCGAAAGTATCCAGAATACCCTGAATTTAAGCTCTCCCGGGGCTACGCGCATCAAAAAAATGCGTTGCCTCGATCAACTGAAAAAGATTTTATCCCCCCAGTCCTAGAAAATTTCTGGAAAATGAGCAAAGAAGAATCACAGAAGCGCATTGACGACTATCTCCTGGGCCGGACCTCTCGTGAAAACCGTTTGGAATTCGAAGAAGAAACCCGGCAAAACCCAGAAATCGGCGAGCAAATTGCTGACACTGAACTGGCCATGGCAGCCATTGAACTGGCCGAAGATGAAGCCATGAAGTCCCGGCTCCAGGGCCTGGAAGGCCGTCTCCGCCAGGAAACGCCCACGGCTGCTGCGACAACGACAACGACCGCCCCCGAAGCGAAAGTCGTAAGCATGAAACCCAGGCAAAAAAGCAGCCGCATGAAACTGTTTGGCATTGCAGCGGCCCTGTTGCTGCTGCTGGCCGCTGGCTGGTGGATCATGCAGCCCGGCGGGTTTGACGATCCCGGCCAACTGGCGATGGCTAATTTTGAGCCCTACCCGAATATTGCTTACCAGATCGAACGCAGCGGTGGCGATGCCGCCGACCCCGAAAAGGAGGCTTTTATCGCCTACGAAGCTGGAGATTATGCTAAAGCAGGCATTGCCTTCAACGCCCTGCCCAAAACACCGGTTAACGCCTTTTACCTCGGCCAGAGCTACCTCGCCCAGGGTAAATATGCGGCAGCAACAAGCCAGTTCAAGCGCCTGACCGGTACGGGATTCAACCTCCGCCAGGAATCAGAATACTACCTGGCGCTGGCCCTGGCTGGTCAGGGAGAAACAGAATTGGCGATTGCGGAGCTCAATACTATTGTGGCGGAGGCAGGTCATCCTTCCCTGAAGGAAGCTAAAGCGCTGCTGGAGGATTTGCGGTGATTGGTTGCGCGGATTTTGATCCGCAACTAATAGCTAAAAAGCGGACTAAAGTCCTCGCAACCAGCCGGTTCCGTCACGTTCGATAGCTACTACCATACCATCCGACTACCATACTATCACACTACTTCCCTAACTTGCGGCATGACCGCCAAAATCGGACTAGAAGACGTACGTTTCCACGCCCCCCACGGATTTTACGAGGAGGAGCACCGGATGGGCAATGAGTTCAGCATTGATGTTGAAGTTGAAGCCTCCATCACTGGTGCGGCGGAGAACGATGACCTTGGTGGAACCGTCAACTACGCCACCATTTACTACCTGCTGCAGGCAGAGATGAAAAAACCGACCCAGCTGCTGGAAGCCCTTGCTTACCGGATGGGGAACCGGATCATGAACCAATTCGACACCGTCATCTCGGTGAAACTACGTTTGCGGAAGCTTAATCCTCCTCTCGGTGGTAAAGTAGGTGCGGCCGTTGTTGAAATCCAGGTTGGCAGCAGTGGTGGAGTGGCGGGTGGCTATGCCAGTGGTCTGCGACAACAACATACCTATGAAGACCGACCGATGGGGAACCGCGAATTCGGCAC
>ENA-ORXT01003668-ORXT01003668.1-marine-metagenome-genome-assembly--contig:-NODE-3668-length-16666-cov-11.232202_pt1 | contig 16666 bp, 25 predicted proteins | sample MGYA00237868_ERZ511482 | MGnify/ENA metagenome assembly ERZ511482 | reverse complement strand
GGCGGCCCCCCCCCCCCCCCCCGCGGCCCCCCCCCCCGCCCCCCCCCCCCCCCCCCCCCTCGGCCGACAAGGCCGGCGGCACCCCCCTCGCCGGCGCCACCGCGGCGGTGCTTGGCGCGTCGGAGCCCCCTCCCGCCGACGCCCCCCGCGTCGTCGGCCATGACTTTAACGCGGACGTGTCGGCGGGGGCGGTGGACTATGACGCGCTGCTGCGGTCGTATGCAACGTCTGGCTTCCAAGCGACGCACTTTGGCCGCGCGGTCGACCGCATCAATGACATGGTAGGCGGGCGTGGGGGTGTCAGCGCGGGGTGCGTGGCTGGCGCCTGAGAGGTCGATGGGTGCACAGGCTTGGTTTTTTCTCGGCTGGACATTGCATGTGTGGGGTAGACTGTCGTTGCCGCTTCGTTCACTGTCCCTGGTGCTGACGGCTCTTTGCCCCACGCCTTTTCTGTCTAGTCACTCGGCTTGCGTCTCCTGCGTCTCGCTCCGTACCCTGCTTTCGCTGGCCTCATTCCCCGGGCTTGGCCACACCCTTCGACCCGCCCACAGCTCAAGTGGCGCCCCAGCGCGGAGGCGGTGGCGTCTGGCTCGGTCCCCCCCGACGCGCGGTGCACCATCTTCCTCGGCTTCACGTCCAACCTCGTCTCGTCGGGCGTGCGTGAGGTCATCCGCTTCCTCGTCCAAAACAAGCTCGTCGACGTCCTCGTCACGACCGCCGGCGGCGTCGAGGAGGACCTTATCAAGTGCCTCGCGCCGACGGTTGTCGGGGACTTTCGCCTCGACGGCGCGGCCCTGCGCGCCAAGGGCCTCAACCGCATCGGCAACTTGCTCGTGCCCAACGACAACTACTGCAAGTTTGAGGACTGGGTCTTCCCGCACCTGTCGGCGATGTGCGCCGAGCAGGCGGCGGGCGCCACGTGGACGCCCTCCAAGGTCATTGCGCGGCTCGGCGCCGAGACGCGCGACGAGTCATCCATCTGCTACTGGGCGGCCAAGAATGACATCCCCATCTACTGCCCCGCCTTGACGGATGGGAGCCTCGGGGACATGATCTTTTTCCACTCGTACAAAGAGCCGGGCCTGGTCATTGACCTCGTGGAGGACATTCGGGGCATCAACTCGTCGGCGATCAAGGCCGCCGCCTCGGGCGCCATTGTCCTCGGCGGGGGCGTCGTCAAACACCACGTGTGCAACGCCAACCTCATGCGCAACGGCGCGGATTACGCGGTGTACGTCAACACGGGGATGGAGTTTGACGGCAGCGACAGCGGCGCGTCGCCGGATGAGGCCGTGTCGTGGGGCAAAATCAAGTCGTCGGCGGCGCCCGTCAAGGTGCACGGGGAGGCGACGCTCGTTTTCCCGCTGCTCGTCGCGCAGACGTTTGCCAAGGAGCGCCTCCGGCGGGTGGCCGAGGGTGGCAAGGCCGCGGCGTCGACACCTCCTGCTGAGGCTGATAGGACATGAAGTTCGCCAGCTTCTCTGGCAATTGGACATCTGGGATAGGTCAAGCTACCATCAAGCCGAGGCCGTCGGGAAAGCCCATCGCATCGCACACATGCACAAAAGTAGAAAAGATGCACCAACCTCCCAATCTCTTTCTACAGCCCAGTGGCACCACCGTTACAGGTGGTGCCACAAGCAAGATTGGTGACAGCGGCCAGTCCCTTTCTCCGCGGCTCGACCCACGTCGAGCCACACGCTCACCTCACTAGGCCACCGCGCGCACCCGCCCTAATACAGCCGCTTGACAGGGCCCATCGTCGACTTAATGTGGAGCGACTTGACGTTCTGCCAGTGCTTCTTGAGCAGCGACACAAGGAAGTTGACCGACAACACAATGTTGTTGACAATCTCCCCCTCATCGAGGTTGACGTGGCCGACCGCCACGGCAATGCATAGCACCTTCTTCAGCTGAAACTTGACAGTCGAGCGGAGCTCCGTTACCTTGTCCTCCATCGAGTCGGCGTGCGTGAGCAGCGACGGGAATCGGCCGGCCTTGTTGAGGCCTGGGCCGAGAATACGGGGGATGGTCTTGATGATCGAGTCGGAGGCCAGGAAGGCATCGTACTTCTTCGCAAACTTTTTGACCGGCTTCTTTTGCTTGTTGAACTTCTTGAGCGCCTCCACGTCAAATGCGTCGAGACCAAGCTTCTGCGCCTCGGTCATGTGGACGGCATCGCCGAGGATGGCGACCTTCATGTTGGGACGGGGGACAGCGGGCAGCTTGACAGTTCCGGCAAACCGCTTATCCTTCTTGGGATCAATGCCCTTGAGCCCAATCTGCAGCTCAATGGTCTCGACAAAGTTGCGCTTCTTGTCGCCGGCGGCCTTGAGGACCTCCTCGACGGCCTCGCGGATGGTCGCCGTCGGCAGCTTGGACGCCATGGTGACGGGGGGGGTTGGGGGAAAGGTGAGAAATGGTAGTGCAGACGGGATGTCGGAGGGAGGACGATGAACGCCGCGAGCACGACGGGTTCGGGTTGACGTCAGGGTGTCGCACCGGACGCCATGGCGACCAGTGCCTGGCCGCAGGCCGGCGATTGTCAGACAATTGGACATTCTCATGAGATCGATCGAATCGTCTGATAGACGCGGCACAGGTGTCCGCTCGTGCGCACTTATCCTCATGAGAGCGAAATTGGCTGAGAACTGTACTGAAAGAGCGTCCGCGAAAACACCCTGGCCTGGAGTTGTGCTGTGATCGATCACCATCTGTTTGTGTAAGTTTCGAAGCGTCGTTTGGGCTCGAAACATGCCGCGTCGAGCTTCACTTGGCACGTGGCTATATGTTTCATGCACTGCATTGGTTTTCATTTTTTCATGTCCCTGCGGGCGTCCACTGGCAGGCGCGCGCGCCCGAACCGTCCGCCCCGGAGCGCGCCGGCCCCCCACCACAGAACGGCTGTACAGCACTCCACACCATCATTTATCACAATGCATCACCTGATCCAGAGCGCTTATCACGTGTGGTACGTAACTGCATCACTGGCCGTCGATGTGTAACTCCCCCAACCCCCACAACACGCCCAGAACCACCAGAAAACTCCCCACAACGCCACAGAACGCGCGCCGACAGCCGCTGGCCGTCCACGGCCGCAGCCACCAGACCGCCTCCACGGCAGTGGTGGGGCGACGGCGGCGCGGGGAAGACGCACCAGCCAGCCAGAAGCCAAACAGCTTGCTGCCCCCTCCGTGCGAGGGCGGGGAGTCGTAGCCCAGTCGTCTCGCATTTGTTTTCGTGCGCGACTGATTCCAGGTTGTCTGTGAGCGCGCGCAGTTCTTGTGTGTAACTATCTTGCGTTGTCTCTCGTCGATCCTTTTTGGAAATATATGCTCTTTGTTAGGTGTACTTGTTTTCCTCGCGCTTTTCGTGCAGAGTTTTTAGTCTCAGCAAAGTCAGATGAGCTCATCGGATTTGTAGCAGGTGCCCATGCCAGCACCTGAGGCGGCCCCACGAATAAGCAGCGTGCACCCCCGAGTTGTATCTGCTGCCGCGCCTCCGCCTGCGCCCACCCCCGCCCCACGCCCAGTTAAGGTGTCCGATCTGGCTTTCAAGCTTACAGACGTGTATGAAAATGATTTTACTACGTGGAGAAATGTGAATGGAGCGAAGGGTCGCGACCCGCGACCCTAGAATTGGACCGTCTCACGGCTTGTCAGAGGGGTGTGACCCCACCCCTGTTGACCCAACGCAGAGGGTCAAATGAACCGACCACTGGAGCAGCGTGGTGACGACCGCGTCCAATCCGTCTCGTGTGTCCAAGCATGGGACACAGCAGATCCACGTGCCACGCACCATCCGTGCCTCTTCCGCCCCCCCCCTCCTCCCCCTTCTCGATTTGCGTCCGACCGCTCCGTCTTCTAGGACCGTACGAGAGTAAGTGCGCCGCTGACACCCAAACGAAGGCAGATTGTAAACTCAAACGATGTCGCTAATGGCAATCGCGTGATGGCCTTACTGACATTTTCCGTGCACGGGCATCTTTTCTTCCGCTTAACGACTGAATGGTATTCCTCAACGTCTCTACTTCAGTGTAATATGGTGCAGCAGGAAATAACTCCTGAGAACACACGGAGTTCTTCGCCGGAAAACATGGCAGGCAAGCGAGGACGCAAAACGTATGGCGTGAGAAAGGACATCGGCAGGGCCTACCTGTTGCAGACGCGCCACAGATTTTGCGAGAGACAGGTGTCAATCCACATACGCTGTCCGTATGCTCACACTATCACAAATCGCTCTGTTGCTCTTCTTTCTCTCATATATTTTGCATTCCACCTGCAGTCTGTCTGATCCTGATACCAGGAGCGCGTTCCCTGGAGCTGTCTGGGCGTATCGCTGCACGGGATGCTCAGACGCCTTTCTACGGCCCAGTCATGGACTGCGAGCCTGGCAAAACCGAGCTTTCCCCGAGCTGGACGACGTGCTGCTTGCATGCGTGCGTGCGCTGCCTGCCATCCCCTGCTTGTCCCTACATGCCACCGAAGATTTTGGTAGTCCGCACGATACTTGCGACCGCTGTTACTGTCGGAGTAAGCGGGCACGGCTACGCAAGGCTCCCGCAGAGACGAATTTCGTCGATGGCCCTGTAGCACCTTCGGCCGCGCCGACTTTGGTGGCCCCAATGTCGTGTGAGAATTGGCGTGGTCACTCTAGCGCGGCGTCTGGCAGTGCTCCCGTCGGTGGCTCGTCACTGGCCAGCTCATTGGCGACCACTCACGTTTCGGCAGGTCCAAGCCTCTCCCACCTTGCTGCACGCGTGTGCACATTGACACGCGAGCGTGCAAAGGCGCTGAACCAAGCTAATTTTGAGAGGCGGTGTGTCGTCCGCCTGAACGAGCAGCTGAAGGCGGCCCAATCAGCGATTGCATCAGCCCGCGCCCCTCCACCTCATTCGCCTAGCTGCTCGGAAATTTTGGCGCTTCTCCGCAGTGGCGCGTTTCGGAACGACCGCGATGGTCCTACACTACAGCAGATTGAGGCGGCCATGTAGCTACACGACTGTCCCCCTGAGTTTCGCGTTAAGCGGGCGAACGGTCACGAGAGCGTGTACGTTAAGCGGATGTCGCCACTTAAGGCACGTGTGAAGCGCAGTCAGCGCTATCATCGAAGTGCGATTGGCTCGAGCCTATTGGCGAAGGTGGTCGTGTCCCAGGAGGATGCTGACGTGGCTTCTCATGTGCAATCCGTAGCGCTGGGAGCGGTCGCGAGCGGTCGGGCGACCGTGGCTCAGAGGCGACGCAGCAAGGCCGCTCAACCACTCCCGCTGACCCCAGAGCAGCAGCTCGGACTTATCGAGACCAACGGAGTGAGCCTGACTGCCTTTTATAGCATCGGGCGGGGGATGGGCGGGTCGCGTGCGGCTCTCGCGAGCCAGCCGGTTTTGAGAGCTGCACGTTCCCGATTTGCTGATCTACCGGAAAAACGCGTCACCGTGGCAAGTACAGGGGCTCATCTGGTCAACCTTAAGGAGGCGGTCGCTGAGAAGCTGATTGCTCTGAGCGCTTCCAATGGATTCGTGGAGCGTCTCATTCGTGGCGCCGACTGCGTGCTAATTCTTCAAACGGATGCCTACTCACCACCGTCAGTGGGTAGTGGCAGCTGCCCTCTGGCGGCGTCACCCCCGCCTACCTTGAAGGATGTTCACCTCGCGTTGGGCTTGGATAAGGGGGGCTCTCCTGGCTCGGTGAAAGTCGTTCTGGTGCTGGCAAACCAGAAGCACCCCCACTGGCTCAGTAATACCATCCTCGTCGCTGTCTGCGCGGCGGAGAAGGATTCCTACGATGAGGTATCCAAGATGCTGAAGGAGCATCTGCAGCACGTACGGGACCTTGTGCGCGACGGTGTCGTCGTGAATGGCGAGCGGCGCTCTGTGCGATTGTTTTCTTCGGGTGACTACGAGGCCCTGTGGTCTTTTCATGGGCACAAAGGCGGAAGTGCCACAATGCCATGCCTTATGTGCTACAGTCCTAATACTGCCTGAGCGTCGCACGCGGACTTAGACGAGCGGTTTGGGACCGTGCAAGACCTGGAGTTGCCAGCCGCTACCAATCTACGAACGGCTGGGCACTTGTGCACCATGGCTGACACCTTCGCTCCCGCGACTCTGCCTCACGCGACTACCGCAAGGCTCTTTCAGCACGCTCACCGGTCTATCGCTAGGGCGCCGCTGCTTTCCTTAGATCCTCGGCAAGTCGTTCCGATTCCTCTTCACATCACAATGGGAGTGACGACCCGCCTTCTGCGGTTGGCCGTGGAGCTGATAATATCCTGTCGTGGGCGCGCTGTGGGGCTACTGTACGCGTATGAGCTTGCTGAGACGCTACGAACGTCCGTGCGCGTCTCTCCTGGGCCTTATCACGGGGGGGTGTTCATAGAGGGGGGGGTAATGACAAAGAAAGCTTTGCTCTCAAGACCATGCCGACTGTACCTAATGTGTCCTTCATCCCTTCCATTCGAACTTCAGTCTGGGACTCATCTCTTCGCAGCTAGGCGTCATCCACCTCGCGTTCACGAGAACAGAATCCGCCATTTATGTTTTCAAAGCTTGTTTCCATGTTCCTCGCTGTCACGTCTCAATGATCACCCCCTTCGCTGCTACCTGGGGCCGGGTTCTCGCGTTCTTCAAGCCTTGGCGAAGAATGACTCCAAGATTTTGCAATGATTCTGACATGGAGGGCTGGAGCCGATCGCCGTTCAGAACTGTTCCAGGGGGCCAACCGGATGCGATAATATGCTGTGAAACCCAGATAGGACAGGAAGCCCCGTCTTAACTGGGCGTGTGCGTGTTGCGCGCGTCGACGAGCCCGCACAATCCATCGGGTCAACACAGCGTGATCCGCCTGCGCAGGACCCACGCTCCAGCCAGTGAGAACGCACCCGGTGTTACTCACGCCTGCATTCGGTTCACTCGTGCCTCGGTGATTCTGTCGTCGGCCGCAACAAAAAGCAGACCCGTAGCTGCGGCGGCGTTGAGATTCTCTTCGTTCAAATTTTCGTCCGAAAAAGCTATCCATCGAACTGCGCCAGTCCTCAAGCAGCGCTTTCACGCCAATATCCTCGGCCTGATGAAGATGCGCCTCGTTCTCAGTCGTTACAACGACATCAAGGGCTTCGGCGGCGGCCGCACAGCGTTTTGTCCCCGATTCCTTAACATTGAGAACTGCCAGATTCGAACACGCCGACCGACGGTTCGCAGAACTGTCGCACATTGATCATGTGATCAAAATAGGCCCACTTTTTATTGATCTTGGAGACAGAGCCCGCAGTGGATTTCAGAAGTGCTCAGAGACCATCTGCACCGATATTCAGTGGAAATGATCTTAACACCAGCACCTGCAGATTCGGCAATTGTCCGGCGAAGTTGCTGCCACATGCTCATGAAGGATCATTCCGATTTGCTGGTTCTGATCGTTCTGCGTATCGTTCTGAGAACTGTCCTGAAGTGCGAGTAAGATCATCTTGGGAATCGTGCGCAGGACGGTCCTGGCGTCGGATTACAATCATCCTGGGGATCGTAGTCATACCTTAAGTGAACGAGCGCGCAAGACTCATCTAGATTCCTGCCTCAAGGACTCGATCGTAGATGATAGCCTGGACTTCTTCGAGTGACGTCGTGAGGAGGGTCTGCCGAAACCGATCAGAAAGCAAGACCTGCCCATGGGGCGTCGCTCGGAGTGTCAAAATGTTTTTGTTCACGCTGCTGACGGAATTGGCAGACATTTTGTTTTCGGAAAAGGCAGTCAGACTATCCGTTGAACTAGTCCTCGCCATTCAGTTTTTTTTTTTTGAATGACAGTCCCCGAGATGATCTGTGGGTCAGGATGACAGTGCTGCTGGAACGATCCCAGAATCTGTCCCAAAGATGGTCTGTTGAACCAGTCCAGAAACTGTAGTGATTAACTGCCGAATCACAGAGGTGACTCGAGATACAGGTAATCTGAAACGTAGGATTTTGGCTGATCCACGTAACTGTTGTGTACATCATCCTCCAAATCAAGCTGCGGCCATCTCACAGGAGCTTAGCATGGCAATCTCAAAACAGTCTTTCGCGTCTACTCGTTATACATTTAGAAGCCGGCAAATTTAGAACTATCCCGGCGTTGAAAATCCGACTCGCAGTGCGCTGGCCCACGCACGGATTTGGGACTAGCATGGTAGGTCGAAATCTTGCAAACCGCCGCTCGGTAGAAAGTGTTGGCCTATTTGTCCGCGTTGGTGTCTGCGGTGGCTGCCGGATCCTTAGACCAGCTTGCAAGTGGGTCCAGTCGATTCGCAAATTTCGGACGCGCTCGGCACACCGCCCAATCGGGGTAGCCCATGCCCGGCGTTTCCCCTGGGTGAGTGACGCGTGGCCGGGGCCACGGCTTACTGCCGCCCGCTGCACCTTTCGCACGCACCTTTGCAAGAAGAAGCCCGCCGCAAACACCGCGGCGTTCTGGTTCCGGTAGCCGCGCCATGCGTCGCTACTCAACTCAGCAAACAGACCCAGCCACCGAAAGTAGTCCAGCCAGTCAGCTGCGTGGCAAGCAAGGATATGCAGCTTAGGTGTGATGCTTAGCCACCCACAGCTGGACTGTAGGAGATCCACGAAGTCAGCCGCTTGCCGCCGGGAGGAGTGCCGCTTCCGGGCAGCAAACATTGCCGCCCGCTTCAGAACCGGGAGCAAATCTGCCCACAGCTCGCTTGCCCAGCGGAAGGCTGCCGCACGTGTGGATGGAAGATATCGGTCCAGCACATCGCAAACGGCCGCAAGGCGCGGCTCAATCTTGTCTCAGGCCCTTCCCTTAAAATTTCCACCCAAGTAAGGGGCAGGCGACACGCCCAAGTACAGGCGCAGAGTAGCTGTCAGCTCCAATGCGCACCTGTGCGCCCGCGCCGGCCCCGCATCAAACACAACCGCGTCTACTCCCAGCGTCAACGAAAGCGGGCTGACACCTAGCGTAACGTGAAGCGGCATGGTCAAAATATGCTCTGGATCGAAAAGCATCAGCGGCCGCGTCATAATCCAGAGGGTGACCGGTACGGCAAAAAGGTCCGAAAGGGTAGTCAGCGGCCCGTCGGTGTACAGCGCCGCAACTGCCGCCTTCTGGGCGAGAGTGCATTAATTGCGCGCGTCGCGGCTGCCGTCCTGTATTATGCCGTAGTCGACGCACTTGCAGATAAGCTTGATGGCTTTGGCAGACGGCCAAGCCAGAGCGCAACAGTAGCCACAGGGTAAACGGTAGCTAGCACCCGCATGTCTGTCAGTTGACGTCGTGACGAAGTGGTCGCCGAGCAGCGTCAGGTGGACCAGTCGCGTGCCCCCCAAGAACATGGTCCCATCCGCCCGCAGGTCTTTTAGGTCCGAAACATCAAGATCCGCCATCGCCGCCAGGGTTCTGTAGTCGTACTTTTGGCACTGAAATCAACCAAAAAGGATGGTAATTTCTCTGCTGCAAGGATGTGGATTGTTGATGCACACGAGGATGGCCTTGCAGGAGCTCTGACGTCCACCCTTATTCCAGCAAAAAATCGAGAAGACTCTCACCAGCTTGCCGTGCAGCGACACGCCACTCGATGAACTGGTTCCGCGCCCCAAGATCCTCCATCAGGGCTTCCAAGGCTGCTTCTAGGCTGACCATCGTGGCGCTCACAGGCGTCGAGGTCACGCGGTTGAGTGGCTCTGAGAACGCCGCCTTGCCTTCCGCACGCATGGCGGGGGCACTTGCCAGCCCGGTCAGCGACCCGCCCACCAGGCGCTGAACCAGCCTCCACGTCTCGTAGCTATCACTGTTAGCCACGTGGAACTGGGCTTGCAGCCGCACGGGAAGCGCCGCGATGGCTGTCGATGGAAGAACTGCAAAAATCCCAAGGTTTAGTTCTTTGCGGCAGACGCTCTTGAGAATTGCCTTTACAGCAGCCTCGTCAGCCCGGCACCATCGGGCGACTGTCTCCGACGCCTCGAGGGACCGGCGGCGAGCATGCCTACGGCCGACGACCGCCTTGTGAGGCACAGTTTCATGGGTGTAAAGTGGATACCTTCCGTTTCTGGCCCTGGTCCGCAGCGCACTCGGCTGTTTAGCCACCAGGTGAGCGCGGAGGATGGTCCCGACTGACTGCCATTGACTTTGCGTTCATGGTGCCATATGCTGTTGCCGCAGTGGCGATGGCAGAATCGACAATGGGCTGGGCGGGAAGGGATACCCCAATCACCACACGTGCGAAATCCAACGCCAGAGCTAGAGCACCATCCGCCGCCACAATGGGAGCCCCATCCGCCATCATGGCAGGCGCAAATTCCACAGCTGGGGCGGGAGCGCATTCCGTCGCCGTAACTGGCTCGCCATCGGCCGACGTGCCCGCCTGTGCTGCTGCGTGGTGCGCCTTCACTCCCTCTGAGCAATGCGTCACGGTGCATGTCACTGGTCTCACAAGGGCCCTGGCTGCGGGTGCGGCGGGTTGAGCACGCGCACCTGCTTTCGATTTGCATTCCGCTGCCGACAGCCCAGGCCGCGTGGCACTGAGTGCCGCTGTATGGTTGCGCTTCTCAGCGAGCGTGCGGCATGCTGGACACGCCTCCTTGCGGCACAGCCTGGAAAGCCCGGCTTGCTCCGCCGCCTCGGACCCCAGCCACAGGAATGGTAAAATTTCTGGTGCCGGGTGCGTAAAACAGTCAATATGCACTTATGTGCCATTCACTTGGAGAGTAGGATGCTCAATAAGTGAATGAGATCGACCGTTGCTGATTCGAGTAAGACAATGTTACGAAGCGATCATTATTTGACGATCGGACAGCAACTCACTATCGCTGCTCCCTGCCGGTAATGTTCGGGTGCACCCGCCGTCGTAACCACCGTCGTCATGACCACTGCTGTCGACCACGGCTGTCGCAACCACAGTTGTCACCGCTCACCTACCACCCCTTTCCCTCTTCCTTTCACTTTCCCGGCTCCCCCAAAGCCCCACCGCAACCGCCACGGGCTCCGTGCCAGCAGCGCGGCAGTGCTCCACAAATGAACCCTGTGATTCCAGGTGCAGCACCTGCCCTTGCGGCCGCGGCCGCCGAAGCTGCGGTGCAGGAGGTTGTCGTAGATCCATCTCACGAGACGCTGCACGCCGTTCGCTTGGCGTCCGCTGCTGCTGCCGCGGAATCTGCAGTTCACTATGGTTCGGCTGCTCGCGCGTGTGCCCACGAGCCATCCACATTGTCACCGTCGAGGCCGTGCCGATCAACTGATCAACTGGCTGGACGATCAACTGCGTCTCGAAACGAGCCGACCGAGCCAGATTTACGCCCATCTTCCCGACCCCCCCAGAGGCCACGCAAGACCAAGGCGACTTCGACTTTTGGCGACAAGACTGAGCTCATACGCATATATGACAGCGGTGTGCATACGTGGCGGTCCCTCTAAGAGGCCTTCCCCACGGAGACTTCGCGCTAGGTTGCCCGCCGCACATATCAGCAGCGAGAGCGCGCTCGGATTCTGACACGAGCTCGTGACGGCGAGCCATTGGACACTACGCGTACACGGCGGTACAAGTTTGAAGAGATAGACGCTTCTCTAAAGACCTGGCTTGATGGCATCGAGTCCATGGGCGGGGCAGAGCTGCCAATGACGATTGCGGTCCTGGAAGCAAGGGCAAGAAAGATTTCCACATATCTCGGCATCGAGGGGTTCGTGGGCTCTCCAGGGTTCATCCAACGTTGGGCGTCCCGTCCCCGTCTCAACAGCGTGAAGCCGTGGGGCCAGGCGGGCTCAGCGGCCGAGGCCGTGCGCAAGGGAGAGCGGCGTATAGCGGAAATTTGGTCGAATCTCGCAGATTGTGACCCAGAAAACCTCTACAACATAGATGAGACCGGTTTGCAGTAACGGTGTCTTCCCAGTCGCACCTACATCACTGCAGGACGCCAACGGCGTGTGCGCGGATCTAAGGCCATAAAGGTGAAAGACCACGTGACTCTTGTCTTGGCGTGCAACGCTACTGGCTCACACAAGATCCCCGTCGCCATCATCGGGTGTGCGGCTGTCCCACAGTTTTTCAAGCCGCCTCGAGAGGGTTGCCCACTGCCATACTTCTCGCAACAGTCGGCATGGATGGACGGCACTGTCTACGAGAAGTTGTGCAAGACGGTTTTCGTGCCGAACGTGCCATTCAGAACTTGCTCTGCCGTCATCCTTGTGGTCGACAACTTTGGGGCACACACCAAATTCGAGAGTGATGGCGTCACAATCTACCCGCTACCCCCACACGTGAGGCCGGTGCACCAACCACTGGACGCTGGCATCATCGCGTATCTCAAACGCAGATACGAGGGGCGGCTGACTTTGCTGGTGTTGGGCGCGTTACCTTAAAAGCGGCGTCTACAAGAGGCGGCAGCGGCCGTGGCGCCCGCAGCATCCACCGCGGCGGCGAATTCACATGCAGCAGCGGCGGAAGCCAGCGCACAAGCTCCCTGCGGTACATCTACCTGCGCTTCTAGATCCGCAATGCCCGTGGCTACGGGTACTGCGCCAGGGACTGTGCTGGGGGTTGGCGCTGGGATGGTTTGGGCGCCCTTAAGCTCATTGGACACTGATGTTGGCTCCAGCGGCACCTGGATTGACGCTTCATTGGCCGACCGGCCAGGTGCGATCTCCTTACTGGTGGCGCAACCTGGGGCGCCGCCATTGGCTGGTAAATGTCACGCTTCCCATACCCCTGCATCCGCTATGGAAGCGGTCGCCCCCCCTTTCCCGACACCCCCTCTTGTGACAACCACCGCTATGCCGAGCAGTCTGCCACCGACGCCCCTGTCGTCAACATGGGGTGCAGCCGCGTCTTCGTATGCTCCACCCATTGTCGATAGTCTGAAAGTCCCAAGATTGAGGGACTTGGCGCTGGCGGCCAGACCCAACGTGTGGGCTGAGCGCCCAGCCGCCCCTCCCACAACTCCTAACGGGGCGGCACGGCCAAACCCTCGGCGCAGCCGCCGCCGAGCAGCGCTTCCGCGCCCAGTCTTGAGCGTGAGGCACGGCGCCACCGCACATCTCGGGGATTTCGCGCAGCGGGTTTTAGAGGAGTGGGAGGCTATGTCTCCGATAATTATTGCTCACTGTAGGGCGAAGGCATGCATTTTTCCGTTGGCAATGGAAGCCTGCTTGCTCGCGGACCACGGTGAGTACCGCGCGTCGTGTCGCTGCATAGCCGATGACGTTAAAGAAGTCATTGGTATGATGGGGACCTGTGACATTGCTCAAAAGTGCTTTGGTGAGGGAGATGCGGCTGACAAGAAGTTGGTGGTGGACGGCTGGTTGGGATTGGAGGACGACTTGCATGCCGTTGAAGACACCTTGGCCGTAGAATGTGGCACGGAACGCGCATCCGGCCAAGACTAGGAACAGAACTAAATTGTCCGCGCATGATGAAGTGGAAGCAATCGCTAGAGGCAGTCTCAACTAGTGTACAGAGGACAGGAGATACAACGTGGCAAGGAGATGTGAGCAAGCAAAGAATGTGGGACCAGAGCGCGATGGCATGAAGAAACAAAGATGCCTAAGGTACACACACACAAAGTGGAACGACGAACGAGACGATGCCCCAGTACCTAAGTCACACCCCAAAAGATACACTTAGTGGGCTCAACGTAGTCCCGTGCCGACGCGCACCCTCCCCAAAGTGACAACCATCCAACACCTGCTTCGAGCACAGGAACAATCAATGCAGTGAAGATGAACATGGGGCAACGAAAACCAGAGCATCGGTTGAGCATATGTGGCCAAGACAACAGAGGAGGCAGGTTGCAACACGATCACAGAGTGCGCACAGGAACGTTCCAAGCAGTACAAAAGAACACCGGGCGACAAAAAACCAGAACATCAATGGACCGGACGTGGACAAGAAAGTGGAACAGGTACGGTGCAACAAAAGCACAGAGTGAATAGACTATTGGTATGGACACTATGCACACTTCTTGCCGCGGCGATGGTGGCACAACAACAGCACAAAGCAAAAGAATTGCAACACCTCCGGGCTTGAGAGCATAATACGGCGTTGGACATACACACCCTCATCATCTCTGTGGCCACGAGCGACGCATTGCACGCGTGGTGCGGCGCGCTACGCGTGGTGACATCGTCACATGAACGGAGGTGTGGGTCCTTTCCAGACACAGTCACAGACCGAACAGGGAGTGAGCGACACAATGAGTCAGTAATGAGCGCCGAGATGAGGTCAACATGATGCACCTGGTGGGACGAAGAAGTGGGGCATGGTGTTTCCGGCCCCGTCCAGCGCTCCACGCATCTCACGTGCCGTTGAATGTCCACACGGCACTCCAGTCCATACCCTGAAATACTCCCGGCCACGCCAACATGCTCCAGTGCAGCAGGAGAACGCGCACACAGCCAGATAAGCCATAAAGAGGAAAGGAAGTGTGTGGTGGGTCTCGGTTGTGCGCCTTCGACGAGGTGCCACTGATGGCGGGCTTCCAGATGAGACACTGACGTGGGGCGGGGGGGGGGGTGCGCGGTTGGCTTCGGTTGTGTGCAATCTGCGGGGCGCGCGTGGTTGGAGGCTGCCAGATGAGCCGCTGACATGGGAGGGGGGGTGCGCGGTTGTCCTCGATTGGGTGCACTCGGCGAGGTGCCAGTGGTGGCGGGCAGCCATATGAGCCACTGAAATGGGGGGGGGGGCGCGCGGTTGGCCTCGATTGTGTGCACTCGGAGAGGTGCCAGTCGTCGCGGGCTGCCAGATGAGCCACTGACATGGGGGGGTGGGGTGCGCGGTTGGCCTTGAAAGAGAGCGATCAGCGGTGGTGTGGCACTCAAATCCCCACTTTCAGCCAAAAATGGGTCCTCGATCGACGATCGGGATGATGTGTTGAGAAATCTACACTCGTCAGTCGCAGGACGCACACACGAAATTGAGGGCCACTTCGCAGCCGGTACTGTCTTCGCCTCGCGCACGCCTCTGCTGCCCCGTCCTGACGCAAACAGGCTTGATGTCACCAGTCGCTGACGTATACATGGTCCACCTGCGGGAGTAGGGAGCCCAGAGTCACGGACGCCTAATCACTGCGCAAAGCCAGACACAAACACAGCACGTAATGCAAAAAGAAATCCCCAGCAATGACACCGAAAATACAAGGTGTCAACGACGCTTATCTTTCCACATCCAAATACACCCTGTGCGTCTCATGCCGTAAAAAAAAAAAGAGCAGATCATTCTTTTATGCCGCTCATTCGCCATGTAGACACGTACTGAAGTGAGCACGGCAGTGGGCGACGCAGCTTAGATGATGACGCCACGACTGTGGGGCGCGTAGACCCCACAACCCCTACTCAGACAAGAGAGCATATGTAAATATCGCCGTAGAAGCCGCCTAGTGTCCATTCTACTGCTCCCGAGGCTCAAATGAGCCTCAGATGAGGCTCAAATGAGGCTCCCTCTCATATGGCCTGGAAACGCGGCCTTTTTGGGGTGTCTGGGGCACCCCCTCCGAGTTTTCATCGTACACAGCCGCCGAGTTGGCCCATAGGTAAGTGGACTGCGCTGAGTCCAGATCTATTCTCAGAAAGAGCAGCCGAGGCCGGAACCTGGTCACAGAGAGGCATCAAAAATAGGCTCAAATGAGCCTGAGAGGCTCAAATGAGGCGGTCAGTAGAATGGACACTAGTGCCTCGGAGGCCCTTCATGCGGACGGCGCTCCGCCTGCTGATGGAGCCTCACACGACGACGGCGGGGACGTCACTCTTCTTTACTCCCACGGACCCTGCGCAGGCATCCAGGTCAAGGCAAGTGGATGGGGCTAGCAGGAGGGGCGGGGTTCATAGACAGCGTTCACCAGCGAGGCGACGACGGCGCAGCAAGTCCATGAAAAGGCTCCAGCGTTAACGTGTCCACCGTATGTCGAAGCGTACCCTGATCTCAATATCATTTGTCGACTAGAAGTGCTCATTGTGTGCACCTGAGGTCCTGGACGATAGTCATTCTCGGGCATATTGGTCCCTCATCCGCAATGAGCCGATGCTGTCGTTTCGCGGACACTTGCCGTGAGAGTATAAGATCCGAGACAGTGCAGTTTCCGTCAACCACCCCCACTCACGGGGCTGCCGAGCGCTATGTAACGTGACGGCCGGCGGGGGGTCTACTGTTTGAGCATGACGGACCGTCCATAATGTGTCAGAAGGAAACAAACAGGCATGGGACCAGAAGACAAGAAGAAAGCGCACACTCTGTCCGTAACGTCCGCTTTAACAGGCCTAATTAGAGTATGCCCAGGGTTCGGATTATCGTGGAGCATCTCCGCTGACGCCAAATTTGAGTAAGGAGAGGTGCGCAGCGGTCAGTTTTGTGACACGAACTATGGGATTTCTAAACGCGCCCCAAGTTTGAGGACGTGGTGTCATCCTGATCCAATAATACCCTGAAAGCGCCCGAAACTCACCAAAAAGCGCCCAAAAAGCGCTTAATGTCCCCGCACAAATTCAGTGTGTAGCACCCACTAATGTACGAACAGTAAAGAATGCTGATCTCTCAAGTATAATGCGAAAGAAGAATGCGTCAGGAGCTATGTTTCAGAACGGATCCAGTGCGCCAGGTCTGACAACTGTCAGTCCTGTGCACAATATTGCTGATCCCCGAATTTTGTCCTGGTGGACAGAGACTGACTTGCGGACCGACTCTCTCCACCAATCAGATGCGC
>ENA-ORXT01003666-ORXT01003666.1-marine-metagenome-genome-assembly--contig:-NODE-3666-length-16674-cov-4.214436_pt1 | contig 16674 bp, 15 predicted proteins | sample MGYA00237868_ERZ511482 | MGnify/ENA metagenome assembly ERZ511482 | reverse complement strand
AGACAGAAACATATTCATCAATCAGTTTATCTTCATATATTTTGTCAAAAGCAGTTAGGGCAAAACCCATGCTAATATGAAGATTTTTTTCGACCGAGAAAATATAATTTTCATGAATTCCAAACTCATCGATCTCTGGTACTTTAAAAGGTGCCTGAGATTTATCTAAGACTTTATAAAATTCAGATAATGACTCAACATATTTAAAAGTTATTTGTGGAGGATAAATTCTGAGCACGTAAATTTTATCTATTGAGAAAACCCTTGAGTGTCTACCTTCACCAAGTAAATGGTTCTCTCCAATACCAAAACGTTCTAATACTTCGGCACCGTAGACGGGATGTTGAAGTGCTTCTACATAAGACTTGACCATAGATAAAGCATACGCGATGTTACTAGAAACAGCTAGTAACATACTACAGATCCCACGATATAGATCGACCACATACGATTGCTTATACATTAAGTATAAGAAGTTCGATTATTATTAAAATATAAGATAGCTTTGAAATAGTGGAACACAAGAACTCAGCCCTAATAAAAGCCGCTAGAGGTGAGCGACCAGACCGTATCCCTGTTTGGTTTATGCGCCAAGCCGGCCGTTCACTTCCTGAATATTTTAAAGTTCGTGGAGAAGGCTCCATTCTTGATGCAATTTCTGTTCCGGAACGTGCAGCGGAGATAACATTGCAACCAACACGGCGTTACGATATTGATGCAGCCATTCTATTCTCAGATATTATTACCCCATTGTGGGCAATCGATTTTGGTATTGATATTAAACCAGGTGTAGGTCCAGTTACAGAATTGCCCTTTAGAACATCTGAAGATTTAAAGAGGTTTCGCCCATTAGAGCCAGATACCGATTTAGATTTCCAGCAAGAAACCATAAAATTATTGGTCAAAGAATTAGATATTCCGTTGATTGGCTTTTGTGGCGCTCCGTTTACTTTGGCGACATACTTAATAGAAGGCAAGCCATCTAAGAACCATTCGATAACTAAAGCGTTAATGTTTTCTGAACCTAAGTTGTGGCATAAGCTTTGCGAAAAAATTTCTGACAATGTCATAGCTTCACTAAGCGCGCAAATTGAAGCAGGGGTTTCTGCAATACAACTATTTGATTCTTGGGCTGGGATACTAAGCCCACAGCATTACAGAGAATATGTTTATCCCCATAGTGAAAGAATCTTAGACGCTGTTAAAAAATATAATGTTCCACGTTTCCATTTTGGAATTAATACTGGCGAGTTGCTAGACCAGTTCGCAGAAGCTGGAGCAGAAGTAGTTGGAGTTGACTGGAGAACTCCTATTTCTGTAGCAAGACAACGCACAAATTCAAAGGTTGCTCTACAAGGAAACCTTGACCCAGCATTTGCAGGCACTGACTGGGCGACAACTGAGAAAGAAGTTCGTAGAATTCTAGAAGATAACAATAATAACCCGGGATACATATTTAATTTAGGTCATGGAGTAACGCCTACTTCTAATCCAGAAATTTTAGCTAAGATTGCTGATTTAGTGCATCAATTAAGCCACGGAATTACAGAGTGAAAGTTGCAGTAATTGGTGGAGGTGTAACAGGGCTTTGCGCCGCTTACCAACTCCACAAAGCTGGAGTTGAATACAGATTATTTGAACAGCAGACTCGGTTCGGTGGAAAAATTAAATCAAGTCCAGTTGGTGAACGGATAGTCGACGCCGGTGCAGATTCATTTCTTGCACGATCAAAAGCCACCGTTGAACTTTGCGAAGAACTTGGTTTGGGTGATGAGCTTGTAACACCAGCGGCTAAAGAACCACCATATATTTTTAGGGATGGAGAATTACATAAGTACCCTAAGGGCACATATCTTGGTTTTCCATTAGATATTTCAGAATTAAAAAAATCTAATGTTGTTTCAGAGGATGCAGTAAATCTACTTGAAGAAAACTTAAACTCTGGGATCATTGATAAATACAAAGGCAGCGTTGGCGATTTGTGTAGAAGCGTTGTTGGTGACGAAATCACAAACTATTTGATCGATCCGCTGATTGGGGGAATCAATGCATCATCGGTTAATAACCTTTGTTTAAAATCAGCTACCCCAACTTTTTATGAAGCTACCCAATCATCTATGTTTATTGAAGCTCTACATAATATTAAGAACAGAAATGCGAGTGACTCTCCAGTTTTTTATGGGTTAAGAAATGGGACATATTCTTTAATCGAACAACTCGTAGATGTACTGAGTAAGAATTGGATAGAGACCGGGTCTAAGTTCGATAACGCAGATACTAAACAGTTCGACGGATACATTTATTGCACACCAGCATCGAAAACTTCAGAAATGCTACAATCTATTGACCCTGAGTTAAGCAAAGAACTATCCACCATCGAATACGCAAGTGTCGCACAAGTCACCCTAGAGTTTGATCAAACAGATTTAGGACAGTTGCCAGACTCTCCTGGAATAATTTTCCCTCAAGTAGAAAAGAAAAAAATATCGGCTTGCACATTATTCAGTTCAAAATGGGATCACTATAAATCACCTGGGAAAGCACTAATTAGGCTTACAACAGGCAAATATGGCAACGACATTCATACTAAACAAACCGATGATAAAGAACTAACTGAATTGTTATTATCTGAAATCCAAGACGTTATTGAAGTAAAGGCAGAGCCACTACACACAAGGGTTCAACGCTGGCCAAACGCATTACCCCAGTATTTAGTGGGGCATGCTTCTCGTAGAGCTAGACTAAAAGAGGCGATAAAACTAGTAGAGATTCCTACACGTTTAGCTGGCGCTTCTTATGATGGAATTGGAATACCAGCCTGTATTGAGAGCGGGCAGAATGCAGCAAATGAGATCATTGAACTTCTTCAATAAAATTCCTATTCCAATTAGATGCGTCTTGTCTGGATTATGTATAGCGGGTTCAGTTCCACCATGGGGGTGGTGGCCATTGGCATTCATAGGTATTGCTCTGTTAGATAGACTTATTGCGAACCAACCAGCAAAAACTAGATTCAAAAGAGTCTACCTTATTGCAGCTACCTGGCTGTATGTAGCGATGCTTTGGATGTGGGATATGACCGCTCCAGGGTATGTTGCAGCTGGAGCTATTCTTGCCACATTTTTTGGTGTAGCAGGAGCTCTTACAGTAAGCGACCACAGAAGAAAATTTATTCTTCCAGGTACATTGGCGTTAGCTGAAGTTTGCAGATGGACTTGGCCATTTGGAGGGATCCCATTAGCTAACCTTGGCTTAAGTCAAGTAAATTCACCACTGGTTTATGCATCAAGAATTGGTGGCTCACTACTAGTAATTGTTTTAGTAGTTGTTGTGGGTCAAGCCGTGAGTTCACTTTTTGAAGACAATGACTATAAGACTAATATTAGAAATGCTTCGATCGGAGCGATAGTGGCAACTGTGTTTATTATGGCTGGGCTCTTACATCCTAAAGCCGATTTTGTTAGAGAAATAAATGTGGCTTTGATCCAAGGTGGAGGTCCACAAAATACTAGAGCCACAAATTCAAGCGCTTCTTTAGTTTTTGATCGCCATATAGGTGCTACAAAATTGATGCAGTCAGATCCTGATCTGATAATTTGGCCAGAAAATGCAATTAACCCAAACAACGATGGTGAGATAGTTGAGTATAAGCAAACTGTAAAACAAGATGTTGCTAGCCGTTATGATGCAACGCTTTTGTCTGGCTGGTTCTACCCTATTTCAGATACTCAGACCGTTAATTTCCAATCATCTATCAGCCCTGATGGAGTTGAGTTAGACCGATACGACAAAGTGAAACTAGTTCCTTTTGGGGAGTACGTTCCGTTTAGATCAATCTTAGAATCTGCAAGCGGCGAGCTTCCAAGCCGTGATGTTAAAAAGGGTTCAGTCGAACCAGTACTCGACACTCCAGTTGGCCCAGTAGGTGTTGCTATTTCTTGGGAAGGATATTTTGATGTTCGTTCTCGGCATGCAATTCGTGAAGGCGCACAGATACTTACTAACCCAACAAATGGTGCTTCTTATTGGCTTACTCAAGTGCAAACTCAACAGGTTGCAGCTAATCAAATGCATGCCGTTGAAAATGATAGATGGGTTCTACAGGTTGCCCCTACTGGCCTATCTGCGATCATTAACCCTGATGGCGAAGTAGTTCAAAGGACCGGAGTTAGCGAAAGGGCAGTACTACAACAAAATGTAGAAATGCTTTCTGGTAGAACATTGGCTAGTTATTTAGGTTTTTGGCCAGTAGCACTATACGGTCTTGCAGCAGCCGCCTTTTTGCCTTTTAGCCATATCCGAAACCGACGTGACAAGAAATCAGCGTTGTAAATTTAAATCATGGTTATGATATTCTGGTGTAGTGGACTGGCGTAACAAATCTTTTTTTATAATTGCTGGACCTGGCCTGTTCATTTTGTTCATTGGGATGATATTTATATTTTCTAGCGCTTACTCTGACACTTCTAAAACTCTAGACGGAGTAGTTGTTGCTGGGATTCCTGTTGGTGGTATAGAAAAATCAGAGGCTGTTCAAAAGGTTGATAATGGATTATCCAAAATAAATATTTCTGCTAGACATGATGGTCAAGTAAATAATTTTATACTGGAAGATTTCGGATTCACGCTAGATAAAACTCAACTTGAAAATAGTTTTGCTCATGGAAGGTTTACTCGATCAAATAATCAGAACATCGAAGTTCCTCTGACATTCAATGAATCAAAAGTTTCCGATAATTTGTACAAATTTTTTGAAGTAAAATTTCCAGCAAACTCTAAAGTATTTGTAAGCGATGGCAAGGCAACTGCTAGTGAACAACAAGATGGTTTCAGAATAGATGAAGACCAGCTTCTAACTGTTATACAGTCAAATCTTTTAACAAACCCATCTAGTGTTGAGATCACTACCCTGCCTTTAATTGCATCTGAACCTGAGATCACAAAAGAAGTAGTAACTCAACTTATCAATAACAGTACTTTTTTTATAGAGGATAGTTTTACTGTTGATTTACCTCAAGGGGGCAGCTATTCATTCCCTTTAGAGAATGTGACAAGTTGGGTTAAAGCAGACATCGTAGGTGGAGAAGCAAAGCTTGTTGCGATAGAAGATCGAATTCTTTCTGATGTTGTTGAACATTCTGTTTCAGTTGAACAGAGCCCTGTACATGAGATAACTACTGAATATAGCAGCGGTAGGCAAAGCACAATTTCAACTAAAGGCGAACCAGGGTTCATAATTGAAGCGGCAAATCTTGTAGCTGAAGAGTTCGCCCAAAATATTAATTCGAATAGTGGTTTTAACTCTTTTTATTCAAGTGCTTCTATTCCATTTCGAAATAGAACTTTGCTTGTGAATGATCTTGGCACTACAGCTGGTTCGAATGAGTCTGTAATGATTAATCAGACTATTAAATATTCTATTGAAACAAGAGGCGATGTGTCTGCTGACTTAGCTGAATTTACTTCTCTTGCAAAAGTAATTTTAAATGATCAAAGAGGCTGGACTCAAGCAGGTATCCGTTTTACCCAGGTTGATGAAGGTGGTGATTTTAGTTTGATTCTTGCGTCTCCAGAAGAGGTTGATGCAGCCGCTGTTGGGTGTTCGGCCATGTGGAGCTGTCGTGTTAGAAAACTAGTTTTGATTAATGATTTACGATGGCTTGAAACATCACCTGCTTGGAAAGCTTCTGGCGGTAGTGTTTCCGATTACAGACATATGGTTATCAATCATGAAGTTGGACATTTCTTAGGTTATGGGCACAGCAAATGCGCAGGACCTGGCCAATTAGCAAATGTTATGCAACAACAGTCAATCAATCTAGGCGGATGCACATTCAACCCATGGCCTACTGCATCTGAAATAGCAGAGTACAATTAGAAAAAGGTTATCTTAGATCTACCTAAACCTGTTGGGGCCTTCCCAGGGTATTGTATCGCATTATAAGTGAGTGGACTACGGCTAGAACTTCGGCCTACAGTTCCAGTCGCACGAGGCCGTATTCGCACTCTTCTATGTGTAGTTCTATCATCTGCAGAAGTTGCATTTGAATATCTCGAAGATGCTTTTTTGTTTATTTCGACAAGAATGCCAGCTGCTTCGATAGCCTCACCAGCAGTACATATTTTTTTACCATTTTCCAAAGCACAACAAATCGCCGATACAACTCTGGTACCTGTTTTACGGTCTTGTTTTGCTGGCTTAACATCTGCCACTCTTTGACTTTCCCCATCAATGGTAAAAGTTAGATTCGAAACGAATTCATTTACTCTTTGATTTATTGATTCAAGAATGTTATCCGGATATCTTCCATCGGATATAATTACAGCACTTACTTCATCTCCACCATGTCGAAAGAAGTGAACATTTAGTCCTTCCTTTTCACTGAATTCTTCTCGAATTATTTTTGTAAAATTTGAAAAGATACGGTCAGCGTTTTCACTACCTAGGACATCATTAAGTCTCCCTAAAGCTTGAATATCAAATTCACAGTAGAAGGCAGATAAATTATTTTGCTCTGCGTATTGAATTGCTGCCTCAAGAGTAGGAATTCGGTACCTTCCGTCAACCATTGAAGTTATGGTATCTAAAACCTGAGAACCCCATACAGATATTGCAATTTCCTGATTATGTTCAGACATTCCTAGAGTATTAAACATTTTCTTAAGACTTGATTTATGAAGATCTGCAGGTGACTCAAAATCAATGTCATGTGTTACTAAGCCACCAATAGAACTTGGTCCTAAAGCAATACCATCCAATAGAACTTCAACATCTTTAACCTCTCTTGGTTCTGTTCTATCATTTTGATATAAATTTGATATGACATCGGTAAATACATCAGCTTGTGACCTTTGCGCAATGGCAAAAGGATCAATATCTTCGAATCGCATTTCAAGATTTTCGACCGTTTTTATTATCCCGATACTTTCTAGAATTTTAGGCACTTCAACAAGATGGTTCCCTTTTATAATATCTAAATAATTGTTGACACTTTGCATATCGATTGAGCCAAGAGTTCCAATAAAAATAACTATAAGCCCCATTCTCCCATTTTCACGAATTGTGAATCTGTCTACTGCTGCAAGCATACCTGGATGATTGAAACGGAAACTAAGATCATCGATCAAGCTATCGACGGCTGAGGCTCCTAATGTTTTGTTCAACATCCCACCGTTGCCATATGAGACACGGCTTACAATTATCGATTCATTACTTCTAAATTCTATTGCAGATTTAATAGCTAATTCTAATCCATTCTCTGGCAAGCGAGACGAAACTGGACCTGCTGTCGGAAGACCTGATACGTCCCTGAAGGGTTGCCGCAAATCAACAAATAACTTTACTATATTTTCTTCATACGCCTCTTGATTTTCAAATTTAGAGATACTTATAAATGTGTGTCGTAAAGGAAATGCCCTTCTGAACTCTATGAACATATCCTGTTCCCAAAACGGGATTTTTGACCATTCGCTTAGTTGGGAAGGGACAGGCCAAGATATGTCTTCCACTTCCCAAGAAGGGTGTGGAGTTATCTTATCTGCAATATCTGCCATGCCGCTTCGCCAATACTAAAATTACGCCTGTATATAAGGTTATAGTTTATTCAGCTTACAAATGCATCAAGAAACACTGTTGAAACACAAAATATCTATACAGGGTGACTGTATTAGCAAAACCTATGCTAAATAACAACAATTGTTAGTTAGCATAGGTTGCAATTAGACTAATAAACAACTAGATTCAATAACGATGAGGTCAACTAGTGAACTAATTGAAAGATTTAAAGCCGAGGGGCTAAAAGTAACCCCTCAAAGGCTAGCGGTTTTTCATGCACTTGAAGGCGATTTAACACACCCTACCGCTGAAACAATTTGGGAACGTGTAAAAAAGCAAATGCCCACAGTTTCACTACGAACGGTTTATCAAGCATTAAACGACTTGGTTAATCTGGGAGAAGTGCAAGCTGTTGAGGTAGGCGGAGGGTCAGTCAAATTTGATCCAAACATTTCCAAACACGACCACTTTGTTTGCACTGTCTGTGAATCAATCACCGATGTTGCACATAAAGGTTCAATCAACATATCTTCAAACCAAAAGTTTGAAGTTGATTCAACTGAAGTAGTCTTTAAAGGCAAATGCGAAAAGTGCATAAGCTGAAATAATTGACCCATTAAACCCGTAACCTAATTAGGAGAAACAATGCCTGGACTCGCAGGAACTAAAACAGAAGAAAACTTAAAAGAAGCATTTGCAGGTGAAAGCCAAGCAAACCGCCGTTACCTTTACTTCGCACAAAAAGCAGACATAGAAGGTTACCCAGACGTTTCTGCACTATTTAGATCAGTAGCTGAAGGTGAAACTGGTCACGCATTTGGACACTTCGACTTTTTAGCAGAAACCGGAGACCCAGCAACAGGTGAACCCGTTGGAGACACCGAAGATAATCTAAAATCTTCTATCGCTGGTGAAACTTATGAATTTACAGAGATGTATCCAGGATTTTCTAAGACCGCCAGAGAAGAAGGATTTGATGAAATAGCTGAATGGATGGAAACTCTTGCACGTGCTGAAAAATCACACGCTGGAAGATTCCAAGAAGGACTAGACAGTCTTTCGTAGGGCTATTCCATATTAATTAGGGTGAGGTTTCTTAAAGAGACCTCACCTGTTTTTTATCCAACAACTTAAACTGAAAAAACACATGACAGCAATTTACGACCCAACAGATCCAAAATATTTTGACGAAGCAGACATGCGCGAAGAGATGGATAGAGTTTACGACCTCTGCCATGGCTGCCGTCTCTGCTTCAAATTTTGCACAAGCTTCCCCACCCTATTCGACTACATAGATCAACACGACGATCAAGATTCAAAAAAGATGACACCCGGCCAACAAGACCAGGTCGTTGACGAATGCTTCAACTGCAAGTTGTGCTACATAAACTGCCCCTACACCCCCGGCAAACACGAATGGGAACTTGACTTTCCAAGATTAATGTTGAGAGCCCAACAAATACGACACCGAAAAGGTGAAAAGTCCTTAAAACAAAAACTGACCGACCAAGCACTTGGACGAACAGACTTGGCAGGCAAAATCGGAACAAAAACAACTGCAATAACAAATAAAGTACTGAACAATCCTGGTTCTAAAAGTCGCAAAGCCATGGAAAAAGTTACCGGTGTATCTTCACAAAGAATTTTAGATCCATATGCCAAACAACGTTTTTCTACTTGGTTTAAAAAACACGACACCGAAATACCTAACGAAGACGAAAAACAGGGTGATGCAATACTGTTTCCAACATGTCTTGTTGAATATTCGAATACAGACATCGGCAAAGACCTTGTCAAAGTAGCAGAACGAAACAAGATCGAATGTTCACTCCCTGAAGGCGAAGTTTGTTGCGGCGCACCTTTCTTGCATGAAGGTGACGTAAAGAACTTCAAAAAACAAGGCGAGAAAAACGTTAAGATTTTAGCGAAAGCAATTAAAGACAAACAAGCATCTGGTGTTGAAAATCCAGCAGTAATTGTTACTCAGCCAACTTGCGGGTACGTGCTAAAAACTGATTACTCAGACTATTTAGAAGGCGAAGCGAAACAAGACGCTGAACTGGTTGCTGAACACACCTATGATGCAAGCGAATACTTAGTCAAAGTTCACAAAGGCGAAGACACTGAATTAGATACAAACTTTACTGGAGAAATCCCAGAATCTGTGACCTACCATGCACCCTGCCATCTACGCTCTCAAGAAATGGGATTAAAAAGCAGAGACCTTCTCAAGTTAACCGGAACAAAACCTAAGGTTGTGGCCGAATGCTCTGGCATCGATGGCATGTGGGGCTTAAGGGAATCAAATGTTGAAATAGCAAGAGGTGTAGCTAAAAAACTAACCAAAGCTATAAACAAAAATATTGAAGCAGGAACCGAAGAAATAGTTGGCGACTGCTCACTAGCTAACGGTGGCATCGCATTAGAAACAGGCAAACAACCTCAACACCCAATTCAATTCATAGCAAGAGCTTACGGAATTGAAGAATAATAACAATAATGTTCAAAGGTTACAGATCCTGCAACTACCGTGCAGGATGACGAACCGAACCCAAAACAACAACCGAACAAAGAATGGCGCTGAAGTTTACCTAACTGGTTTATGTAACTCACAGAATAAGAAAAGAGAAATTATGACCGAAACTCACAAATTAGAATTATCTGATATAGCTGATGTAAGAGAATACGAAAAAGAACGAGAAGCTTTTCGTAAACAAATAATTGAACACAAAAAAAGACGACGAGTTCACGTTGGCAATTTCCAAACCTTTCTGTTTGAAGATAGAGATACTATAAAATTTCAAATTCAGGAAATGGCTCGGGTTGAACAACTTATTACTGACGAAAAAATACAGATTGAGTTAGATATATATAACCCATTAATTAGTCGCCCTGGCAAACTCAGCGCAACGTTCTTTATTGAACTAACCAGCGATGAACAACTGCGAGAGTGGTTACCTAAACTCGCTGGTATTGAAAATTCGTATGAACTTCATATAGGCGATAGCGATAACCTTTCAATAATAAAAGCTCAAATTGATGGCAAACATGAAGAAACTTTGACCCGGGACGAAACAACTGCTTGTGTTCATTACCTGTGGTGGGAATTTAACGATGAGCTAGTAGAAAAATTAAAGCAAGGACCCACAAAGATTGTATGCACACACCCTGCCTACAAAGAAGAAGCTGCACTCACCGAAACAACACGAAACGAACTTGTTAAAAGTCTGAGCTAGACAATTGACACTTCAGAGTATTCGATGATGTACACCTCAATATCTATTAGGTTCGATATTGCTACCCATAATCATAAAAGTGTTTTTCAACAATAGGCATTAAGTCGGCTCCGTGCTCGTCAGCTGAGTTGTTGTATGAGTTTTTGAATCCGTTTTTCTTTGCTACTTCTATGTTTAAAGGGGTGTCGTCATAAAAGTAAAGTTCATAGCGGGAAGCCTGATGTATCGAAATAATTTCTTCTAGAATTTCAGTTTTTTTATCCGACCAGACGCTGGTCCAACTCTGACCATCTTTGCCTGTCACTGGAAAACTCTCATCGGCTCCGTAAACCTTTTTAACATACTGTCCAAATTCAATTTTAGGCTGAGATATATATTCTGTGACCAGCTGTCTCATTCCTCTAGTGACAATATATATCGAATGATTTTGACTAGAAATTTTTTTGAACGTTTGATTGATTCCGTTCAAGCTCTCGGAAGTAAAATAATCTTCTGATTTTTTAGGATATCCTAATGTGTTAATGTCAGTCAAAGTCAGGTCAAAATCAAAACATAAGATCACACATAAACTATAGACCGAGATAGTTTAGTTATTACATAGTCTTTCAACTCAGGACTTGAGAAGATAAATGTGGCACAGAATAACCGCTCTACTTGTTGCATAATTATGAATAAGTTTGTATGGTTATGCAATGGGTTTAGAAGAGTACAAAGTAGGAATAGTTGGAGCTTCTGGCTACACAGGAGCTGAATTACTCAGGTTAATACCAAATCATCCAAATTTGGTACTACAAGTAGCAAGCGCACATTCAAAGGCGAACACTAAAATTGCTGACCTCTACCCTAACCTAGCCGCCCACTACAAAGACACAGAATTTAGTGGCTATGACAAAGATAAGTACACTGGACTAGATTTAGTCTTTATTTGTTTACCTCATGGTTTAAGCGCCGAAGTGGTAGTTGATTTGAAAGACAAAGTTAAACACATAATAGATTTAGGTTCAGACTTTAGATTAAAAGACCCCGAGCTATATCCAACCTGGTACAACAAAAAACACGAGCACCCAGAACTCCTAACCGATTTTGAATACGGACTCCCAGAATTATTCGCCGATAAACTATCTGGAGCAAACCTAATAGCAGCCACTGGATGCAACGCAGCAACGGCAACTCTAGGGCTAGCTCCATTTGTTTCAAGTAATACTATTGAACAGACAAATATTATTGTTGATATTAAAACTGGGATATCGGGAGCAGGACGCCCACCAAAAGAAACAACAACATTTTGCACAATAGATGAAAATGTGGAACCGTATGCGTTACTTAGCCATAGGCACACACCAGAGATTGAACAAGCCCTAACCACGTACAGCAAAAAAGAAACCAAAATTGTTTTTACTCCTCATCTAGTTCCGATGAGTCGAGGAATATTAGCAACAAGCTACGCACAAGCAACACAAAAAACAAATACGACAGAAACAATAGAAATTCTAAAAGAGTTCTACAGACAAAGCCCATTTGTAGTTGTCTCGCAGCGACCCCCAGCAACAAAATCAACACTAGGTTCAAACACAATCCATATAACAAGCCGGTACGACGAAAGAACAAATAACATAATCGTAATAGCAGCTCTAGACAATTTAATGAAAGGCGCATCGGGGATGGCCATTCAAAACGCAAACCTAGCCCTAGGTTTACCAGAAACAACAGGGCTACCAACTACAGGACAATACCCATGACCAAGATCGATAAAGAACTTCACCCGGTCAACGGAGTTACCCTAAGTGTGGCCGAAACAGGCATGAAATATAAAGGACGACCAGATTTATTGCTTGCCAAATTTGCCGAAGAAACAACAGTTGCTGGAGTTTTCACACAATCAGCATGCCCATCTGCCCCCGTTGACTGGTGCAAAACAATACTCAAAAATGGCAAAGCACGAGCTCTTGTCTGCAATGCTGGGAACGCAAACGCATTCACCGGAGTAACAGGTAAACAAAGCACTGCTGCAATAGCAGAAATTACTGCAACTGAACTGGGAGTCGATACTGATTTAATATTCATGGCAGCTACGGGTGTAATCGGTGAACCCTTAGACGATGAACTTATACAAAAACACATTGCTGATATCTCTTCAAAAACTGAACAAACAAACCACCAAGTATGGAAGAGCGCAGCACAAGCAATTTGCACAACAGACACCTACCCCAAAGCGGTTTCGGAAGTCATTGAAATAGATGGCGTGAATGTTTCTATTACTGGGATTGCAAAAGGCAGCGGCATGATAGCGCCTGACATGGCAACAATGCTCGGATTTATTTTCACTGACGCTCCTATTGCTCCCGATATTCTGCAAACAATTCTTTTAGAATCTGCAGATAAATCTTTCAACAGTATCTCTGTAGATTCAGACACCTCAACGAGTGACACCGTACTACTCTTTGCTACTGGTCAAGCAAGCATAAAACCAATAACAGATTTAGATGATCCAAGAATTAACACATTTACCGAAGCCATCAATTCAATAAATCACGACCTGGCTAAACAAATAGTTAAAGACGGTGAAGGGGCATCAAAATTTATTGAAATAAATGTTTCAGGTGCAGACTCAGATTCTTCAGCCAAAAAAATTGCTTTCTCAATTGGAAACTCCCCTCTCGTAAAAACAGCACTTGGAGCTGGTGACGCTAACTGGGGCCGAATAGTAATGGCAATAGGCAAAGCAGGCGAAAGGGCCGATAGAGATAAAATCCGTATTCTATTCGGAAATGTTTTAGTTGCAGAAAACGGTGCCATAGCTAAAAACTATGATGAAGAATTAGCAACAAAAGAACTACAGAATGACGAAATACAAGTAAACGTAGAACTAGCAATAGGAGAAGGCAAAGCAACAATATGGACTTGCGATTTAACACACGAGTACGTATCAATTAACGCCGACTACAGATCATGACAGACGAATTTTCACCAGAAAAACGAGCCGAAATACTTATCGAAGTTCTTCCATATATTAAACAATTCAGCGGATCAACTATTGTTATTAAACTTGGTGGCAACTCAATCACAGACGATTCATTAATAACAAGTTTTGCAGAAGATATAGCAATACTTAGATCAGTTGGAATCAAACCAGTTATTGTCCACGGAGGAGGACCCCAAATCGGCAAATATCTTAACGACTTAGGCCATGAATCATCTTTCCAAGACGGTTTGAGAGTAACAGATGAGAAGACACTAGAAATTGCAAGAATGGTTCTAGTAGGAAAAGTTGGACGAGACATAGTGGGACAACTAAACACCCATGGAGCAATAGCGGTCGGAGTGTCAGGTGAAGACGGAGGCCTAATAAAGGCAAATCCGCTAAGCAAACAACTGGGATTCGTTGGCGAAATTGAATCCGTCAACCCAGACTTGATAAACAAACTCTTAGATCAAGACCTAACGCCAGTAATCGCACCAATAAGCTCGGATCAAACCGGCCAGGCTTACAACCAAAACGCAGATACAGTAGCCGGAGCAATAGCAGAAGCAATAAAAGCAAAAAGAGTAATATATCTGACAGATGTAGCTGGCCTTTTAAAAGATGTAAAAGACAAAAATAGCAGAATAGGAAAAATAACTATCAGCCAACTCGTCAAAAGAATGACTGATAACAAAATTGAGCAAGGAATGATACCAAAAATCAACTCCTGCATTGCGGCAATAAACGGTGGCTGCGAAAGCGCACACCTACTTGACGGGAGAATCCCACACGTTCTATTACTTGAATTATTTACAGATAAAGGAATTGGAACCATGATCACAAAGGAATCAATAAATGGATGAACATAAATTTCTTAACCAAAACACAGACTCTGCAATAAACGGCTGCCCAATAATGCCAACTTATGGAGCGCCAACTAAACAATTCATCAAAGGCGAAGGCGCTTACCTTTACGATAATAACGGAAAAAAATATCTTGATTTTTTATGCGGATTAGCAGTTACAAGCCTAGGCCATTCACATAAACAGATTACCGATGTAGCATCGCACCAGATAAATGAGCTCGTTCATTTATCAAACCTATTCAGTAACCAACATCACGGTGAACTCGCAAACACAATCGACAACCTGATAGGCAACGGCACACCTAGTGGAGGTCAAACATTTTTTTGCAACTCAGGCGCAGAAGCAAACGAAGCAGCAATTAAACTAGCAAGAAAATTTGGAAACAATAAAAAATTCGAAATAATATCAGCCGAAGGCGGATTTCATGGAAGAACTCTAGGTTCATTGGCTGCGACGGGACAACCAAAAAAATGGGAAGGCTTTGCACCACTACCAACTGGTTTCAAACACGTAGAATACAACAATATTGAAGCTTTAGAAGGTGCAATAACCGATTTAACCTGCGCAGTACTTCTAGAACCAATACAAGGAGAAGGCGGCGTACACCCAGCTACCAGAGAATACTTTCAAAGTGTCAGAGAGCTTTGTGATCAAAATCAAATACTATTCATTGTTGATGAAGTACAAACCGGGTTTGGTAGAACGGGTGAATGGTTTGGGTTCCAGAATTTTGATGTTCAACCAGATGTAGTCACAATGGCCAAAGCTCTAGGAAACGGAATCCCAATTGGAGCCTGCTGGGCGAAGCCAGAGGTTGCAGCATGTTTTGGACCGGGAGATCACGGGAGCACTTTCGGTGGCCAACCTTTCGCAAGCTCAATAGCTAGAACAGTGATTCAAATAATGAAAGATATTGACGCACCAGCTTTGGTTCAGAACCTATCAGCACAAATCTCGAAACAATTTCTTGAACTCAACTCAATCAAAGAAATAAGAGGCTTTGGACTTTTACTTGGACTAGAACTTACAGAACCCATAGCAAAAGAAGCGGCAGCTCGTTGTTTAGAGAACGGTTTAATTGTAAACGCTGTAACAGACTCAGCTCTAAGGATTGCTCCACCGTTTATTATTGATGAAACCCAAATAGAAGAAGCCGCGGAAATATTGCAAGAGTCTATCTAAGAGATCCTGCACGTGTTTACACGCCGTGTAAACACGTGCAGAATGACGACAAAACTACAGAATGACAGAATAATAGGCAATGTTTCATAGGAACCCAAAGGGTTCCCGAATTCGCAGTTCCCGATTTCCCGTTAATCTAAGTTTATCTTCCACGGCTCAAGTTGTTTAAACAGCTGATCTTTCGAATAACCAGCCATCTGTCCAAGCAAAAACCAGACATACAAAGTATGAGGCATCAAATCTCTATAAAGTTGTCCACCTGCCTCAACTAACCGGACAGTGCTTGCATATGGCGGGTTAACATATCGCGTTGGCAGCGGAGTAAGAATAAAATTGAGGTCATCTCGTTTAACAATAGTTTCGGCCAGAGAACCAGAACCTTCTAATGAATGAGCTGTCCCACTGTGATACATGTGGGTAAGAACAGTTGAACCACTTGGCAAAGAATCAACTATTGAATCGACTTTAATGCCAGGATAAACCATCATCTGAATAACTTCAGAAATTGAAGGGTCATCAGAATCCAACCACGTCGACGGGTAGTCAATCTGCAAGTTGACGCTTTCATGTTCATAGTTGTTGAATTCGTAATGCCTAAAACCAATATTAGGTAAGACGCAACCAACATAAAAATCGTATCTTGATTCAAACTTACGGCTATCGAATCGCATTGGTTTCAAATCAGTTGCAGGCATTACAGGCACAGACCCTGTCGAATCACCAAACGCAGCATAAACGCCATATTCAAGATTAGCACTAGTCGCAGTTGTAATTGCTGAAGTTAAATTTTGTTCAACATCAGACCGTGGATGTTCCGCAGAATAAAAAGAACCAGTCAAAACAATACGGGCATCGACCTTACTGAAACAGAC
>ENA-ORXT01003665-ORXT01003665.1-marine-metagenome-genome-assembly--contig:-NODE-3665-length-16676-cov-73.363636_pt1 | contig 16676 bp, 19 predicted proteins | sample MGYA00237868_ERZ511482 | MGnify/ENA metagenome assembly ERZ511482 | reverse complement strand
ACATGCTTCCTTCACGTCACTCTGATGCCGTTCATCAAAGCGGCGGGCGAAATGAAAACAAAGCCGACCCAGCATAGTGTGAAAGAGCTGCGCTCTATTGGTATTCAACCCGATATTTTGCTTTGCCGCGCTGACAGAGAAATTGACCCCGGTGATAAAAAGAAAATCGCGCGCTTCACCAATGTGCGCGAAAGCTCTGTCATTCAAGGCCTCGACGCGCGTTCCATTTATGACGTGCCGCTGGCCTATTACGAAGAAGGCCTGGACCGCGAAGTCCTCGCGCATTTTGATATTGAAAACCCGCCCGAAGCCGACCTTTCCAAATGGAAGACGATTTCGAAAACGCTCCACAACCCTGAAAATGGCACAGTCAATATTGCCGTCGTTGGGAAATATACTGTGCTCCCCGACGCCTATAAATCTATCACCGAAGCCTTGGTCCATGGCGGTATCGCCAATCATGTGAAGGTCAAAATCAAATGGGTCGAGGCCGAAGACTTTGAAACCTCCCAAGCCGTTGATGTCATGAAAGGCATGAACGCGATTCTGGTTCCCGGAGGTTTTGGCGAACGCGGGACGGAAGGTAAAATTAAAGCCGTCCGTTACGCGCGCGAAAACAATGTGCCATATTTCGGGATATGTCTGGGCATGCAGATGGCCGTCGTAGAGGCGGCCCGAAATATGGCTGGGATCAAATCTGCCAGCAGTTCAGAATTTGGCGACGGCGGCGAAAATGTCGTTGGGCTTATGACGGAATGGACCAAAGGCAATGAGCGTTTGGAGCGCTCCGAAGACACTGACCTCGGCGGGACCATGCGTCTGGGCGCTTATGACGCTATTCTCGAAAAAGGTAGCTTGGTGGCTCAGGAATATGGCGCAACTCAGATTAGCGAACGCCACCGTCACCGCTATGAAGTAAACATCGAATATCGCAAGAAACTGGAAGAAGCTGGCCTGAAGTTCTCCGGCCTGTCACCCGATGGCGTCCTCCCTGAAATCGTAGAAATCCCCGGTCATCCGTGGTTCATAGGCGTGCAATATCACCCGGAGCTAAAGAGCAGACCTTTTGATCCGCACCCACTGTTTAAGGGGTTCATTGGGGCAGCGGTGACGCAGAGCCGGTTGGTTTAAACCTCAATCCACATATTTTTCAGGATGATTAAACCTCGATACGCCTTCCATCATTTCTTTCATTGCTTCGCCTGTTTCGGGCAGGTCTTCGCGGGGGAGGTCCATGTGGTTTAGCGGGAATTCTTGGCGATATTGTTCGATAACGGGCATGGTCACATCTATCGCGAAATTCGGAATCTTACGATTCTTGCGAAACTCGGCCATCGGAATTTCAGCCTCAATAATGTCATCCTCTGTCAATGATGGAGACTTGGCGATTGTCTTGCCTTTATTGTTCACAATGACGGATTCGCCAGCCTTGTAGCCAGGTATGTCAAAAGCGATATTGGCCATCGCAGAGTAGAAATTATTCTGGGCTGCTGTGGCTTGCACATCAAATTCTTCATAAAGCGTCGCAGTTCGCAACATGATTTCAGTCCCGCGCATGGAAAACGCCGCGAATACAAACGGGTCAAACTGGACTGTGCTGACCGCCAGATTGCCAAACTCCGTTTGAACAACGGGAAACTCTTCTTCAGGGCCATACATCTCGCGGTAGCGGTCACGGACAGATTCGATTGTAGTCGTGGTGATTTCACGGTCTGGATATATGCGTTTGATATTTCGTGTTTTCCAGAAGGTCTCGACCAGATTGCCTTTCGTGTCGATAACGCCATTCAGGCTCAGAATATGTCCGGGCCAAGCGGGGTCCGTCGCATAGGACCCAAAGACGATATAAGTCTCGCAGTCGCGTGCGATATTACCGAGAAACTCCGTTTCAGGTCCGGGCATTTGAACAGTGTATTTGAGTTTTTCTGTGCGAGTGCCGGATGAATAACCCGTCAGTGGAAATTCATGGAACAGCAATATGTCCGGTTTCTTGCCCGTCGTGCACGCCTTGTCCGCCATGGCCTTCATATGGGCGAGATTGGAGTCGAGGCCTTCTTGAATGGACGGATATTCCGACAGGGATTTGACCGTTGTCTGCATGACTTTCAACACGACTGTGTCTTTGGCAAGCGGTTTGACGGCATAGGTTCCGTCGCGTTGGACGAGGGTGGGGACTGCCGCTTTGGCCGCCGCTTTTACGGTTTTTTGATTTTCCGATGCGGCGTCTGACGTTTGCGTGCAAGCCGAAAGAGAAATCGATAGAGCTGCGCAGAGCACGGGAATGATTTTGGACATGGTTTACCTCTCAAAGGCCTTATAAGCGTTGTCCAACTGCGCCTGGCTTGGGATAAATCAAATCCGGATAGAGCGGCCTAAATCGAGAAACTCGTCCCACACCCGCAATTCGCGGTCGCATTCGGGTTCACGATTTTAAATGCCGAGCCGATCAGTTCATTGGCATAGTCAATCTCTGACCCCGCCAGAAACTCCAAACTCATTTCATCAATGACGACTGTTGCGCCGTCGCGTTTTACTACGAGGTCGTCTGCATTAGCTTTGTCTGCAAAATCGAACTTATAGGAGAAGCCGGAACAGCCGCCGCCTTCGACGGCGACGCGCAAGTAATCTTGCTTGCCCATTTTCTTCATGATCGCGTTGATCTGCGCCGCTGCGGAGGCGCTTAATGTAACAGGAGTTTCGGTAGCAATATCAGACATAGTTTCTATATAGGGGCGAATTCTTAATTTGGAAACCGACACTGTGGTCAAATATCCTTCTGTTCGCCCGCTCGCGATTTACGCATCTGATCCGAATACTGCGCGGGGACGGACGATTGCCCAGCCAAGCCAGTCCGAGCGTAGCCCGTTTCAGCGCGATAAAGACCGCATCATCCATTCTTCCGCCTTCCGCCGTCTCAAAGGCAAGACCCAAGTCTTTGTGGCGCATGAGGGTGATTATTACCGCACGCGGCTGACGCACAGCCTCGAAGTCTCGCAAATTGCGCGCTCCATCGCCCGGGTGTTGGGGCTGGATGAGGATTTGGCGGAATGCCTCGCGCTCGCGCATGATTTGGGTCATCCGCCCTTTGGACATTCGGGCGAATATGCGCTGGCCGATTGTATGGAGCCTTATGGCGGCTTTGACCATAATGCGCAGACTTTGCGCATCGTCACCCATTTGGAAGGGCGCTATGCCGAATTCGACGGATTGAACCTGACATGGGAAACGCTGGAGGGGATTGCCAAACATAACGGCCCGCTAATTCAGCGTAAGTCTGATGTTGCGCGTTTGCCTTGGGCCATGACCGCCATTGAAAACTGGGAAGCGCTGGAGTTGGAGACATTTGCCGGACCGGAAGCGCAAGTAGCGGCTTTGGCTGACGACATCGCCTATAATAACCACGATTTAGACGACGGTTTGAGTGCGGGGTTGTTTACTGTTGAGGATGTTTGTGAAGTGCCTTTTGTGGGCGAAATGTTCCGTGATGTGCGCCGCCGTTACCCGGATATTTCGGAAAACCGCCTTATCCATGAGGCTGTGCGGGACATGATTGGCTATATGGTCGCGGATGTGCTGACGGAGACGCGGATGCGCTTAAAAGCGGCGGACCCGCAAAGCGCTGATGATATTCGCGGGTTGAATCATGCGGTTGTTGCATTCTCTGAAGATTTCAGGGCGAAAGAGAAACCCCTGCGGACGTTCTTATTCGACAACATGTATAAGCATTATAAGGTCAACCGCATGATGAGCACGGCAGGGCGCGTCGTCCGCGAGCTGTTCGCGCTATTTATTGTCGAGCCGCAGCTGTTGCCAAAACATCTCTATGAGCTAACCAACGGTCCTGAAACGGCCGAGACCGCGCGCGTGGTGTGCGACCATATTGCTTCGATGACCGATAGTTTCGCGATTTCAGAGCACAAAAAACTGTTGCAACCCTCTGGATATTTCTAGGGGGTATTTTTAAGTGTTATTTTTAGGGGTGTGTAAGAGTTTTTTAACCTTACGCCTTATGCTGATATCTGCGCTGTTTTCCGTGCTCGAGTCGGGATAACACTAGGTAACAAAACGAGTCCTCATGTCTAATACGCCAAATGAATTTTCTCCTGACCTGAACGTCGCGCAAGATACCTTGCAGCCCTTTGACGTGCGTGAGCGGGAGGGCCTGAACCCGATGATAAAGCTGGCGCTACTGGTTGGGGGATTGCTGCTGGCCGCTTTTATTGTGTTGAAACTCTATACGCCGGGCGTACGGGATCGGTCCGATCCACCTCGCATCACGGCTGATAACACGCCATTTAAAGTCAAACCCGAAGAGGCGGGCGGGTCGCAAACACCGAACCAAGACAAAGTCGTTTTTGAAGTCATGGACGGTAATCCTCCAAACATTGATGCCACGCCTGATCCCGCGCCCGAAAAGCCTATTCGGATAGAGGCGCCGAAGCCTGTTGTCGTGGCAACACAGCCTCCTGTCGTGGCAACGCGCCCGGCTGCAACCTCACCCACAGCCAGCCGAAAGTCAGATTGGGTTGTGCAGGTTGCATCGACACGTTCAGAAACAGATGCGCGGGCAGTGTGGACGACTCTACAACGCAAATATCCTGGCTTGGTGTCCGGCAGATATGCCGATGTGAAGCGCGTCGATCTTGATGATAAGGGCATTTATTATCGGACACGTGTTGCGGGCCTGACCGATAAATCTGCCGCTCAGTCGCTCTGCAATTCCTTTAAGGCTGCGGGCCAAGCCTGTTTCGTTGCTAAGCGATAGAGTATGTCGGCGCCGCTTTCCTGTATTGTTGGTCTGAGAGATAAGCGGCTTAAAAAATCCGAATATTTGTTTCTTCGCGATGCAAATCCGTGGGGCGTTATCTTGTTTGCGCGCAACGTCAAAGATCCGGACCAGCTTCGTCGGCTGACGGGGGACATTCGTGATGCGATGGGCCGAAATACCTTGATCTTTATCGATCAAGAAGGTGGCCGCGTGCAGCGGATGCGCGCGCCGCATTGGCGGGCTTTTCCGTCTGGTGATGAGTATGCGCGTGTCTATAGAACCAGTCGCAAAAACGGACAACGCGCCTGTTATCTGGGGCATCGTCTGATAGCGGATGATTTGCGCGCCGTGGGAATTACATCTGACTGCGCGCCTGTGTTGGACCTGCCGCAACCGGGGGCTGACCCGATTATTTCTGACCGGGCCTTGGGCAATTCGGTAGAAGATATTGTAGATATGGCTCATGCTGCGATGGCCGGTCTCATGTCCGGCGGCGTTGCACCCGTGGTTAAACATATCCCGGGCCATGGCCGCGCAACGGTCGATAGCCACAAAGAACTGCCGAAAATTAGGGCGAACCGCAAAATTTTGGAAGCGTCAGACTTCTTGCCATTCAGAAAGCTTCACGACGCGCCCATGGCCATGACCGCCCATGCTGTTTATTCTCATAACTCGCGGTCAGCGATCACCATATCGCGGAAATCACTGACGGAATTGATACGCGCCGCGATCGGTTTTGACGGCCTGTTAATGTCGGATGATTTGGATATGAAAGCCTTGACCGGCGATCTGACGCGGAAAACGGAACGCGCTCTCAAGGCGGGCTGCGATATTGCTTTGCAGTGTTCGGGACGCCTCGCCGACAGCGTGAAAGTTGCCAAAGGCGCCCAGCCCCTATCGGGCCGCGCACTGGCTCGGGCTGCGATTGCTGATAATTGCGCAGAACATGTCACGGATTTTGACAGAGCCGCCGCTGAAGCGGAATTTGATGTCCTCATGGCGAGCGGTGCGGCATGACTGAAGACTTCCAAGAAGATATGAAATTCGATGCGGCTTCTGAAGCTGCGGATGAAGGTGAGGGGCTGGTTCTCGATCTGGACGGCTATGGCGGTCCTTTGCATTTGCTTTTGGAGCTTGCTCGGAAACAGAAAGTCGACCTCGCACGCTTGTCTATTTTAGAGTTAGCCGAGCAATATATCGCTTTTATCAAATCCGCGCAGGATTTACGCATAGAGCTGGCCGCGGATTACCTCGTGATGGCGGCGTGGCTTGCCTATCTGAAGTCGCGGCTGATATTGCCGCGCGAAGCGGGAGAAGCCGAGCCCGAAGCAGAAGAACTGGCCGCGCATTTAGCCTTTCGTCTGGAACGTCTCGAAGGGATGCGCCGTGCTGTCGAGGGATTGATGCGTTTGCCGCAAACTGGCGATGCCGTCCATGTTCGCGGCGCGCCGGAAGGTTTGCGCAGCCGCACCTCTCCGATATTTGAGGCTGAAATTTTCGATCTTTTGAAAGCTTACGGGACAACGCGGTCCCGAGCGGGTATGCGCAATCATAAGCTGCCTAAACCGCGCGTTATGAGCTTGGATGATGCCCGTAACCGCCTCCGCCGCGCCTTAAACGCTGTTGGTGTGGATTTCTCAGACTGGGTGTCGCTGGATGATATGTTACCGGACGGTTCGGATGTGGGCGCAGACGGTGTGCCGCAAGCCTCAGTCCAGGCTAGCTCTCTTCTCGCGGGATTGGAATTGGCAAAAGAGGGTCAAATTGAATTGCGCCAGTTAACGGCATTCGCGCCGATTTACCTGCGCGGGAAAGCTGTGGACCCCAAAGCTAAAGAGAGTGAAGCATGAGCAAGACATCTGACCGCATAAACAAGGCCGCAGCCGGTATTCAGGCAGATGTTGTCAGTCTTACTGAGAGGCTAAAGACGGACGGCGATATTGATGCCGACCTTCGTCATTTGGAGGCGCTGCTTTTCGCGGCTGTGGAGCCGATAGATGTGCAGACTTTGCGAGAACGTATGCCGGATGAAGCGGATGTCGGCGCGCTGCTGGCTCGTCTTGTAAGGGACTATGAAGGACGCGGGATCAATCTCGTACGTGTTGCCGATCGTTGGCGATTCCAAACCGCGCCGGACCTTGCGCCAAACCTTGTGGATGTCAAAGAGGCCCGCCGCAAACTCTCAAACGCGGCCTTGGAAACACTGGCAATTGTGGCCTATCATCAGCCCGTTACCCGCGCTGAAATCGAAGATGTGCGCGGCGTTGCCGTGTCAAAAGGCACGCTGGATGTTTTAATGGAGTTAGGTTGGCTGCGCTTGCGCGGACGCCGCCGCACGCCGGGTCGTCCTGTGACTTACGGAACAACCACCGGATTTCTGGCTCACTTCAATTTAGAGACAATCTCGGATCTTCCGGGACGCGAAGATTTAAAGGCCGCAGGCTTGCTTGATCCTCGCTTGCCAAAAGATTTCGAAATGCCCGAGCCTATGATGGTCGATGATTTGACGGGAGATGAAGATCCGCTGGATGATGAAGCCGACCCCGAATTTTTCGAAGATTTCTTAGATGAAGACGACGACGGCGCGTAAAACAGGTTGAAGCCCCGCGCTTGGCTCTCTATCTCTAACGTGAACGCTAAAGGATTTTTTCATGCCACATTGGTCCGGCCTACTTATTATTGCTGTAATTGTACTCGTCATTTTTGGCGGTCGAGGTAAAATTTCATCGATAATGGGCGATGTTGGCAAGGGCATTACGTCCTTCCGTAAGGGCTTGAAGGACAATGTCGACGACATGAAAGATGCAGCGGATGATGCGCTGGACGTCACGCCCAAGGCTGAAGACATCAAGGCTGAAGATATCAAGGTAAAGAAGAAGAAATAAGCGCCTGTTTGAGAGGGTCTGAGGCCCATGCTCCCATCAATCGGTTTTCCGGAAATGCTTGTGATCGTCTTATTGGCGATCATTTTTGTTGGTCCCAAAGACCTGCCCCACCTCATGCGGACGATTGGGCAATGGATGGCGCGTATTAAGTCCATGGGGAATGAATTCAAATCCGCATTTGACGATATGGATGTGGACAATGAAGTTGCCGCCATCCGCCGCGAGATTGAGGAGATGAAGTCTCTTGGCAAACTGGACCCTGAGCTGGACGGCGAAATGAAAGCGCTCAGTGAGGACATTCGCAAGGGCACGGATATGTCTTCGCCGCACAAAGCCAATCCCAGAAAAGACGCGCCGTCCCCCGAAGACGACAAGACCCCAAATGAATAAGAAAATTCAATATGAGGATGAAGTCGGCGCCAGTGAAGCGCCGCTGTTGGATCATCTCCTTGAGCTGCGGTCGCGTCTCATAAAAATGTGTATCGCATTGGCTATTGGCTGTATAATTTGCGCCCCTTTTCTGCGCCAGATTATTGCCTTTCTGATGCGACCGTTTGAAGTAGCCCTCATTAGATATAATGTCGGGCTGATAGAGAAGGGGATTGAACCTATCGATCTGGGCCTCATTGCGACCCATCCTTTGGAAACCTTTTTCGTAAAGATGAAAATTGCGTTGTTCGGCGGTGTTATCATCGCTTTTCCGATTATCGCATTTCAGCTCTACCGTTTCATCGCGCCGGGATTGTATAAAACCGAGCGCTCAGCCTTTTTGCCCTATCTCATTCTGTCGCCCATTCTGTTCTTTGCGGGCGCGACAATGGTGTTCTTATTTGTTTTCCCATTTGTGATGGAGTTCGCGCTCAATCAGCAGAATTTAGGGGCGGGGGAGACGATTGAATTGATGACAAAGGTCAGTGATTATCTGTCGCTTTCCATGGTGTTGTTCTTAGCCTTTGGCTTGGCCTTTCAACTACCGGTTATTCTCTCGCTTCTTGGCCGGATAGGCATTGTGACTGCAGAGGGTCTGCGCGGGAAACGTAAATATGCCGTATTGGGAATTGCCGTCTTTGCGGCATTCGCGACACCGCCGGACCCCATTACCCAATTTATCTTGGGCGGGGCGATCTATCTCCTTTATGAGATTTCGATTATCGCAGTTGCCATCCTTCAACGACCCAAATCGGACACAGAATCGGCAGAGAATTCTGCCACGGAAACGTGAGGGTCTTAGCCTTTCGTTAATCACGATCGTTCATATTATCACGGATTTTAACGTCTGCGATGGGAATATGAGATGCGCGCGAACACACTTTTACTCACGGCCGCCTTTACGCTGTCCGGCACAGCAGCTTTCGCTCAATCCAGCTATAATGTTGTTGTCGAGCCCGTTACCAGCTCAGTTGAAGCCATCATTAATGCCCCGGTAGAATATGATGAGAACGGCGTTGTGAAAGCCCAGCATTTTAACGCCGACAATTTGTCGGAAGAGGAATATCAGGCACTTTTGGACGAGGCAGCTCGTATTCGCGCATACCGCGATATGAATGGCCTGAATTTCGAAAGCGATTACGTTTATCCGGAAGCTTCAGCCAACACTTTTGTCGAAACTGCGCCGAGCTATCAAATTGACCTCTTTGCGCCGCAAGCTTCAAATACTGCCGCATCTACGACCGTTACGTCTTCCGCTAAGACGCATACAGTGTCCAAGGGGGACACGCTGTATAATATTTCCAAACGCTATGACACATCGGTTCAGTCTATTCAGGCTGAAAACGGCTTGATCGGCACGACGCTTTCCATTGGTCAGCGTATCCTTATCCCGGGTGTCATCGTTGAGAGTATTAATACGTTGTCTCAGCCGGTTTTTGCGAGTGCCCCCGTCCAAGACGGTTACGTGACGCGCCGTGTTATTCAGCCGGCTCCATTTATTGAGCGCCCACAAATTGAGAATGTAGTCGCATCAGAGGCGGTCTATGCCGTTCTGCCAAAGGACACGCTCTATTCGATTTCTCGCCGAACATGTGTCAATGTGAACGACATTATCGCCAGGAACGCGATTGCAAACCCGAACACATTAAAGCCGGGACAGCGCCTGACATTGCCAACCGGACATTGCCTTTACCGTTAGAGACTACATTTACTCCGCCATTGCGCGTTGCAATGGCGGCTTGCCTCCCTATATAGCGTTTTAATTCAACCGAGCGGGGAAAACCCGCTGTCCATAGAGTCAGACGCGGGGACCACATGCTGATCACACTTATCCAACAATCTGCGCCCACGGCCGGTAATTCAATTATGAGCTCGCTCTTATTGTTCGGGCCGTTGATCCTGATTTTCTATTTCCTAATTTTGCGCCCGCAGAGCCAACAGGCGAAAAAGCACAAAGCTATGGTTGCAGACTTGAAACGCGGTGACGAAATTATCACGCGCGGCGGTATTATCGGTAAAATTAAAAAAGTGACTGACGAGGATCTCATTATCACATCCGGTCAATCTGAATTAAAAGTCGCGCGCGCCATGGTTGCGGCCAAGCATGATGTGACTGCGGCCAACGACGCAGGCTAATCCCCCTTCAAATCCTCAGCTAAAGGCTTGAGTGTATGCTGTTTTTCTCCCGTTCTAAAATCCTGATGATCCTTGGCGCTGTCTTTATTGGGCTTCTGCTGGCTATTCCGAATGCATTGCCTGAAAAAGCGCGAGAGGCGATGCCGGGGCCTTTCCAACGGACAATTAATCTGGGACTCGATCTTCAGGGCGGTGCGCATATGCTCTTGGAGGTCGACCTGTCCTCCATTTTAGATCAGGCCCTAATTAACGAACGTACGGCGATTAATGATGCGTTTCGCCGCGCTGAGGATCGTCCGCGTACAGAATTTGTTCGCGCCGACAACGGTTCGATTTTAGCGCGCATGCGGACCAAAGAGGACGCTGATAAAGCGATGCCGCTCCTTGAGAATTTATCTCAGCCCGTCGATCCGACCCAACTCAACTCCCCGAAGACTACTCGCGTGACCCGCGAATCTGACAAGAATATCCGCGTTACAATTACAGATCAGAATATCGAATTTATTCGTAAGCAAACTATTGAGAAATCTATCGGGGTCTTGGGCCGCCGGATTGACCCGAATGGTAATCTCGAACTCATCCTCGCGCCGGAAGGTGACAAGCGTATTCTGTTACAGGTCCCCGGGGCTCAAAATATCGATGAGATTAAAGCGCGAATCAATAAATCGGCAAACCTCTCCTTCCATCTCGTGAATGAGAAGGATTCAGGTAATCTAGAAGTTATGCGTTTAGTGATCCCTCCGCCTCATCGCGGTGTTGCTCCGGGTGATAAGTATTTTCCTTTTGCCGAGTCCAATGGCCGAGATGGCGGGTTAATTGTCGTCGAACGCACACGTATCACCGGGGATTGTCTAAAGGATTCTTCCGGCGGACCGCATCCAACGGGCCCCGGCGCTGTTGTGAACTTCTCGTTCAACGTCGGCTGTGCCACTGAGTTCGGCCGCATGACGGCGCGGAACATCAATAAGCGTTTTGCTGTAATTCTCGACGGTGAGATTATTACGGCCCCTAATATCCGTTCCGCGATTACAGGCGGATCCGGATATATTGAGGGCGGTTTCACACTGGAATCAGCTCGTGATTTATCGCTTCTTTTAAATGCGGGTGCGCTGCCGGCGAAGTTAACAATCGTCGAAGAGCGGACGGTTGACCCGTCTCTCGGTGCCGACTCTATCCGCGCGGGTAAGGTCGCGTCAGGCATTGGCCTCTTGGGCGTCGCGATATTTATGTGGCTAAGCTATGGATTACGCTTTGGCACTATCGCCAATTTAGCATTGTCCACGAACATTATTCTAATAGCCGCCGCACTCTCGCTCTTTGGCTCAACGCTGACCCTGCCGGGAATTGCAGGTATTATCCTGACTATTGGTATGGCGGTTGATGCGAACGTGCTGATCTTCGAGCGTATCCGAGAGGAAACCTATAACGGCAAGACGCCGATCAATGCGATTGAAACGGGGTATAAGCGTTCCATGGCACCCATCTTGGACGCCAACATCACAACGCTGATTGCGGCGATTACGCTTTACTTCGTCGGTTCCGGTCCGGTCCGCGGCTTTGCTGTGACGCTGGCCATCGGGATTGTCATGTCGGTCTTCACCGCCGTTATCTTTGCGCGCTTACTCACGGCTACATGGCTGCGCGGTAAACGTCCTAAAACGCTCCCAATTTAAGGCTGATCTGATGAAAGATATTTCACTCGTCCGCATCCTGCCGCAGGAACCGCGCGTCCCCTTTATCAATTTGCGGATGATAGCTGCGGCATTTTCAGTGCTGGCGATCATCGCGTCAATTTTTTTGTTCACGACCAAAGGGTTGAATTACGGCATTGATTTCACAGGCGGTACAGTCATTGAAATCAACACGAATGAGGATCCGGATGATGAGGCCATTCGAAATGCCCTGATTGATATGGGTTTCAATGGCGCAACCGTGCAGGGCATTCAGCCGCCCGTCGGCGCTTTGGATCAAGAGGGCAATCCAATTACCCACCGTCTCATGCGTATCGGCCTTCAACTTGCTGATGAGACCGGGGAAGAAGGCCAGGGCGCGCAGCAAGCCGCGCTCAAACGTGCAACAGATGGATTGGAAGAGCGAATTGGCGAATTTTACATCCGGAATACGGAGGTCGTGGGCTCTCAAGTGTCCGGAGAATTACGCCGAAAAGGTATCATGTCCGTTGCCTTGGCCCTGCTAATGGTGCTTGGGTATATTTGGTTTCGCTTCGAATGGCAGTTCGGCCTCGGCGCGGTCTTCGCGCTAGCCCATGACGTTATCTTGACGATTGGCGTGTTTAGTCTGACTCAGATCGAGTTTAACCTGACCATTATCGCGGCGATTCTAACGATTGTCGGATACTCGCTCAACGATACCGTGATTGTTTATGACCGGATTCGGGAGAACTTACGGAAGTTCAAGAAAAAGCCGCTGCCGGAGGTTTTGAATATTGCGATTAATGACACTTTATCCCGGACAATCTTGACGTCTTTGACGACGCTATTGGCTTTGGTGGCGCTCTACGTGCTCGGCGGGTCGGCTTTGAAAGGCTTTTCCTTTGCCATGATTTGGGGTGTGTTCGTCGGGACTTATTCGTCCATCTTCGTCGCGTCCCCTCTGCTGCTGGCCTTGAAGCTGAAGCGCGGCGCCAACACAGGTGGTGAGCGGGCAGAGGTCTAAAGCCGTTTTAGCCCCTTAGGCGTTATCGCCAAACGGACGCGGCCTTTCAGGTTTTCAAGAGCGACATCCTTCATGGAATGTAAGGATGTGCTATGGTGACCATCGCCTTCCAGGCATACGGATGTATTAGTCACGGACAGGACACGTTTTACGATGACGCCAAATTTTGGATGGTCTACCAAAATGACAAAGCCCGAACGGATCGTTCGGGCTTTGGTAATCAATAAATAGTCTCCGTCAGCAAAAGTGGGGGCCATAGACTCCCCGCGCACCTTGACGAATTTAATCACTAGAGGTCAGGTTCGATGACTTCGATATTCGGCGCATATGGCGTCGTGACTTTCTTGGTCTTCACGCCTTTGGACGCCCAGAATATTTCTGCGAACGCATTGGCAGCAGCGACAAGTTTCTCACCATCTTCGCGGTGCAGGTCTTGTTTCACAGCCGAGCCTGCCAGCATGATAGCATGGGCAGCGTCGTGGCATTTCGCCATATCGTCTTGGTTTTTCGGCTTCATGAAGTCACCCCAGATAATCCGCGTCTGGTGTTTACACTTCTCAGCCATTTCTTCTTTTTTGGCAGTATTCCGTGCAACTTGCATCGCGAAACCTGTCTCGGACAGGCCTTTATCTTTCAAGCTCAGAAGAATGTCGATCTGACGAAGCGCTGATACCGCGTAATATGTGACGATACGTGCGTCATAGATCCCGCAAGGAATGTCGCAATGTGCGTCTGCGGTTTCAATGCTGGAATCAAATTTTGAAATCAGTGAATGTAACATGTGATCCGCTCCTTATGCTTTGCGGCGTTTGAGATAGACGACGCCCGCGACAATTGCAGCGGCCGCGATAAGCGTGCCTGCACTATGGACGGGGCTGGAGAAGAAATGTGCTATCTGTGCCAATATGCCATGGCTGTGGGCATCGGTATGTGCGGCGGCAGGTGCGGCTATCGCGAGTGCGGCCAGTCCTGTGAGAAGTGTACGTGTCATAAAACGTCCTTTTTCTGATTAAATAAAATTTCCCTGCGCAGAGGCATAAGCAGATTGCCAAAGCGGGGCAAGCCGCGCAAAGACGCCATTCCATGAATATATACTGGCGATTATGTCTGAGCTCAATCTAGTTACGCGCGGCGCACTGAAAAAGGCGGATCCGGATCGGTATCGCGCGGCATTGATGTCGGACCGTCAGGGCCGGGAAGACCTGCTGATTCTCTATGCCTTTCACTATGAGCTCTCCAAAGTGCCGGATGTGACCTCGGAGCCGATGCTCGGGCAAATCCGATATGAGTGGTGGCGCGAGGCTGTCGATGAGATTTACACAGGCCGAGAGGTGCGGCGGCATGAAATTTCGACGCCTTTGGGGGAAATGCTGACTCGGACAGATGTCCCTCGATTTTGGATTGACCGCCTCATCGACGGACGGGCGCGCGACCTCGACCCGCAGGCCTTTTCTGATATGACTGAGGCTCGCGATTATGCCCGCCAGACCTCGGGGCAGCTCATGCAAATTGCGGTGAAGGTTCTGGGCGGTTCGCCGGATGATAGTATTTTGCGCGCCGGGGAGGCGTGGGGCTTGACCGGATTGGCCCGGTCTTACGGCTATTATCATGATCGCGCGTTGCAGAATTTAGGGTTCGCGGATGTGCTGACCGCCGCTCGGGAAGCATATGAGTCAGACAAGCCTGATGTTCCGACAGTTGTCTTCCCTGCGATTGCTTATAAAGCCCTCATTCCGAAATTTTTGAACCGTATGGAACGCCCCGGTTTTGACCCAATAAAGGATAGGGTCGTTTACGGCCCGCTTTCCAAGCAATGGCGCTTGATGATGGCGGGGCTGCGCGGTCAAACATGACGGGAGCATGACGGCCACATTAACTCTCGAACACCTAGCTCTTCATTCAAAACCCATACATGTTTTCTCTCATAGGCCCCCTCGCAAGGCGCATCCTTTAGGGAGGAACACATGAAAAAATTTACAATAACAAGCCTGCTAACGACCGCTCTAGTCATGACCGCAGCCTCGGCGTCCGCGAATGATAAAGACGGCGTTTATGGCACGGTGGGCGTGACGCTTTTGTCGACTGAACTTGACCTTTCAAATATTGATGTGTCGGGCCAAACGATCAATTTGGGCAATGAAGATGCGAATATCACGATGCTAACGGGCCGTCTCGGCTATCGGTTGAATGACTTTTTTGCCGTGGAAGGCGAGGTTGGTTTCGGTCTCGGCGGTGATGAATTTGATCGCCAAATTCCGGTTCAAGTGCTGGGGACAACCCAGAATGTGGATGCGAATATTTCGTTGGATGTAAAGAATTACTACATCGCTTTCGCGCGCGGCATCCTTCCCGTTTCTGAACAATTCGACGTCTTTGCGCGTGTTGGATATGGCGAAGCGACAGCCGAGGCAGATATTACGGGCAGTTTAGCGGGTTTCACGGCCTCGGGATCAGCAGAAGAAAAAGCGTCCGATTTCGCATATGGCGTCGGGGCGCAATTTAACTTTACAGAGACTGATGGCATTCGCGCAGATTATACGCGTCTGGACGAAACCGACATCATTTCACTGGCTTACTCCCGCCGTTTCTAAGCCTCCTTTTTATGTTTCGGCCCAAGGCCGAATATCTTCCAAAGCCCGCGCCGCAAGCAAGCTCTTGCGGTAGCGGGTTTTGTCTTTTCCGCGCCGTCTCTTGCCGTCCTTTTTTGGATAGACAATCTCGCCTTCAATCGGCGGGAAGAGGCCGAAATTGACATTCATCGGTTGGAACTTGGCTTTCGGCCCGGTCATATATCCGCCCGTTACATGCTCAACCAATGACCCCAAAGCCGTCGTCAAAGGCGGCACCGCATAGTCCTCACCCCGCGCTTGAGCGGCCGCCATACGTCCGGTGATGAGGCCGAGCGCAGCGCTTTCGACATAACCTTCCACGCCCATGATCTGACCGGCGAAGCGTAGGTCAGGCCGTGATTTCAGTTGCAGCCTTTTGTTCAACAAGATCGGCGAATTGATAAATGTATTGCGGTGGATGCCGCCGAGCCGCGCGAAAACGGCCTTTTCCAATCCGGGGATCGTGCGCAGAATATCCGTCTGCGCGCCATATTTCATCTTCGTCTGAAACCCGACCATATTATAAAGCGTGCCGAGCGCGTTATCTTGGCGGAGCTGCACAATCGCATGAGCTTTTACCGTCGGGTTATGCGGGTTCGTCAAGCCGACAGGTTTCATCGGCCCCCAGCGCAACGTCTCGGCCCCGCGCTCCGCCATGACCTCAATCGGCAGGCAGCTTTCAAAATATGGCGTGTTCTTTTCAAACTCTTTAAATTCGGTTTTGTCCGAGGCGACCAGCGCCTCGATGAACGCGTGATATTGGTCCTTATCCAGTGGGCAATTGATGTAATCCGCCCCGTCTCCGCCCGGGCCTTTTTTGTCATAACGGGACTGCATCCAGGCAATATCGAAATCGATCGAGTCCTTGTAGATAATCGGCGCAATGGCGTCGAAGAAAGCGAGGCTGTCTTCGCCTGTCTCTTCCAAAATCGCATTGGCAAGCGACGGCGCGGTGAGGGGACCCGTCGCGATAATCGTATTGCCCCAAGACTTGGGCGGCAGGCCTTTGACTTCGCCGGGCTCAATCGTGACCAGCGGATGGGCGCGCAAGATCGTCGTGACCGCGTCGGAAAACAGATTTCGGTCCACGGCCAAAGCGCCGCCCGCAGGCAGTTTCGTCATATCGCCCATGCCCATGATGAGGGAGCCCGACATCCGCATTTCTTCATGCAA
>ENA-ORXT01003664-ORXT01003664.1-marine-metagenome-genome-assembly--contig:-NODE-3664-length-16679-cov-8.203409_pt1 | contig 16679 bp, 16 predicted proteins | sample MGYA00237868_ERZ511482 | MGnify/ENA metagenome assembly ERZ511482 | reverse complement strand
ATGGTCACAGAGAGGCATCAAAAACAGCCTCAAATGAGGGGAATCGGCTCAAATGAGGCGGCCAGTAGAATAGACACGAGAGGCACGACGAGTGTCTGCCACGCATCTGTGATTCCGTGAAGAGCCCTCGTGCAGCAGCAACCAGTCGGGTGTGTCAGGGGAGCCCGATTATTTTTCAGGGTTCGCGTCGCTCTCCTTCCCCCCCCTCCCCCCCCCGTGAGCCTTTCCGTCACCGCGATCACCCCCCCTCCACTGATGGACTTCTTTCTACTTCCCCCTTGATCATGGGGCTGTCGCGAGCGCGGCTGTCCCGTTTGTTTCTTCTCTGGGGTGACAGCCCCGGCGTGCGCGTGCGCGTGTCCGTCGCCCCAACGGCCTAACGGCTGCAGGTCAGCGGGCGGCTGTCGCGTGGGGTCTGCATGAGTCAATCAAGGACGCACCCTGCCCCTCCCCTCCGCTCCCACTGATGCCAATGCTGGTGGTGGCTGTGCATTGGGCGCCGGGACGTTCTGTCATTTCCCCCTCCCCCGCTGCGGTCACGTGTGCGCGAGTCGCGTGGCCGTCCCGGCCCTGCCGCCGTCATGCTGCAACAAGTGGCATTGGTTGCTTCTCTAGGTGGTGGTGGTCGTGATGGGGCGGCGAGGCCAGGAGGAGGCGCCCGCGGCGAACAGTGTCGCACGCGTGCATCTCTGCGCGACGTCTGCCTGCCGTGCGCACCGCCGCGAACGCCGAGCGCCGTTATTGTCGCCGTCGTCAAGGGGGCCGCCCCTGCCCAGCGGGCGGTACTCGGGTCGCGTCGGGGGGGCGCGCCAGTCTGTGTCGGGGTTGGGCCCGGCCATGACCGTGGCGCGGTCCGCAAGGGAGGCAGCCACCGGTGGGGCCGACGCGCGGGGATGGGGAGACGCGTCGCCGCCCAAGGCGGGTGGCTCTTACCGCGACAGTGGGCAGGGCGCGGGGGCTGCCAATGTCGACGCTGCCGCCAACGTCGGCAGCCCTGCCACGCAGGGTCTCGTCCGCACCGACAATGAGGACTTGATGTCCCCGTCGTCGTCAGCGGCGGCGGCATCGGTGGCGTTCTCATCACGAAGGGGACGACGGCGTCCGGCGGGGCGTGGCACCAGACGCAGCGGCGTTGGCAGCAGCGACAGTGGCAGTGTCGACGACCGTGATGGTGGCGGTGGCGATGGCGGCAATGCACAGCGGCGGCGGGCGCCTCGTACGGGGCGGCCCGTTGCCCCCCCCATCGTTTGCCTCGACAGCGACAGCGACTCGGACCTCGAGTCGGACTGCTCTGGCGCGTCGTCAGGCGACTCGGCGTCGGTGCATGAGGTAGACCTCCCCGACATGGCCGAGCCGGCGTCGGTCTTTGGCCATCTCGCCACTTCGTCCGCGACGGCCCCGACGCCGGGGGGACCCTCGTGGGCGGCAATGGCCGCTGCGCGCCCCCTTCCGTCGCCACCTGCCGCCGGCTCCGCCACCGTCGACGTGCCGTGGCCGCCGGGTGGGAACGGTCAGCCGCTGTTCACCCTCCCCTCCTCGGGCGGCGTCCTCTCCCCAGCGTCCGCGTCAGTCACCGAAGAACCGCTGGCGCGTCGGGCGGTCGGCATGCCCTCACGGGGGGGGCGCGCTCCCCTCGACTCGCCCTCCGAGGGCACCGCTGCGGTGGCTTTGAACGCCGCCTCCGCAGCCGCCCCCGCGCGGCGGGCGTCGGCAAGTGGGCGACAGCCGCCCGCGGGCTTGTCCCTGTCGGCGGCGCAACCACTCGCCTCGCAACTGGTCGCCCTCTCTCCGCCGGAGCGCTCACGCTCCGGCTGGGAGGCGGTGCCGATTTCACCCGACCGGGCGGCGGTCATGTCGCCCGCCCAACGGTCACGGCGGCTGATGGGCGGCTTCTCCCGCCGGTGTGAAAGCGTCGACGTGCTCTCGCCAGCCGTCGTATCGCTTGACTTGCGCGCATCATCGTACGCAGAGGAGTCGAAAACGGACGACGAGGACGTGCAGGCGTCTTCTCGCTCGTCCGCCTCCCCAGCGGCGGCCATCCACGCTTCGCAGCTGGTCGGCGCGGGCATCCGCTTTTCGATCGCCTCCAAGATGCGGCGGTCGCCCAAGCCCCCCCCACCAGTCTCCATTCAGGACGCCTCCACTGCTGCCGCCACTGCGGGAAGCGCCGGGGACGACTTGAGCGTCGGTCGCTCCTTTTCGACGACCAGTGTTGTGGAGAGCAACAATAGCAGCGGCGTCGGTGGCAGTAGCACCACGGAAAACATCAGCGGCGCTTGTGGCGGCAGCGGCCAACGACCAGCGGGAAGCCAACGGCATAGTGGCGGCATGCAGGACGGGGTCAGCGAGCGGCCGTCCCTGTCGTCGGGGGTGTTTCGACGGGCGCCGCGTCGCGCAACGTCGGGGCGGCCAGGCGGCGCCGACGCGCCACCATCGGCGAGCAGCGTCGGCGGATCGGGTGGGTCAAGTGGAACCGAGCAGCCATCCGGGGCGACGGCCGCTAGTGGGGATGCCCCACCAGCCTTGTCGCTGGCTACTGGCGGGAGTGGGGCGCCCCCCCAGATCATGACAACGAGCTCGGCCACGACTGGGGGTAACGCCGGCAAGCCTTTCTATCGCCGCTTCTCCAACGCGCGGCCGGGGGCAGGGAGCGGACGTGTCCGCCCCGATAGCGTCGTAGCGGCGGGGTCGGGCCGCGTGGTCGCGGGGGGCTCAGCCCTGTCGGGCGCCTCGCAGCTTGGAGGGGCAGACAGGGGTGGTGCCGCCGGTGCAGGGTGTGTCAATCCGACCCCTTTCTCCCCATCGGAGGAGGCTTTCTCCTCGTTCAACGGTGGCGGCACATCGACGCTCGCGTCGGCCAGCGCGCGTTCCCGGCGGAAGATTGCCAATATGTTTTTCTCCCGCAAGGCCACCTCGGGCACCCCGTCGTCGTCGTCATCCATCCCCGCGGGCGTGGGCGGGTCCGGGCCCTTCTCCAACGCGCCGACCAGGGGTGCGAGCTCGACCAGGGGTGCGAGCTCGACCATCGCGGAGGAGGAAGACAGTTGTACGGCGTTTACAGCGGTGCTGCCGCCATCCGCGGCGCTCGCCGCCGTGACACGGGTGCTACTGTCGGCCGGGTGCGACCTGGCGGTCAAGCGGGATCGGGTCGTCAAGATCAAGGTTGACGCGCCGCTCTGCGGCACCCAACACCTTCACGTCAATGTGCTCCTCGAGGGCGTGGCCGTTGTGGGTGACCCGGCGGCGATACCGTCGGCGGGGGGTGGTGGCGACGGCAGCGCGGGTGTGGCTGACGGCGGCGCCCCGGAAGCGTCAATTGTCTCATCGACGCTCGTGCGGCTGGTGCGCTCCCGGGATGACCGCGGGCGGACGCCTCGCTCTGAGTTTGTCGCCTTCTTTCACGACTTCCACGCCGCGTTTGTGCAGGCAACACTCGTGCGGCCTTGAGCTGGGCAACTGACTAGGTGCAGTATGTTGTGTTGCAGGGAGGGGGCTGGTCCTACCTGTGGAGCCTTTGCGGCGGGGATGTAAGGGTCAACGTGGCGTACCTCTGGTGCGCCAATATGTTTGATTCTTGCTGTTGTATGGCGCTCGTATGGACAGTAGTTCCAGAGGACATGGCCGGAAGCCAAAACAGAGCACCTCGGTGCTACTACATGTCGTTCATTGCAGGGGTACCGGTGCTTGATGCTCGCGGCAGGAACCGATTTTTTTGTGTTGCCGCACGGTGCAGTGCGAAAGAGAAGTGCTCGAGAACCACGCGACCTGCAGTGTATGATGCAGGGCAGCTTGATGCAACGAGAACAATCGCAATGCAGTCGGTGGTGTCCCTGTGTAGGTGACGGGCGAAGAAGTAGACACATATGCGAGTGGTGCACGTGGACCGATGCACACAATAGACGCTCACCGAAATGCTTGCACAACCTCAATCAGAGGTCTACGAGAGGGAACAACGCATGAAAAGAGAGGAAAACACTGGGTGGCGGTGATGAACACAACGGCCAAGCAAATAAGAAAAAGGAGAGGATGCAACAGCCCCGAGCAACCAGCCGCCGCACGACACAGCTGCGCGTCGCAACGGCGCCACCCCCCCGTGCCCACCCTTTGTCTCACAGCGCATGTGCAGCAGCAACCCCGGACCGGCGCCACTTACACGGCCTTGGTCGGATCGTACGGCCCGGGGGGCCCCGGCAGGACGGTCGGCTTGAAGCCAAACAGCTCAAACGGGGACGGCGTCTTGGCCTTTGCATCGTCATTGGCGGCAGGCTTGGGCGCAGCCGCCTTCTTCTCAGGGGCGGGCGCGGCCTTGGGGGCGGGCGCCGCCGCCTTGGGCGCCGCCGCCTTAGGCGCGTCGCCATTCTGGGTGATGTCCTTTACGGGCGCGCCGCTGCCCGACGACGCGCCGCCGACGCCGCCGCCCTTGACTGACCCGATAAACGGACCCGTGGGGTTCGCCGTCCGCCCATTGAGCGCGCGGGAGGCCACCACGTTGGGGAGCGTGCGGCCGTCATCGCGGGGGCGGAGCAGGTGGCCGACCGCGCCGGCAACGGCGACAGCGCCGGCCGAGACGACGGACGCACCGCCAAGCGCAAAGGACGCCATCACAGGGGTTGAATGGGAGAGAAGGTGGTGGGGGATGCTGGGCGGCAAAGGATGTAGGGAAGGGGGGGGAGGGATGTGAGCGCCGACGAGGAGAGGACGCGGAGGGAGTGCGCGGCGATGGGCCAGTCACGGGGGAGGGCGGGTGGTGCTGAGCGTGCCGCGTGGATCTTGGCCGCCGCCTCTGATGCCGCTGCGGGCTTGCAAAATCGATAGGCAGCAGGAGCATCCCGGAGAGGCCTTGAAGCCACGCACACTGTGAACGGAGGTCGATTGCGATCTCGCAAGGCCACAATCACGACAAATCTGCAAGAAATAGGTATTTTTACTGAAAATTTACCATGAGCGCTGCTAAAAGTAGGACTGGTCTGGAACAATGTTTTAAAAGCTGAAAATGGAGCGGCAGACCCATTCAGCCATGGGGTCCCTCAACTGCTCAAGTCCTCGTCGTGTCATCCCCCTGCCCAGGACACGCCGGCCTACACCACTACGGCGCGATTCGCACGTGTACCTCAAGCCCACCGTGATGCCCGCAGGCCCCATGGTGCTGATTGCGATGGCTACTGCGGTGCAACGACAGCGAGGAGTCTGCTTGCGATAGTGCGCATCACACAGCGCGTCGGGTGGCAACCTGGGACTAGGGTTGCTCAGAACGCCCGGGGCGTCGTTAAGGGCGGCGTCGTTAAGGGCGTCACCAGGGCGTCATTTGGGCGTCGCGCGCCCCTAACGCCCCAACTCAAAAGGGCGTCAGCAAGGCGTCGCGAAGAGAAAGTTTTCAGGGCGGTCTACATGATTCAGCACCCAGTCTTGACACAGAAAATGACATATGAGTGCACAGGATGGGTGCCACTTTAACCACCTTGTGAGCACTGAGGGTGCTACTGGGGGCGTCGTAGGAGCACTTTGGCTGCCTAATGGGGAGTCAGTAAGGCGTCTTATCCGTCGCGCGCCCCTGACGCCCCCGAAATAGGGGCGTCGTGTGCAACCCTACCTGGGACGGTCGCAGCGAGCGCCAAAAGCGCTCCACAGACACACATCGAGATCCACCACCCACAAGTCCACAGCGGCCGACGCAGTGGTCCAAGAACAGGCCGAAACGTGCACACACAGTGGTAGAAGCAAGAACAAGGGAGTGGAGACAATGCTGCTCTGGCCTCCAGCCCCCCCACATGTGTGCTTCTCCAGACCCCCCAAAAATGCACGCAAGGCACCGGCGCGTGAACGCCTCTAACAGCCCACCCCGCGGGGCCCCGACGCGTGAGTGGGGGGTGCCAGCGTTCCCCGCGCCCGCCCCCCCCCCCCCCCCCCCCCCCCCCCCCCCCCCCCCGCTCGGACGCGGCGGGGCGCGTCAAAAGAGGGACCCCTCCGGGTCTGCCATGGTCCGCCCAAAGGCAGCCGCAAACTCCGACGCGGCCGCCGCAGACACCACCCGCGCGTCGGTCGAGAGCGTCGCCGTCGCCACGGTGGCCGCGCGCACGCCGCCCGCCGCCGCCGGGCGGGCGGCGGGCATCCCCGCGCCGACCGACAGGGCGCCCACGTGCGGCGCCGCAAGAATCCCCGTCGCCGGCCCGACGCCCGGGGCGTCGAGGGCGGCCACGCAAAAGCAGCCGCCGGGCGCGGCGGTGGCATCCAACTCGCCCGCCTCGGCCGCCGCCGTCAGGGCGGCCGTCTCGGCGGCAATGGAGGCGAGGCCTTTGCGGTCCGCGCCCCACACGACGGGCAGGAGGGTGCCGTCGGGGCCACACACGGCAAACGCCACGTCTGCGGCCGCCGACGGGGACGCGCGGCCGGCGGCAGCGTCCCACGTTGCCCGCACTTCGGGGACGGCCGACAGGGCGGCCGCCGACGCCCACACACAAAAGTCGGTGAGGGTCAAGGGCGCCCCCCCGCCGCCGCCGCCGCCGCGAGCGACGAGCGACGACCGCAACGCGAGGAGGGCGTCGAGCTCAAACGCAACGGTCGTGTATTGGTGGGGGATGTACTGCTTGGCGGCGAGGAGGCGGGCCGCCGCCGCCCGCCGCCCCGGCGTCAGGGGCGTGTCGTCAAACTTGACCCGCGGCCCGCCCGTCGTAGCGTCCATGGCGGGCACGGCAGCGGCGAAGGGGCGGCCAGCGGCTGGCCTGGGCGTGGGGGGGGTGGCCGCCGCGTGCCGCTTGGCGGGGGGGGGGGGGGGGCGCGCCGCCGGTGCAGAGGCCGCCGGTGGTGGGGGCGTCCCCCCGCCGCCTGCCTCGCCGTCGGCGTACGCAGAGCCGTCGTCCATGGCGGAAAGGACATCGCCCTTGAGGACGCGCCCTTTCTTTCCCGTCGGGCGCACCTGATCCAGGCGGATGGCGGGGTACTGCCGCAAGAGGCGGGCGACGGCGGGGCCGAGCGGCGGCAACGGTTGGGCGCCCATCCCAGGTGGCTGCAACGACGGGGTAGTGGCGCAAAGGGCTGAGTGACAGATGGAGACCCAGCAGGGGAAGAGATTGAAGCGTCCAGAAAGCCACACAGTGCGGGGGGGAAGGGCCAGTGCTCACCAGTTAGGCCGGCGCCAGCCAAGACAGCGGGTCGGGGCGGGGCGCGGCTACAGGGGGCGGCACCGCGATCCAGCAAGAAACCCGGAAAGCAGGCGTCGAAAAGGAGCGGGGCAGACATGACACGCATAACCATACCTATTGAGAGGGGAGCGTCTCCCTGGAAGAGGGCGAGTCGCCACCGGTGGGGGCGGCAGCTGTGCGCGGCATGAACGGGGCTGAGCATGTCACAGGATTGAGAGAGGATCCTTGTTGAAGGGAGCCGTTGCACGTCGAGAGGATCAGCTCAAGTCTGTGTGATTTACAATGTGGTGGCATGTAATAATTAGTATGATGTCAGTGATTTTAGTGCTTGTGATTCGGTCGTTGGCTTCGTCGCGCTGGCGCCTTCCGCACGTGCGGTCGTTGACGTGCGGGTTCGCTGTAATCGTACGAAGAGCCGCCTGCCCCACACAGCTGCGTCGTGTGTTCCTTTGCGAGTGCCCCCACCGTCCTGGGCACTCGTTTAGTTCACGAACCTTTCCCCCTCACCTCTTCTTCTCCATCCTTCGCCGCCACCATGCATATCATCAACGTTCTCCTCACTACGCCGGCGGCGGCAACCGTCTCCCTGCACCTTGCAGCCCCCCCCCCCCCCCCCCCGCCCCCCCCCCCGGCACCCCCATCACTGCCGCTGACGTTCTCGCTGCCGCCCCCCCCGGCGTGGCCTACCCCTTTACTTACCTCCTCGTTGACGGCCGGGCCGTTGCGCCCGCCGAGGCGGTCGTCGACCATGGCGGCCGTGCCGCTGCCGTGGCCGCCGGCCCGCTGCACGTGACCGCCCGCCACCGCGTCGGCATCCTCGGCGGCAAGGGCGGCTTTGGCGCGCAGCTGCGCGGCGCGACGGCATCGGCCAAGACGACCAACTTTGACAGCTGCCGGGACCTCCGCGGCCGCCGCCTGCGGGATGTGGTGGCGGAGCGGGCGGCGGCGGCGGCGCGCGCGGGCGGCGGCCGCCCCGGCGCGGGGAGCGGTGCCGGCGCGTCGGCGGCGGCGGCAGCTGGCGGCGGCAGCGGTGCGGGTGGTGACGCCGGCGGCGGCGGCGGCGGCGAGGACGCTGACGGGCGGGGCGGCAAGCGCCGTCGCGTCGAGGTGCGGGTGGATTTTGACGAGGACGCGCTCGATGAGGAGTGCCACACCGCCCGCCGGCGCGCGCGCGACGCCCTGTATGCGGGGCTGGACGCGGGGGGCGGGGCGCCGTCGGGGGACGCGTGGGGCGGTGGGGCATGGGGGGATGACGAGAGCTCCTCGGGAGAGGACGAGGGTGCAGATGAGGAGGGGGAGGAGGGGGTGGAGAAGGACGGCGAGACGGACGGGAAGGGTGGGCAGGCCGACGCGGAGCGGGTGGAAGGGAGTGGCGGCGACTCGCCAGGGGAGAGTGGGGCGGGGCCGTCTGGGAGTGTGGCGGGCGCGCGGGAGCCCGCTGGGTCTCTCGATGGGGTGGATGTCACGGTAGCGGGGGGGGGGGCAGGGCAAGGCATCCATGCGGAGGGGGAGAAGGCGGCAAGTGGCAGCCCCCAAGTGGCTTTGCCACGGCGGCAGGGAGACTCGGCCTGACCGGGCTGCCTGCGTGAAAGAAGTGACGTCTGCCGCAAGGGCAGGACGCGTGTCGCTGCACCGCGCCTGTTGACCGCGCGTGCGCGTGTCACGAGCGTGCGTGGCAGGGTGTCTGTTTCTATTTTACATGCTTCATGGAGCGCCACCCCAGCTCGTCGCCCATGGTCGCCCGTCGCCACCGTACCGACGGCATGCGTGCGGTCCCTCGGCCAAGAGATCGAAACGCGCCCGTGGTGGGCTCCCAACCGGCGCGTCACCACCACCGAATGAATACGTACAGTTCAATGCAAGCACTGTTGGGGGCAAGTGAAACTATCACCCTCATTTCCAAGTCGTGCTGCCAATGTCGGCACGCCGCTCACGGATGAGAGTGCGCCCGGCCGCGACCGCGAGCGACCGCGGCCACCGCCACCACGACGGCCACGACGGCCAAGCCGCCACGCTCGAATTCCACCCGCCGCCCGCCGCCGCCCGCCGCCGCCCGCCGCCGCTGTCCCGCCGCCAGTCGCCGGCGCCCCCGGCCGACCGGGACCAGCCCGCCCCGATGATGGCCGCGACGGCACCCGCGCAGGCCCAGCGGGCGACGCCGAGCGCGCAGCGGCCGACCGCCCTGGCGGGCCGGCCTGACCGCGGCCGTCACCGGTGCAACCTGCCGCCGCCACGTTTTCCGCCCCGCCGCCGCCGATCCGCCGCGGTTACCGTCCCCGAGGCGGCCTCCGACACGGCCGTCTTCTCGGCGGCGCCAGCGGACGCCGCCGTGATCGCCTTCTCGGTCGCGACCCACAGCGGCCGCCCCCATTGCCCCTCGGCCTCCCTCTCTCCACCCGCGCCTCTAGCTGCCGTTGTCCCCTCCGAAGCCACAGCCACCGCCAACGCGACCGCCGCCGCACAGGCAGAGACCAGAGTCCGGGCCAATGTGCGGGCCGCGGGGGCGGGGGATGGCCGCCGACCACCAAGAGTGCCGTTCGCGACTGCTGGTTGTGGCGGTTGGAGTCTCTTTCGCCCCTTTAAGTGCTCTGGGGGCATTTATGAGAGAAGAGGCCACCGCCAACCAATCAGATTGCTGGAAACACAAGGGTACACGAGCAGAACAAAGCGGACATGGCTCTTGTCCAATGAGAATCGCCTGAAATCACCTCGCCGCAGAGCAGAAACACGGTCAGCTTCAGAATGCCTCTGATACTGTCACCGCAGTGCGGCACCGGCCGAATTTGCTTGCAAGATTGTTATGATAGACGGCGGAGGCCGGTCTGCTGCTGTCCTCACCATTCTGTGCGGACAGCGATCTCACCTGAGTGCACCAGGGGCGAGGACCCTCCTGAATTCGTGAAATTGCATCATTACAGTGATACACAAGCCTGGGACTTGGCCGTGTGAGCTTGGTTCTCGTTGTCTTTGCCGTTTGACAGGCCGTCCGAACCGAATAATTGTGTTGCCAGATCCCTGACCGGCCATTCCAAGTTGTAGGCTGCGGCTTCCATGGGGCACCACACTGGGTCGCCCCCAACTCGCTTGAGAGTAATCAAAGAAGCGCGATGGCAGAGCCGCCCACGATCCCGGTGATGACGCCGTGTCAAGATTCCCGGAGAACATCCGGCCCCACGCGGGGTACTCCGGCAGACAGTACTACGAAGGTGCGACAAGGACCGGGCCAGAAAAGACGCGACTAATATCGCGCAACGGGAGAGAGAGAGGAACAGGGGCGAGCGCAAGACACAAGGAGGACTGCTGCGAGAACAACGACGAGCCATCAAGAATCGCAATACTGACTGCGACGACGGCACGTGGTCACCGGCGGCACCGCCGAAGTCGGATCCGCAGCCGTAGCAGGCGGTCATCGGCGTGGTCGTCCCCTTGCCCAAGACACATGAGGGGCGGCGCCCGCGCCGGGCGTCGGCGAACGCGGCCTGTTTGTCCCCGTGTCGTGGAGACGACCGCGCGGGCAGAGGCGCGGCGCTGGGTGACGCCCCTGAGAGGTGTTGTCGCTCGTTGGCCACGCGGGGCATCCTTGACGACGGATGGTCGTCGACGACGGCGGCGGCACGTCGGCGGCATCGACGACTGAGTCGCTGACGGCGACCGATCAAGGGCGTCGCCGACGCGATCGGATTCGGCTGCGCGACGGGCGGACATCGGCGCTGCTGTCCTCTTCCCCCGATCAGAGATTGGGCCGACGGAACCGTCCCCGCCGGCATGCATGCGTACGAAACGCCATTCTGGGGCGGGGTTCTGATTGGTGACCAGCACTCTGCCCCGGAGGTGGGAGTGCCGGATCGCAGAGATGCGTGGTGGGGCGACGGAGCCGCCACGGTCGGCCTTGTTGAGAAGGCGGAGCGGCGACGCCCGTGCCGGGAGTCGGCGCACGCGGCCTGTTTGTCTTCGTGTCGTGGCGACGACCGCGCGGGCAGAGGCGCAGCGCCGGGTGACGCCCCTGAGAGGGGTTGTCGCTCTTTGGCAACGCGGGGCATCCTTGAGGCCGGATGGTCGTCGACGACGGCGGCGGGACGTCGGCGGCATCGACGACTGAGTCGCTGACGGCGACCGATCAAGGGCGTCGTCGTCGCGATCGGATTCAACGGCGCGACTGGCGAACATCGGCGTCGCCGTCCTCTTCCCCCGACCAGAGATCAAGCCGACGGAACTGGCACGACCGGCACGCATGCCAAAATGCCGTTTCTTTGGGGCGGACTCTAATTGGCTGACAGCGCACCGCCCTCGAGGATGCCGTACGGCTCGGTGCGATGCGTGCTTGGAGAGGCAAAGCCGTGACGGTGGGCTACGTTGAGAAGGGGACGGGGGGCGTCGCCCATGACGGTCGTCGACAAACTCGACAAGTCTGCCCTGCACCGTGGGACGGAGACTGAGTCGTGTCGTCGTCGACGCTGCCCGATTTGGGAAAATCTTGGTCGATCATCGTCGTCGTCGCCTTCCTTCTACCTGACATGGAACCGCACGTGGTGCAATTCTGACGCGGTCCGTGACGGACAGCCCCGCAGGGGCGGGCATTCAGTAGAACGGGCACCTGAACCAAAACGGGGGTATGCTCTGAGAATCAACGATGGTCCAGGGCGGCGCCGGGCTCAGCGGGCCGTATCGGTTGGGGAAAAGGCGGCACCTGTGTCCGGACCCTCCCATCGTCGGCTTTGGATGCCATTGGCCCGGGCGGGTGCGCCGCGGCTTGGCCGTCACTCCTGGGCTACGGGGATCTCGGCGGACGCCCCATCTGCGACGGTTTTCAGGTTACCCTGTCTCACGAGTCGATGTGGCGTGGGTTGCTGCCGTCATCCGGTGCGGAAGCCACGGTCTCCGATGAGGGAGATGTAGTACTACGCCACAGGCGTTGTACTCTTGGCTGTGAGCGCTGGTGCGCAGAAACCGGGTAGCCGGTGGTGTCTGTTGAGCCTTACTCGGCAAGTCCGCACGATCTGTTGTTCCTGTACTGCGGATACTTATCCGGCCATTGTGTATTTGTGGGTCATTGTATGTACTTGCTTCTCGGAGGTGACCCGTTTGTGGTGAGTCTCCGGGAAATTGACGAGGTGCTGGGTCAGGATTTGTTTGGTGCTGAGTGGCCTAGCTCGCCGCACATGGGGCGCTGACTGGCTGTGCGCACCGAGGGTGTGCTCTCCGATTGTGCAGACCCACTGCGTGCTTTGTGCACGCTCGATGGGCGAGGGGGCTCCCGGGGGTCGCTGGGCCCGGGAGTCGTCTGGGGCTGATGAGGCGGTTTGTCTCGGGCCTGTGAACCACCCATCGTAAAACAACGCACCCACCCAAACACCTCCCACTTCACAGGCTATGGGCCCAGTGTCGCTGGTGGTCATCTTCGTCTTCCGCGCTGTATTTTGCGGGGTGCCGTTGGTCGGGCTGCTGTGTGTTCCGGCGTTGGGCAGGCGGGCTTAGCCTCCCACGTCGTCAGTGTTGAGCCTCGTCGCGCGGTTGGTCATCGTCATGTCGGAGCATGGTCGCTACGTTGGCCCTCGCTTCGCGCAGCTGGACGACGACTAGAAGGTCTGGGCTGTGTACTGCCGTGCACAGCTCATCAAGGAGAAGTTGTAGTCGGCGGTCGTGACGGATCGCCCCGCGTCGGGGAGTGATGCCCAAGGCAACGTGGCGGCGGACGATTGGGACATCACCAACGAGTTGGCGTTGGCCACGATCCAGATGTCGGTACAGCCGGTTCATCTTCACTCGGTGACGGGGGTGAGTACTGCCAAGGAGGCGTGGGACGCGCTCAAGAACATCTTTGAGGCGCGTTACAACGCACGCGTTCTGCAGCTCATGCATGAGCTGAGAAATCTCAAAAAGGGCGGTGACGAGAACATCATCAAGTACACGTCCCTCGCCAAGGGCATCCGGCAAGAGCTCGCCATGCTGGGCAATCAGGTGGACGAGAACACGCTTGTGCTGCAAGTCCTGTCGGGTCTTCACGCAGAGTACGACATGATCAGGACCGTCCTAGAGAACATGGAAGGGAAGCGCAACCTCGCTGACGTGAGCGCCAAGCTGCTCACGGTGCAGCAGCGGGGCAGCAATGGGCGGTCGTCATCGACCACTGGGGTCAAGTCGCAAGCGTTTGCGGCGTCGGCGTTCAAGAAGCCGTGGGACAAGAAGTCGATCGTGTCCTACTACTGCGACAAGAAAGGGCACATGTAGCGCTACTGCCTCAAGAAGAAGGCCGATGACGCCAAGGGCAGCAAGAAGCCGAACGGCGGGCGGCGAGGGGGTGGCGAGAGAGGCGGTGCTCCTCCTCGTGCCGCCCTGGCCTACGCCGCGTCTGCAGGGCAGGTCGGCTGCCATGAGGCTGGCGGTAGCACCAGCGGGTCGGCGACCGGCGTGCTCGACTCTGGCGCGACCAATCACATGGCCGCCGGAGACAATGGCTTCACCGTCAAGACGTCGGGGAGCGGGGCCAAGGGCACACCTGCCGACGGCCATCAAGGGAAACAGCTTCGTCTCGATGGACGTGGGGAAGGGCAACACCAAGGCTCGCATGGTCCGCGGCGAGGCCATGCTTGTGCCGGATCTGACACACAACCTGCTGTCGGTCAGAGCGATCGATCGCAAAGGTGTCGCGGTGGTGTTTGTCGGCGATTCCTGCTTCATCCTCAGTGACGGGGAAGCGATACTCGCGAGCGGGTTGCTGAGCCAAGCGTATGTCGTCGGATCGGGCAACGAGGCCGAGAACTACGTGCTGAAGGTGACGCCGGTCAAAGCGTCTGCAAGTGCAGCGTGCACCCGTATGAACGGCGAGGCGAAGCTGTGGCACCGGCGTTTCAACCACTTGGGCTTCGAGAACCTCAAACGAGTGGCTGCGATGGTTGATGGGATTCCATCGACGGTGGCTGACGCCAAGCGCGTACCTGGCACAGTGTGCGTGCCGTGCGTCGATGGCAAGATGGCGCGCTCTCCGCACCATCGTTCGACAACGACATCCACGAAGTGCGAGTTGGTTCACACTGACGTTGATGGACCTTTGACGGAGTCCCTGGGCGGATCCGTCTCTTTCATGACGCTGCTTGAGGACTCTACCGGGGTTATCACGGCGACGCCGATCAAGACCAAGGGTATGGTTCTCGACGTGATCAAGGCCCGAATCAAGCAGGTGCGCCACGATGGCGCCAAGGAGTATGTCAGCAACGAACTCAAGGCGTGGTACGACGACAAGGGCATTCCTTCTGAGAAGACGGCGCCGTACTCATCGCAACAGAACGGTACGGCCGAGCGCGCCAACCGTTACATCATGGAGCGGGATAGAGCGACACTCCTTGACGCTGGTGCCGAAGAAGAGCTGTGGACCGAGGCTTTGTCGTCAGTCATCTACGTGCTGTACCGGTCCCCAAGGGCGGGACAGGATGTGACGCCGGTGGAGGCGCTCACGGGGCGACGCCCCGACGTGAAGGGATTTCTCGTTTGCGGAAGCCGGGCCTGGGCTTTGAAGCCCAAGCATCAGCAGCGGAAGCTGGAGCCGAGGACGAATGTTGGCGGCTTCGTCGGCTACACCGTTGGAGGTAAGGCCTACCGCATCCTCGATGACGAGTCCCACAAGGTCCTCAAGCGACGAGATATGCTTATGGAGGAGACATCAAGCAAGGCCATCGACCAGACGTCTCCGTCTGGAACTGCTTGTAGTCCTTGCCTGACTGCGCAGACGGATGGCGACAAGGAAGATGGCGCGATGGACTTGCTGGACGCGGAGGGCCGAAGCGGGTACAAGTTCGAGCCGATGCCGTCGTCAGAGAGCGACGACGAGCAGGAAAAGGAGGTCAGCAGCGGCGAAGAAGACGACGATGACAATGCCGTCGGCGATGCCGCGGCGAAACAAGAATCGAGCCAAGAGCTTCTCTCCTCCCTTGCAGGTGACGGAGACGACGGGGCGGAAGCACCACGGCTGTCCAGGCGGAAGCCTGCACCTAGGGTCACTTGGTGGGAGAGCAATCCGAAGGCGTACCTGGTGGCGCGACCTGCCGCTGGGACGATACCGGACTTGGACCTCAGCAAACCACCGTCGAACGCGAAGGAGGCGCGTGCGCGGGCGGACTGGCCGCTGTGGAAGGAGGCCGAGAAGGAAGAGTACCTTGCGAACAAGAAGCTTGGAACCTGGTCCGAGACCAAAGCCAACAACAAGCGCCAGGCGGTGAAGACCCGCTTCGTCTACGATATCAAGCACGACGCGGAGGGCAACGTGACAAGATACAAGGCGCGACTCGCTGCACAAGGCTTCAATAAAGTGCCTGGGCGAGACTTTGACGAGACATGGGCACCTGTGCCTAACGCTGCAACCACACGCGTGCTCTTCTTTGTGGCGGCGGACAACGACTGCAAGGTTCACCACGTTTACGTCAAGCAGCCCTCCTCAACGCCAAGATGGACAAGGAGATGTGCATCAAGCTCCCAGACGGCGCGGCCTAGGAGGAGGCTGGACAGGCCCACCGTCTCAACCTTGTCCTCTATGGGACTAAGCAGGCGGGGCGGTTGTGGCAAAAATAAGCTCGACAAGGAGCTCAACGATATGCGGGCCGCGCGGTCCAAGGTGGACCCGTGTCTCTACAAGTGGTGCCACCCTGTTCACGGAATCGTTTACATCCTTGTCTACGTTGACGACCTTATCGTGGCGGCCAAGAGCCTGGCGGGGGTCAAGGCAGCCAAGGCTTTTGTGGCCACCAAGTTCGACGTGCGCGACATGGACGAGGTCAAGGACTTCATCGGCATGAAGGTAATGCGCGACCGGGCAGCTAAAGTAATCACTTTGAGCAACCCTGGTCACTTGATGGCGCTCCTGGAGGCGTTCGGGATAGAGAACTCCACTCCCATCAAGACACCAATGTTGTCCGGTGTCACGCTTTCCAGGATGGGGGAGCACCTGCTGCCGGAGGTCAACCGGTATGCCGTGCTCGTCAACTCCGTGCTCTACCTGTAGACCACGACGAGACCGGACATTGCCTTTGCCGTGGGGATTCTGTCGCGCTACATGTCTTGTCCAGAGGAGGAGCATATGCGATCGGCAAAGAGAGTGCTGCGCTACCTGCGCGGGACTACACGCCTCGGAGTGGTGTATGGCGGTGACGAGCCGCTACATGATTGCGTCGACGCCGATTGGGCGGGCGACACTGACGGTCGTCGATCGACAACGGGCTTGGTCTTCACCCTTCACGGCGGGCCGTTCTCGTGGGCGAGCAAGCGCCAGTCGATGGTGGCGACGTCGACGGCCGAAGACGAGTACGTGGCCGGTGCGATGGCGACCAAGGAAGCGCTGTGGCTGCGCAAGCTGCTGTCGGACCTGGGCGTCGACGGTGACGCCGTGCCGATCATCGGAGGTTGTCCCACGGCGTGTTACGCCGCAATACGCATGCAGATGACACGCATCGTGACGCACAAACACGCGTTTCAAAACGCCTTGCGGGATTAAATTGGCTAGAACACGACCCCGCACACGGCAATTTCGACAGATCCCCGTCGAGTCTCAGC
>ENA-ORXT01003663-ORXT01003663.1-marine-metagenome-genome-assembly--contig:-NODE-3663-length-16682-cov-24.225534_pt1 | contig 16682 bp, 10 predicted proteins | sample MGYA00237868_ERZ511482 | MGnify/ENA metagenome assembly ERZ511482 | reverse complement strand
ATTTAATGAAAAAATACTGATTTTAATATCAACATCCAAAATGTGGATTGCCTAAATTATAACCCGATTGACCTGGAGCGTTCAGAAAGGGTTAGAGGTTTAAAAGCTATTTGTTATAATTTGGAAAATGGCCAAGTTGTTGAAACTAAATTAAAATCGGATGATAAATTTGAAACCCGCAAAAATGATTACTATAAAGAGCTAAGCTTTGTTATTCCGAATGTACAAGTAGGTTCTATATTTGAATATTCGTACGAAGTTGAATCTGATATTTATTCTTACATAGATCCCTGGCAATTGCAGTTTGATATACCAGTTGCCCAAAATATTTTAGAGTACGATATTGACAATGCCTTTCACTACAAAATTTATATGACGGGCAATGTTTATAACATAGAAAGCGGCGAAAGTGCAAAAGATAATTGGGCCTTTGATAGCAGTACAGGCTTACTAAAAAGTGAAAAAATTGCACCAATATATGAAGAGCCTTTTCAACCTAATATGAGTGATGTTTATGGAAAAATTAATTTTCAATTAGTGAGAATTGTTCCTCTGTATAAAGATTTCTCTTCGGATTACGGTGCTATGAATAAAACCCTTCTTAATAGTGAAGGAATAGGAAAAGTAACCCAAAAGAAAGGAATGTTAAGAGCTTTAAATTTGGCAAAACGTACTGCCGATATTGATTTTGCAAAAGAAATTTTAAACCGTTTGAAAGCTAAGGTAAGTTGGGATAATTACTACGGAAAGTATAGTGAAAACAATGGCAAACAACTAATTAACAAAGGTGCCGGAAGTGTTGCTGATATTAACTTAACTTATTTAATGGTGCTAAATGAAGCTGGTTTTTTAACTGCTCCAATTATAGCAAGTACTAGAGGTAATGGTTTGCCTCACCCTGTTTTTGCTGATGCTAAACGTTTTAATTATGTTTTAGCTGGTATAAAAATGCCCGATGGTTGGGTGGTGGTAGATGCGGCATCTAACTTACCACTTGGCGAATTAAAAACTGAACTTTTAAATGGTGATGGCTACATACTGCACGAAACTTTAAATGGTTGGCATAATTTAAAAAGCGGCAGAAAGTCTTCTGAATCTATTTTTATTCAAGCGCAATTGAAAGAAGGTGTTTACACCGAAAGCGTTTCAATTAAATATGGCAAGTATGCTGCTTTTAGCATAATTAACCAAATAAAAGAAGATGGAGCGGAAGCTTTCAAAAAAGATTTTATAGAAGATTTTGAAAAGCCCATAACTGATTTTACAGTATCAGAACCTGATTACGATAAGCCTTTGGTTATTAAATTTAATGTTAGCGAAACTTACGATTCAGAAGATATTTTATACTTAGAACCTATAAGCTATGGAGGCATGAAAAAAAATCCTTTTGAAAGAGAACAACGTTATTCTAATTTAAATTTTCCATATAGCATTGGCGAAAAAGTGATTTACAAATTAAGTTTTGATGAAAATTGGGAAGTAGAGCCTTTGAAAAACCAACGTGTTGCTTTAGAGGGTGGAAAAGCTAAATTCAATTTTTTAGCATCTAATACTGCAAATTCAATTGATGTTATGTGTGATTTTTTATTGAAAGATACTTTCTATACGGTTGAAGAATATCCTTCTATAAAACAATTATTTGAAGGTTACAGCACACTTCAAAATGAATTGTTAGTTTTAAAAAGAAAGTAATATTATGAAAAAAATATTGGTTACCCTAGGGCTTTTGTTAATGTTTTTTTGCAGTTATGCAGCTACCAAAAACAGCATCTTACATTATTCTAATACCGAAATAAATATTGAAAGCTTAAACAAAGTAACAGTAAAGAAAAGTTATAAAGTTGAAGTGCTCAATAAATTTGAAGAATATGTAAATAAGATAATATTACATTATTCACCAGAGCATAAAATTAGCAATATAGAAGTTATAGTTGAGGTACCTGGTTCAAAAACAAAAAAATATAAAAGAAAAGATTTTAAAGATTTTGCAGCCGATGGCTCAAACTTAGCAACAGATTCTAGAGCAATTATTTTAGATATTGGTGCGAACAAATTTCCTTACTTTATTAATGTTGAGTATGAAAAAATTATTAGTGGTACTATGTTTATACCCGATTGGGATCCGCAGGAAAACAATACTCAATATGTAAAAGAAGCATCTTATAAAATTATCAATAATACTAATGCAGATTTAATTTTCAACAATTATAATATGCCAAGGCCAAAAGGTAACGGTAAAAATTATACTGCCTTTATTCAAAATATTGAACATTTTGATTATGAATCTTACAACTACAACAGCTTAGATTATTACCCTGTTTTAGAAGTAAATTGCAACAAATTTGAGTTTTTTGATTACCAAGGCAGTTTTGATAGTTGGCAAACTTTTGGCGATTTCCAGTCTCAGTTATTTAGCAACAGCAATACTTTAACAGCGGCCGAACTAATAGATATTAAAAAAGAAATTCCATTTAAAGAAAACAAACTGGAACAAGCCAAAGCAGTTTACGACTATTTGCAAGATAACTCGCGCTATGTAAGTGTGCAACTCGGAATTGGTGGTTGGAAACCGCAAGAAACAGGTTTTACACATCAGAAAAAATATGGTGACTGTAAAGCTTTGTCGTATTACACTAAAATTTTGTTAGACGAGTTTGACATTCCAGCTTATTATACCACTATTAATGCTGGTAAATATTCGTTTGGGAAAGTAAATCAAAAGCCAAATTCTAATTTTAACCACGCTATTTTAACTATACCAATTGAGCAAGATACCGTTTGGTTAGAGTGTACCAGCCAAAGCAACCCTTTTGGTTATTTAGGCACTTTTACAAGCGATAGGTACGCCCTCGCAGTTGATGGAACTAACAGCAAATTAGTTAAAACCAGGGCTTACAATAAAGATGACAATAGTAGCCAGAGCAAATACTATATAAACATAAAAGATGCTGATGATATTTCTGTTGAAATTGAGAAAACCTTAAGTGCAATAGTTTTGCAGGAAAGTGGTTTAATGAACTTTGACAACTTAACTAATGTAGAACAAATTAACCGCCTGGCGGATGTTAATATGATTAACAATTTTAAAATGACCGACTATAAAGTAAGTCCAACAACAAATGAAATTGTTCCAAAATGCAACATATCAATTACTGGCGATATAGGTACTGGGTTTACTAAAAAAGGCAGCAGAATATTTTTTAAGTTAAATGACTTTTTTACCAATCAGGAAATTTATTTTAACGAAGCAGAACGCACAAAACCAATATATTTGCAATATCCATTTACAAAAGTAGACGTTATTTTTATTGCATATCCGAAAAATTATACCGTTGAAGCACCCGTAAAACCAACACAAGAAGTTACCAAATATGGTGAGTTTAATATTGACTATACCGTAATAGATGACAATAATATTATGGTTACTCGAAAAGTGGCTTTTAACAAAGGCACTTATCAAGTTGCTGAATTTGAAGCTTTAAGAACTTTTACTCAAACCATTAAGCAAAAGGATAAAGAGATGGTAGTTTTTAAGGTGGAGTGATTTAGCTTTTTGATATTAATGATGTTATTTAAATGAAAAAAAATTTAAAAACAGGAGCAGAGCTTGGAAATTTAAGCTTATTAAAAAGAACAATTAGAATATGGAAGATTTGGTGAAAGATTGGTTTGATGAAATGAACGATTATCTTTAATTAAAAAATTCTGCTTAGGAAGATACTGCGCCTTCAAAGCTTCGCAATGAATCGCAGCAAGACGTTTGTTCGGCTTACCTCGTTTCGTCACGCTGCGAAATTGTGGAGTCCGCGATAACTATCGGGAAACGGAACAATTTGCGCAGTGTCTTCCGTTGTGAAATATAGTTAAGTTACTGAGCCTCTAAAGCTTCGCATTGGATCGCAGCATGACTTTTATTGGGATTTTCTTTACATAAATTGTAGCTTCTCCTCTACCAACTTAGCCAACTTCAATGATGTGTGGTTTGTAAATTTATAAAGCCACCAACAGCATTGTAAGTACCCGATACTTCGTTAAACAGCCAGGTTTAATGGCATTTTTACAATAACCGATTTTACAGGTAAGTTAAGCAGTTGCTCATTTAAAAATAATGGAATATAAGCATGAGCATCAACCAAACCACCTGGGTAAAATATAATACCTGTATTAGCTTGTAAAACATTTTCTAACACTATGTATTTTTCTGTTTCTGAAATAGAAAATCCTTCTGTAACATCAAAGTTTTCGGGCAAATAACTACAACTATTGTGTAACTATTCAGAAGTCAGACCATTTCATTGTCAGACGTTAGACGTAAGACATAATTGAGGCGAAAAAGAGCGTTTTTGACTTCACTCAGTCGAATTTATCTAACGTCTGACAGCGAAGCGGTCTGAGGTCTGACTTCTACTGAACAGTTACACTATTGTTTATTAATAACAATAGTAAAGCAACAGTAAAAGCTATCTTATTATAAATAATTCTACGCATAAATAGTAATCTTCAATAAGTTGGTAAAAGTATTAATTTTCAATTGTAAAATAAATTGAACGGATATATCATTTAGATTATCTTTGCGCTGTATGCAGCACATAAGAAATTTCTGTATTATTGCCCACATAGATCACGGTAAAAGTACTTTAGCCGACAGGCTTTTAGAATATACCAACACGGTAAGCGAACGTAATATGCAAGCTCAAGCCTTAGACGACATGGATTTAGAGCGCGAACGAGGCATTACTATAAAGAGCCACGCCATTCAAATGGATTTTGAATTAGATGGTACAAAGTATATTTTCAATTTAATTGACACACCTGGCCACGTCGATTTTAGTTATGAGGTTTCTCGCTCCATTGCGGCCTGCGAAGGTGCTTTGTTGTTGGTAGATGCTTCGCAGGGAATACAAGCACAAACCATATCTAACCTTTACTTAGCTATTGAACACGATTTAGAGATTATAGCAATAGTAAACAAAGTTGATATGGAAGGCGCAATGCCCGAAGAAGCAAAAGATCAAATTATTGAGCTATTAGGTTGTGAATATGATTCTATTATTGAAGCCAGCGGTAAAACAGGTATTGGTGTTCCAGAGATTATGAAAGCTGTGGTAGATCGAATTCCTGCCCCAAGCGGCGATCCTGAGGCGCCTTTACAGGCACTTGTATTCGATTCTATGTTTAATAACTACAGAGGTGTAGAGGCTTATTTCCGAATTTTTAACGGTACTTTAAACAAAGGCGATAAAGTTAAATTTGTTAATACCAGTAAAGAATATTTTGCCGATGAAATTGGCGTGTTAAAATACAAACAAGAAAAATGCGACCGACTAAGCACAGGTGATGTGGGTTACATTATTACGGGTATTAAGCAAAGTAAAGAAATAAAAGTTGGCGATACTATTACAACAGCTCACAACCCAACCCAAGAAAGTATTGCAGGTTTTGAAGATGTAAAACCAATGGTTTTTGCAGGCATCTACCCTATTGATAATGATGACTATGAAGATTTACGCGACTCATTAGAAAAGCTGCAATTAAATGATGCTAGTTTGGTTTTTGAACCCGAAACTTCCATTGCTTTGGGCTTTGGGTTTAGATGCGGTTTTTTAGGTTTACTTCATCTCGAAATTGTGCAGGAACGATTGGATCGAGAGTTTGATATGTCAGTAATTACTACTGTGCCAAACGTAAGTTATTATGCATATACTACAGCAGGCGATAAAATAATGGTGCATAATCCTTCTGATTTGCCAGATGGTTCTGCCTTAAATTACGTTGAAGAACCTTACATTAAAGCACAAATTATTACAAAGCCAGATTATATTGGTTCAATAATGAAATTGTGTATGGAAAAGCGTGGCACCTTAATTAACCAAACCTATTTATCAGAAAACCGGGTTGAATTAGCCTGGGAAATGCCTTTAGCTGAAATTGTATTTGATTTTTACGATAAATTAAAATCAATTTCCAGAGGTTATGCTTCGTTTGATTATTTTTTAATTGATTTCCGCCAATCCGATTTAGTAAAGATGGATATGTTGCTTAACGGTGAAAAGGTAGATGCGCTTTCTGCCTTAATTCACCGCACAAAAGCATTTGATTTTGGTAAGCGTTTGTGTAAGAAGTTAAAAGAGTTAGTACCTCGTCAGCAATTTGTAATAGCTATACAAGCTGCCGTTGGTGCTAAAATTATTGCCCGTGAAACCATTTCTGCCATGCGAAAAGATGTAACTGCTAAATGTTATGGTGGTGATATTTCAAGAAAACGTAAATTGTTAGAAAAGCAGAAAAAGGGTAAAAAGAAGATGCGTCAGATTGGTAATGTAGAAGTGCCGCAGCAGGCTTTTATGGCGGTTTTGAAGTTGAATGATTAGGTGAGTTACTGATATATATTGTTGTAAGCCACTTAAACAAACTAAAAATCTTTAAATATATGAATATTAAAATCTTATTACTAATTACATTTTTTCCACTATACATCTTTGGACAAGAAATGGAAAATGAACCGCAAGAACTATTTGACATTTATCTCAAAAGTAGTAATCTGAGTATCAACGAATATGTAAAACAAAATCATATTAAGGGGCTTTATGTTCTTGTAAATAATCGGCAAGGGTACTCCAAAATTGATTTTGATGAAAAAGGAAATTTGACATCTTACACCTTAATTGAAAACAGACCAATAGTTAAAAAAGAAATTCTATATAATAGCCAGAATAAAATTGAAAAAATAAATTATTATGATAAGTCAGAAACTCTTATCTATGGGACTTTTAACATATTTAAAAATGATTCTATATTCACTTATTCATTAAAAGACAGCTTTCTGAGAGAGCTAAGTATAAAAGCAAACAATATAGAAATAAATGTTTTATACGATGATAATAAAAATGAAACAATTCGTTTGGAGAAGCACTTTGGAGACAATGGAGAACTATTGAAAGAGATTTTAATAGATAATGGAATTGCAACCACAAAACAATTTGAATACCTTGATGATTCAAAATATTCTACTGTTATAAAAACTGACTCTGACAATAATGAAATTAGCAAAGAAAAGTATTTATCTCAGAAAAAAATACCTCAAGAAAACATAACTGAATTTTATGAAAAAGATACAGAAAAGCCTTTTAAAATTGAGACGACAGTAAAAGACAAATTATTGTCTGAGCTTTACTTGGATGAAAAAGGAATCAAATATAAGGAAATCGTCTATCGCTATTCTGATAGAGGTCTATTAGAAAATATGAAATTGATCAATTATAAAACCAAAGAAACAACAGAATATATATATTCCTCAAATCGTAAAGGTTGGTTAACTGATATTAGAAAAAAATCAAAAAGAAAATCTTTGCTATATAATTTTAAAGTATTGCTAAAAGAAAAATAATCAGAAACGGCCTACAATAATTAAGGAGTAAACCTAGTCGTTTACGACCTATACTTTTACTCCTTAGTTGCACAGAACCGGATTTTTTTCGGAAAACTTGTTTTTGTAAGCTTCTGATTATTAAGCTGTTAAGCTATGTATTTTTAAAAGTTGAGTTACTTATCTTTTGTGGGTTTTAGCAGCTAATTTTACTTGTAATATTATTTTTTTAATGCTGCAACCATTTAATAGCCGACAATTTTGTTTTGGATAGGTACATTTTTGAATAGCTATTCTGTTACCACTTTTTGTAGTTTCTTTTTTGTTTTGATGATATGTTGCTTTTGGTAAGCAAAGCGTTAACCATAAATGCAATGCTTAAAATAACGCTGACTCGGTGTTGCACTTTCTTTTAAATAAAGCAAATAATCTTGCACTTGCTCTAAATCTAAATTGGTAGGATTGCAACCAAAATAAATGGCCATTTTTGCCAATGGTCGCGAATAGTTTTTTAAAGTGCTTTCACTCATACCATTGAGTTTTACTTTTTGGTAAAGTTGGTGGTACAAGGTTTTAAATGCTGGTACTGCTACAAATGCAGTTTCTAAATAAGTTCTTTTTTTTGATTCATTTTAAATATTTTTTTGAAAATTGAAAAACAGCATAAATTAATAATATTTAAATTAGAAAGTTAACTTTGTTAAAGCTACTAGTGCAACAATGTGTATATTTTGCGGAGTTTAGTGTTTAACCTAAAGTTTTGTGTATTTTTACAAAGACCGTCAAATCATTTTGATTTGACTTTTGATTAAAAAAGATAAAGGCAAACAAAATGTTTTGCCTCGTGCAAAATTGAAAGTCTTCTGACTTTCTATTTCCACACTAAACATACACTCAACGTTAATATCCATTAAAAATCAAAGACCTTAGATTACTAAATAGAAATATAAATTATGAAAAAAATTACGTTGATTATTTTACTTGCAACATTAATAAGTTGCAATCTTACTATTACGAATAGTGGTTCTCTTGTCATGGAAACGACTAATGATAAAATTGAATTACAGGCCAATCGAATCCTTGAGATTGTGAAAGCCAACGATAATAATATTAAAAATGAGATAATATTAGAGTTTCCAGAAATGCAAAAAGAAATCCTCGAAGGCTCTTCTTTCCGAGTAAGGAAAATGTCAATTATGGACGAAAGTACTGAAGCAACGATAATATTTGTTTATTCAATATCTGGAAGTGATATGGCCAAATCACAGGAAATAATTAAATCTTATGAAAATCTAATCTTGCCAATTTTAAACAAAAACGGATTTCAATTTAAAAAACGTGGCACGTAACATTTGCAAACTCTAATAAAAACGTCTTTTTGAAAGATATCAATTGGTACAGATGTAAGTATCAAACAAACTTGAGAACAGTGAGCTTGAAACTATAGATGAAAGTAAAAAAAACGGATACTAACAATATATAATCATTCGTTAGGATAGTGTCATATAAACTCAACATTATAAACAATATCAAACTTATTTTTTGACTCTTTATAAAAATTAACTCTTGGTTCTATATCTAATTTTAAAACATTACATCTTGAACTACCTTAAAAGTATTGGTATGTGCTTGTAAAATCAACTTAATATCTTCTGCATAGCCGCCGCCCATTACTACCACTAATGGAATTTTATTTTTAAAGGCACTTTCAATAACTATTTCATCTCGCTGTTTACAACCTTCTAAACTTAAAGCCAGGCGGCCTAATTTGTCTTCTTTTAAAACATCTACCCCACTTTGGAAGAAAATAAAATCTGGCTGCACTTTTTTTAGTAAATTTTTAATATGTGTATTTAGTAAATTTAAATAAGTTTCATCGGTTGTATTATCTGGCAAAGGCACATCTAAATCTGAACGCTCTTTTTTTACAGGAAAATTTTTAGCTCCGTGCATCGAAAAAGTAAATACTTTTTTGTTGGTTTTGAAAATTTCGGCTGTGCCATTACCTTGGTGAACATCTAAATCAACTACTAAAATTTGCTTTGCTATTTTTTTTGCTAATAAATAGTTGGCGGCAATAGCTATATCATTTAACAAACAAAACCCCTCACCTAAATTTGTAAATGCGTGATGTGTGCCACCAGCAATGTTCATAGAAGCACCATATTTAAGGGCAAATTCGGCACAGTCAATTGTGCCTTGTGCAATAGTAATTTCTCTTTCAACCAATGCCTTTGATAATGGAAAACCAGTTCTACGTTCTTCTTTTTTGGAAAGATTTAAAAATTTTAGTTTTTCCCAGTAGGCTTTTTGATGCGTTTTAATAATCCATTTTTCCTGCAAAGGTTTGGGTTCGAAAAAATTGTTTTTACTTACAATGCCGTAATGTATTAATTGCTGGGGTAACAACTCATATTTTATCATTGGGAAACGATGACCAACGGGTAAAGGATGCATATAACAAGGATGCCAGGCAATTTTGAGCATCTTGTTAAAAGAAGTTTAATTCACCTTTATTTATAATGAAACTGATGGATCAAAATTTTCAAGATAGTCTGATACTCTTTTTACAAATGAACCTCCCAAAAACCCATCTACCACACGGTGATCGTAGCTATGGCTCATAAACATCATTTGCCGAATAGCTATCGCATCTCCTTCTTCTGTTTCTATTACTGCTGGCTTTTTACGTATAGCACCCAAAGCTAATATACCAACTTGCGGTTGATTAATTATTGGTGTACCCATTACATTACCAAAAGTACCTACGTTGGTTATGGTATAAGTACCGCCTTGTATGTCTTCTGGTTTTAGTTGATTGGCTCTGGCACGTTTTGCTAAATCATTTACTTTTTTTGTTAAACCAACTAAGTTATATTGATCTGCATTTTTTATAACTGGTACAATTAAATTACCACTTGGTAAGGCTGTAGCCATACCAATATTAATATATTTTTTGTAGATTATGTTATTCCCATCTAAGCTAACATTTACACCTGGAAAATCTTTAATTGCTTTGATAACCGCTTGCATAAAAATTGGAGTATACGTTATTTTTTCTCCTTCTCGTTTTTGAAAATCGTCTTTTATTTTGCTTCTCCAATTTACAATATTGGTAACGTCAGCCTCTACAAAACTGGTTACATGTGGCGAGGTATGCTTGCTCATTACCATGTGGTCGGCAATTAGTTTTCGCATTCTATCCATCTCCACAATTTCTACATTACCATCAACATTTTGGTTTGGAGCTGTTGCTTTTACTTGAGCACTTGGTGCTGTGTGGGTAGCTGTTAGGTTATTAGCGAAATGTGGAATTGTTTGCTGCTGTGCAACATTTATTGGCGGCGCTTGTGCAGCAACTGTGGCAGTATTTCCTACAGTATTATTGACATTTCTATTTTGTACATAGGCTAAAATATCTTTTTTGGTAACTCTGCTATCTTTACCACTACCGGCTATCGTTTCTAACTCTGTAAAACTAATATTTTCGCTTCGGGCTATATTTAATACTAATGGCGAATAAAATTTATTTGAATTATGGCTACTTGCAACTACTGGCTGTGAAGCAGCAGATTGACTTCCATTTAAAGGTGCTTCTAATTTTTCGATAACATTATCACTAAAAGAAACTGAACTGTTTATTTCTGGAGATTTAGATTGTGGTGTATTTGATGGGCTATTATTTGCACCAACCTCTGTACTATACAAAGCAACTGCTTTACCTACTTCTACTACATCGCCTTCGTTGTATAATATTTTGGTTAAAATACCTGCTTCTTGCGCTGGTACTTCCGAATCTACCTTGTCTGTTGCAATCTCTAATATTGTTTCATCTAATTCAAACGAATCGCCAACTTGCTTTACCCATTTTAAAATAGTTGCTTCAATAATACTTTCGCCCATTTTAGGCATAATCAATTCTTTTTCAGCCATAATTATCCTTGATTAATAGAATGCAAAGTTAGCTTAATTTTTCGGATTTACACTTTTTGATTGTTGATTTAAAATAGTTGTTTTTTTTATTAAAATACATAGAAATAATTTATTTGGCTATTGATGATTAGTAACTATTCAGAAGTCAGACTATTTCATTATCAAACGTTAGACATCAGACAAAAGAAGGGCGAAAAAGAGGGTTTTTGACCTTACTCAACCGAATTTATCTAACGTCTGACAGTAAAATAGTATGACTTCTGAATAATTACATATAATTTTTGTTATTATGACCTTTTAAAGTTTCAATTTCTTACCAAAACCCGCACTACCGTTTTAGCTACTGTTATATTTAGCTTCTCTTTTTTTATCAAAAAGCAAATCGTTGAATTTGTTTGTATTGAAACGCAAATTAACAAATTGGTTTTTATGGCTTTTGATTTAAGTTAAACAATCACAATAAATAAAACATTAACTTAACAAAATGATTAATTTTTGATCAAAACAATATTTTATTTTAAAGCCAAGTTGACTTTTAAAAATAAAAAAGTGAACTTTATTTATTAATTAGATTAAGCTTTTTTAATTTTTTCGTTCGTCTTCTAACCGCTCGCTTAACTTAATGAAATGCAAAAGGTAAACGACAAGACCTATACTAAAAGCTGTACCAACAAAATTCCTAACTAACCACTCTCCTTCAAATAATGAAATTAAAACAGAAACTAAGATCATAAGTGGAATGCTTTTCAACAACATTCTTTTAAACAAAGTAGCATCAAAATACGGTACAATTGAATAAGAACCTATCCCTCCTCTGTTGTACATTAAACTATATCTATTTTGAGTAACTGAAACAGTAGTAATACTAAACAAAATTAAACTTAATACTATTAATCCCCATTGAGAAAGGGTTGGAATATCAGTTGGTCCGTTAAATATATTATCATCTTCATCATTTGAATTAGATACAAAACCAGCAGGCTGATCACAACTTTCTGTTGAATTGTTAGGATCGCCTAAACCATCGCCATCGTTATCTGCATACCAAACAGAAGGTAAAGTACCAGCGCAATCGCAAGTACCCGTTGCAATACCAGAACCGTTACAAACTCCACATTCATCTAACACACCACCACATTCATCGTTATCATCATTTGAATTAGAAACGAAGCCAGCAGGCTGGTCGCAGCTTTCTGTTGAATTATTGGGATCGCCTAAACCATCGCCATCATTATCGGCATACCAAACAGAAGGTAAAGTACCAGCGCAATCGCAAGTACCGGCTGCAATACCAGAACCGTTACAAACTCCACATTCATCTAATACGCCATCGCATTCATCATTATCATCATTTGAATTAGAAACAAAACCAGCAGGCTGATCACAGCTTTCTGTTGAATTGTTGGGATCGCCTAAACCATCACCATCGTTATCTGCAAACCAAACAGAAGGTAAAGTACCAGCGCAATCGCAAGTACCGGTTGCAATACCAGAACCGTTACAAACACCACATTCATCAGGTGAACCATCACAATCAGGAAAAGGATCAGAACCATTTGGTATTCCATCGCCGTCGGTATCACAGACTATTACATTATCATCTGGATTACAAGGATCATTATCATCCGGATCATCTGTACCAGAAAATCCATCCATATCTTCGTCAATAGCAGTTGTCAAAAAATTTAAAACCACTCCATCAGAAAAATCATAACCAGGAACTGTTTGACCATTTAAACCTGCATCCCAACCTACAACAGGACCAATATCTACCGGGTTTTCCAAAATTTCGTCTGTGGCTGCAACCCATAATCTAAATCTGAAAGTTTCACCAGTATCCATGCCTTCATCAATATCTGGTGTTGTATTATCATTTCCATAAACTTGAAGGTTAAAAAATGCCTGACTGTAGTACTCAATTAATTGAACGGCACCAGCACAATTGTTATCTTCATCAAAAGCGGCAATATAGTCTAAGCCAGAAGCTGGAATTCCATTAACCTGCACGGTTCCTATAGCCCCGCCAGAAATATTATTTGGTGTAAAATCAAATTCTGAAGGTTGGGCTAAAAGCGTAGAAATTGATGTAAATAACAGAATATATAATAGCGTTGTCTTTCTCATGGTTTTTAATTAATTATGTATACACAAATATATTAATTTTTATTAAAATAAATTATTTTACAGGAGCAATATTTTCATCTCAATTTGATTATGCTAAGTGCTTGCTTTGTTGAAATATCATTTATGCTAAACCACTTGCAAACTACTTTTACCATTTATAGATCTAAAAGTATATAGTTTAATCAATAGTTTCGATATCTCTGACCCAATATCCGCGGCGATTATATAATATATATTAAAATTGTTTTCGTAATTCTTTCTCCTTTTTATAATTTAATCTCCTCCAATCTTTTTATTCTTAAAAGATCCCTTCAAAATTTGAATAGGAGTTAGTTCGATCTGCCTATTCGCACTCAAAACTACCAGCATTAGGTGGCGTACAATTTCTCAAAAAATTTAAAACCACCATATCGGCAAAACCGAAACCAGGAATTGGAGAGTTAACCCCTGCATCCCAACCCGAAACAGATTCCATATTTACAGGATGATCCAAAATTTCGTTTGTAGCTGCCACCCACAACTTAAATGTAAAAGTTTCGCCTGAGTTTAGGCCTTCATCAATATTTAGTGTTGTGCCATCATCTCCATAAATCTTTAGGTTACAAAATGCCTGACCATAATAATCAACTAATTGAATAGCACCTGCACAATTACCATCTTCGCCAAATGCAGCAATCCAATCTGAGCTTGAAGCAGGAACTCCGTTAATTTCAACAGTTGCTATAACACTATTAGAAGTATTGTTGGGTGTAAAATTAAATTCGTCGGGTGGGTCATTACCATCTGGTATTCCGTCTCCATCTGTATCGCATGCTGCTACTGTATTATCTGGGTTGCACGAATCATTATCATCCGGATCATCTGTACCAAAAAATCCATCCATATCTTGATCAACTTCTTCAACTCTTGAAAAATTTAAGATCACCATATCTGAGAAGTCGAAACCAGGAATTGCCTGACCATCACCAAACCCTCCAGTCCAGCCCGAAACAGGTTCCATATCAGTAGGATGGCCCAAAATTTCGTTTGTAGCTGCCACCCATAACTTAAATGTAAAAGTTTCGCCAGAATTTAGGCCTTCATCAATATCTGGTGTTGCGCCATCATCTCCATAAACCCGTAAGCTACAAAATGCCTGACCATAATAATCAAGTAATTGAACAGCACCTGCACAATTATTATCTTCATCAAAAGCTGCAATCCAATCTGAACCAGAAGCAGGAATTCCGTTAACTTCAACTGTTGCTATAACATCATGAGTAACATTGGTTGGTGTAAAAGCAAATTCATCGGGTGGGTCATTACCATCTGGTATTCCGTCTCCATCTGTATCGCAAGCAGCTACTGTATTATCTGGGCTGCAAGGGTTAGTGTTATCAGGATCTGAATCACCTGGTATGCCATCATTGTCAATATCGCAAGCTGTCACATTAATATTTGGATTACAAGGATCGGTATTATCAGGATCTGAATCATCTGGTGTGCCGTCATTGTCAATATCGCAAGCTGGTACGGTATTATTTGGATTACAAGGGTCGGTATTATCAGGATCTGAATCATCTGGCGTGCCGTCATTGTCAATATCGCAAGCTGGTACGGTATTGTCTGGGTTACAAGGATTGCCATTGTCTGGATCTGAACCATTTGGTGTTCCGTCTCCATCGGTATCACAAACTGCTACGGTATTGTCTGGGTTACAAGGGTCTGTATCATCCGGATCATCTGCATCTGTATAACCGTCAAAATCATTATCTACTACTGTTTGAAATTTTAAAACTACCCCATCTACAAAAGCCCAACCTGCAATAGGAGCACCATTTAAATCTGCACTCCACCCCGAAACAGGATTAATATTTACAGGGTGATCCAAAATTTCATCTATAGCTGCAACCCACAATTTAAATGTAAAAGTTTCACCAGCATTTATGCCTTCATCAATATTTAGTGTTGTAAAATCATCTCCATAAACTTGAAGGTTACAATATGCCTGATCGTAATATTCAATTAGTTGAACAGCACTGGCGCAATTGTTATCTTCATCAAATGCAGCAATCCAATCAAAACCTGAAGCAGGAATTCCATCAATTTCAACAGTTGCTATTACCCCTGCAGAGTTATTATTAGGTGTAAAATCAAATTCGTTGGGTGGGTCATAACCATTTGGTATTCCGTCTCCATCTGTGTCGCAAGCAGCTACTGTATTATCGGGATTACAAGGATCATTATCATCTGGATCATCTGTACCAAAAAATCCATCCATATCTTGATCAACTTCTGCATCTCTTGAAAAATTTAAAACCACTCCATTAAAAAAATCGAAACCAGGAATAGGCGCACTCCAAGCTGGATTCCAACCCGAAACAGGATCAATATCTGTAGGATGATCCAAAATTTCGTTTGTAGCCGCCACCCACAACTTAAGGGTAAAAGTTTCACCGGTGTTTATGCCTTCATCAATATTTGGTGTTGTGCCATCATCTCCATAAACTTGAAGGATACAAAATGCCAGACCGTAATAATCAAGTAATTGAACGGCACCTGCACAGTTACCATCTTCATCAAAAGCTGCAATAAAATCTGAGTTTGAAGCAGGTACACCATTAATTTCAACTGTTGCTATAACACCATTAGAAGCATTGTTTGGTGTAAAATCAAATTCGTCGGGTGGGTCATTACCATCTGGTATTCCGTCTCCATCTGTGTCGCAAGCAGCTACTGTATTATCGGGGTTGCATGGATCATTATCATCTGGATCATCTGTACCAAAAAATCCATCCATATCTTCGTCAACTTCTTCAACTCTTAAGAAATTTAAGATCACACCATCTTCAAAATTGAAACCTGGAACTACCCGACCACTAAGCCCTGGTTTCCAGCCCGAAACAGGTTCCATATTTATAGGATGATCCAAAACTTCGTTTGTAGCTGCCACCCACAACTTAAAGGTAAAAGTTTCACCGGTGTTTATGCCTTCATCAATATCATAAGTTGTAATATCATCTCCATAAACTTGAAGGTTAAAAAATGCCTGACCATAATAATCAAATAATCGAATAGCACCTGCACAATTATTGTCTTCATCAAAAGCTGCAATCCAATCTGAATCAGAAGCAGGAATTCCGTTAATTTCAACTGATGCTATAACACCATTAGAAACACTGTTGGGTGTAAAAGCAAATTCGTCGGGTGGGTCATTACCATCTGGTATTCCGTCTCCATCTGTATCGCAAGCAGCTACTGTATTATCTGGGCTGCAAGG
>ENA-ORXT01003662-ORXT01003662.1-marine-metagenome-genome-assembly--contig:-NODE-3662-length-16690-cov-27.248962_pt1 | contig 16690 bp, 10 predicted proteins | sample MGYA00237868_ERZ511482 | MGnify/ENA metagenome assembly ERZ511482 | reverse complement strand
GATTCTGATGGCGACGGCATCACCGACGACGTTGATTCAGATCCTTTGGATCCGTGTGCTCCGCAAGGCGACGCTGCTTGGACGCAACAAGGCACCAATGATTGTGATGGTGACGGCACCACGGTTGGTGGCGGTGACAGCAATGATGCTGATAGCTGTGTAGATGCGGCAGATCCTGGTCCGTCCTCCAATGATTGTGATGGTGACGGCACCACGGTTGGTGACGGTGATCAGGACGATACCGATGTGTGTGTTGATGCTTCGGGCAGGATTGATTCGTGTTCTGATTCTGATGGCGACGGCATCACCGACGACGTTGATTCAGATCCTTTGGATCCGTGTGCTCCGCAAGGCGACGCTGCCTGGACGCAACAAGGCACCAATGATTGTGATGGTGACGGCACCACGGTTGGTGACGGCGATCAGGACGATACCGATGTGTGTGTCGATGCCATCGGCAGCGCTTGCTTCCGAATCGATGGCCGGGTCTGGTTTGATGAAGACCGTGAAGCCGACCAGGACTCCGGTGAGGTCGACTTGTCCGGCATTCGCCTCGTCCTCATAGACACGGCGTCTGGCCAGGCAATCGATGAAGCGTTCACCGCAAGTCCGTACGAGTTCAACGACGTACCGCGAGGCACGTACCGGGTCGAGCTCGATGCGTCGACTTTGCCCGCCGGTGTCGGAATCACATTCGAAGAAGATGGAAGTCGGAACGAAAGCCTGACGGTATCAATCGTGAACAACGACGTGCTGTCCCAGGACTTCGGTTACGCCACCACTCAGGTCTGTGGCCAGCTGTTGTCAGGCTCCACGCCAGCACCTTCAGGTACCGCTTTGAGCGTGGTTGACTCCGCTGGAAACAGCTTTGACACGACCGCTGGTGCTGGCGGCCAATACTGTGTCGAAGGCACACTCGACAACCCGTTGATCGCAGGCACTGCCTCGGTCTCGGCCAGCTTTGGTGGGTCCCTCGTCACCGAGACGGTAAGTCTGGTCGCCGGAACGTCGGTGGTCCGTGACTTGGTTGTGACTCCTGTCGCCGCTGTGATTCCTGCACCGACGGCAACGCCACTGCCAACGCCTACGGCAACACCATTGCCAACGCCGACGGCAGTGCCACTGTCTACGCCTACGGCAGTAACACCGGCGCCTGCGCCGAGGGCATCTTTGGCCTTCACCGGCTCAAGCTCCGGCACCTTGCTCCTGGTTGGCGGTCTGTTTCTTGCCAGCGGCGCTGCCTTTGTGGCACTGGGTGCTCGGCGTCGAAGCGCGGCGGTCGAAACCGACTGACCCGATGAGAACACTCGGGTCATTCCGAGGTTGACGAACGGTGGCCGATGCGCTCAGGCGCATCGGCCACCGTCGCGCCCGACCTCGTCAACGTCCCTCGGCGCGCTGGCCGCCGTATTCCGCGTGCCAGTCGATTCCAGAGAACCCACCGTCGAAGAGCTTGCGCTGCCAGGCCCGTCCGGCCTCGAAGCGGGCGCTCGCCCGAACGGGATCGGTGATTACGTTTGTGTCCCACAAGCCCGTTGGTTGTCGGGGCGTTGCGTTGGCGTCCAGCGGAGCTCGAACGTCCGAGCGGTAGGTGGTCCTGCGTTGTCATTGGACGTGGCCGCCTTCGGCTTCAGCCAGACGCGCTGATTCTGACCATGGGGATTTGGCGAGCTGAACCTGCGGCCGCCGGATGCGTCTGCGTATCGATTGACTGAGGATCTTGAGCGAGTGTCTCGCCGTCGTTGGGGTTGTACCCAAGCTGTTCCCGGATACGGGGGTGGAGATCTGTCGCGCTCAGTCCGGTGGCGCTGAGGACCCGACACATCATTTGGAAGTTGGCCGCCACGGCGATTGCCTCGCGCACAGCGTCATCCCCTTGGTGCGCAAGTCCTTGCCGTGCAACCTCGAGAAGCTGCGGGCTTTCTGCATGGACAGCATCGGTGAGAGCTATAAGTGCGAGGCCGTCCTCGATACCTGCATCGACAGGATCAAGAGCGGTGATGCTGAGCAGGTTGAGTCGAGGGTCTGAGCGGCAGCTGCGCCGGAGCATCTGAGCGTGGGTGACCATGACGTGCTCACATTCGTTCAGGAAGCCGCATCGACCAGCGACGAGTTCAAGCTGCGGTCGGGTGAGCACATGATCGAATGTGTTCGTCCGCATCTGATGTCGCGACAGGTAGAGGTTGTCATGAATGTCGATTATTGCGTCCTGTTCGGTTGGCAGCGCACGCAGCGCTCCCAGCGGGCCAACTTGCTTCCTGATTGTTGGCACCCAGCTCACGTGCATGGCCGCCTTGCGGTGTATCCGACTGGTCGGCTCGCCAGAAAACGGCGTGGGGAGCGGGATGTGCTCGGCGCCGACCCCGGTGCTGAACGAATCAATGGCCGCAAGTCGGGAGACAACACCAATGACTTCGGCAAGCATCAGTCGGTCAAGACCGCGCCTGCTGAGTTCGTCGACGAAGGGGTCGGTGATTCCCCCCGGGTCGCAGCGGATCCAGGCCACTGCCTCGATCAGAGGATTGGCCTCCGGGGGCGGCGCTCCAAGCTTGCACGCGCGACGTGCCGCTGCGGCTATGCGCACTCGCTGCTCGCCGGTCAGTGTTGGGCCGGGTCCGGCAAGCCGGTCCCATTCGCGCAGGATGGTGCCGCGATGCTGATCTGAGACAGCGATGGCTGCTTCGTTGAGCACCTGGTCGAGCTTCGACTGCACGGGGATTTTTGGCCCTTTCACCCTTGCTGGTATCAGCGCAATTTTCGCCGAAAACTGGGCCGAACCCGTGGATACCTCATGTAAGCGAGATCCGGGCGGGACGGTTCGGCCATTTCCGGGGCGTTCGCTTTCTCGCATCGGGGCGAAGAGATATCGTTCAACGATGCGATTTACTGCGTTCAAAGATCCTGATTGCGGCGAAGCGATGATCGGTCGCGTGGACGGCCCTGATCGCACCCAGATTGTGCCGGTCGACACCGTCGCAGCGGTGTACGAGGCCGCCGATGCGCTGGCGATGATTGCTGTCGCTGACGCAGTTCCGCTGGCCCGGGCGTCCGTAAGTGAACTTCCGCCCGTACCTCCCACGTCGAGGGTGTTGTGTCTGGGGCAGAACTACCTGGACCACATCAACGAGATCAAAGAGGTCGGGCGAAAGGTACCGGTCTTCCCCAACATCTTCGGGCGCTGGGCGTCAACGCTTGCTCCGCACAACGGCACAGTCTCGGTGCCGCCCGGGGACGTTGGTCTTGATTGGGAAGCAGAGTTGGCGGTGGTTATTGGCCAGCCGATGGGGCCAACCGCTCAGTCCGACGCCATGTCCGGCATTCTTGGTTTCACTGCTTTCAACGACATCACGGCGCGGGGTATCCAGAAGGCGACGAGCCAATGGATGCTCGGCAAGAACGGCGACAATTCCGGGCCGCTCGGCCCAGAAGTTGTGACGGTCGACGAACTGGGCGACCCAAACGATCTGGCAATCAGCTCCCGAGTCAACGGGGAAACGCGCCAGAGTGCGAACACCTCACTGATGATGTTCAAAATTGACTTTGCCATTCACTACATCACTCAGGCGATGACGCTGCGCCCCGGCGATGTGATTGCGATGGGAACGCCTGCCGGTGTCGGTGCCGGGATGAACCCGCCGTCGTACATGAACGCTGGCGATGTGGTCGAGGTCGAGATCGAGAACATCGGCACCCTGACCACGCACGTTGTTTGACACACGGGCGCGACTTCAAGCGGTCGGTGATGTTGGAGTGGTGTTCCGGGTCGCCTCGTGGATCACCGCCAGCTGGGGAGCAGGGTCCGCGTCCAGTGGGAAGTGCCGTCCTTCACGACGCTGGCCATGGCCGCACCCATCCTGGTGGGGTGAAGAAAGCCATGATCGGATCTGATGTGTTGATCACGGTGCCTCAGCTTGATTTGATGGCGAAGACCACGGCGAGGTTCACGGCGATGGTGCTCGAACCGGCTTCCATCGGCGGAGGCGCACTTGTTTCCATCGCGGCCATTCGACCTCGCCTCATCGGCATGGGAGGACCATGGCCGGCTCCTGTCTCCCGGACTGACACGACCGAACCGAGGGCAACACCGGCGAGTGTGGCTATCTGTGAAGCTTTGGTCCGTGCGTCTGTCCATGCGGCTTCGCGAGCCTGCGCTTCGGCCTGTTGGGGGTCCGACACCGTGAAGTGAAGTCCGTGGATGCCGGCTCCAGAACCAGCTGCGTCGGTTGCGGCGTCGATGATCTCGCTCAGTCGGTCGACGGCGCGAACCGTGACCTGCAGATTGTTCGAGACTCGGTATCCAACAATGGGCGCCGGACCGGGGCGGTTGCCGCGATGATCGTGCTCTGCGTGCAGGTTGTAGTCAGTGGTCCGCACGTCGGCGGGAGCAATGTCGAACGACGCCAGGACCTCGACCACGTTGCCGGTCAGCGCAGCCGACTGGCGGGTGGCCGCGCCGACGTTAGGCTGCATGACCTGCACGCCAATCGTGAACGCAGCGATGTCTGGTACCGCAGTACTCAAGCCGGTGCCGGTGACTTCAATCGCCCTGTCCTCGTTAGTGCTGTCCATGCAGCCATTCAAGCAGCACCGGGCATGCAAGCCGTAGCGCTCTTTCAAGCAGCAGTCAAACCTTCAAGCCTCGATTGGCTCGCCGAGCGTTTGTCCTGGCCCTTCCTATCCGGTGGCGTGATGGTCGCTGTCTGGGTCGTCGTCTTTGTCCGGCCGGTGTGTGTCTCGGCGGGGCAATTGTCTTCGAGCCGGTTCTCTTCGGTCCGGTCGTCGGCGGTCGCGCCAGGCGGTGTTTCCGGTGGTGTTGGTTTTGGCAAGGTTGTCAGCACCGCATTGGTTCTGCCCGTTCGACAATCGGGTTGGTCCGCCGTGGCTGTGCGGGTCGGTGTGATCGGCGTGTATCCATCGATGCGGGGCGTCACATCCGTGTGTTTCGCAGGCGCCTCGTGCTTGCACGTGGAGCGCGTTGCGCATCCACTGCGGGAAGCTGCGGGCGTTCACGGAGACGTCGATGACTCGACCTTTGGCGTTGAGAATGTGCCGCCGAAACGTCGCCACCCCGAGTATCGGGAGGACGTGTTTCGGATGGATGGGTGTGCCGTCGATCAGTTCACACCGGCCATCAACATCGTTCCATTTCACCGGAGCCGGCTCACCGGTTTCGATAGCTGCTTCTTCGAGCAGGTATTCGGCGACGGTTTCGGACATGACGATGTTGATCAACGGCGCCGGGTGGGTTCCATCGGCACGCGCTGCGCCTTTCGTCACGAGGTTGATGAGGGCTTCGGCGCGTCGTTCACCCTCACTGCGTTGGATGCCGTTGTCTTTGTCGATTATCGAAAGCTGCTGCGCGTCACGATCAACCGCGGTGCGTAACGCCTGCCCGGTGAGCGCGTCGAATTCGCCGTTGATGAGAACGCGGCCGCCCTGCCCGACGCGTAGCGAAAGGCTGGTGCGCTTCCTTTGCACCTCGGGCTCATCGCCATCCGGGTCAACTGCAATCAGCCAGTACTCGCCGACCTTCTTGAAATCAGCGAACGAACAATTCTGTGCGGACTCGACGAAGAACTCCTGCTCCCCGCGCAACGTTGCGTGGGTGCGGCCGCAATGCACCTTCCGGCGCAAGAAATCGAGATGCGCCCCAGTCAACCCGCCAGAAGCGAACGCCTGCTCAAAGACCGGGAAGTCGCAGAGCCACCGCGCCCGCCCCGACGCGGCCCGGATCGGCGCCGGACTCGCATTCGTTTGCGCGGCCACCAGTTGGCCCACTGATCGCATACCGGCACGCTTCGGCGCGCCCGATGCATCCAACTGTCCCGCGTACTGCGCCATCAGCGCGTCGAAGCGGTTCTGCACCAAAACAACATCGCCCACAACCGACCCCAACGTCTCCGGATCAGCCACAAACCCCAGTACCTGCGACACGTCCGAAATCGCCGTATCAAGCCTCCCAAACGCGTCCGACAGTGCGCTGTCGGCAGTGGCGAACGCGGTCGAAGTCATACTTGCAACTTACACGAACATATGTTCGTTTACCAGTGGAAAACCCTGTGGAAATCAAGGGAATTTCAACGATCATCGACACTCTTCTGGGACAGCCAGTTGCGACTTGCGCGGCCGGGGCAGGCCCCCTACGCGTCGGGACGCTTCGACGCGACCGAGGCACGGAAGGCCTTCGACTGAACGGTGGCGGGGACCATGGTTCCAGCGACGTTGACTTCCCAGGTTGCGTTGAGGAGGGCTTTGAGTTTGGTCCCAGGCTCCTGCTTCACATAGCCCTGAGCGATCGAGCCGCCGATGGTGTGTCCATACATGGCTGACGTGGTCAGGCCGACGATCTCGCCGTTGCGGTGGATTGGCTCGTCGTGAATCATCAGTGGTTCCGGATCGTCCAGCTTTATCTGCAGCAATCGTTTCGACAGTCCAGCTTCCTTCTGGGCCAGCAGAGCCTCACGGCCGATGAACCCACCGGGCTTGTCCCAGGCGCAGGCAAACGACAGTCCGCCTTCAAGCGGCGAGTCTTCGTCGGTGAGGTCATGACTCCAGTGGCGGTAGCCGGATTCAAGACGCAGCGAGTTCATGGCATGCATGCCAGCGAGCTTCAGACCATGCTTGTCGCCAGCGGCGGAGATGGCATCGAACACGCCCACGGCGAATTCGCTGGGGACATAGAGCTCCCACCCCAGTTCGCCCACATAGCTGAGTCGCATGGCTCGGACCCGTGCATAGCCAAGGTCGATGTTCTGCGCAGAGCTGAAGGGAAACGCGTCGAAGCTGAGGTCGGTGTCGGTGAGTTCGCCGAGCAGAGCTGGAGCGTTCGGGCCCATGAGGCCGAGGACTGCGTAGCCGGAGGTGACATCGGTAAACGACACGTTCTCGTCGGCGCCACGGTTCCGTTCCATCCAGTCCATATCCCGGACCTGCGTGTTCACGCCGCTGACAACCATCCATCGTTCTTCGTCAACGCGGCTGACAGTGAGGTCGGCTTCGGTGCCGCCTCGCTCGTTGCACCACTGGGTGTAGGTGACGCTCCCTGGTGCTCCGGAGATGTCGTTGGTGGAGATGCGCTGAAGGAACGATTCGGCGTCGCGACCCTGAACCATGATCTTGGTGAACGAGCTCTGATCGAACAACGCAACGGTCTCGCGTGCGGCTTTGTGCTCGGCCGCTGAGTAGTCGAACCAGTTCTGGCGGCCGAACGTGTACTCGTACTGCGGGTTGTCTTCGCCGGGCATGAACCAGTTGGCACGTTCCCAACCTGCTTCCACGCCCCAGCCGGCGCCGGCGGCATGCAGACGTTCGTGAATGGGGGACTGGCGAACACCCCGGGCTGATGCTGGCTGGCGGAACGGCCAGTGCATTTCATACAGAAGACCGAGTGCCTCCACCGATCGATCGTGCAGGTAGGAACGGTTCTGCTGGAACGGCATTGTGCGGCGCACGTCGACATCCCAGAGGTCCATAGGGGGGTGGCCATCGACAATCCAGTCAGCGAGCACTTTGCCGGCGCCGCCTGCGGATTGGATGCCAATGGAGTTGAAGCCGGTGGCAACGAAGTGATCGCGTAGCCCGGGTGTCTCGCCAAGGAGATAGCGGTCGTCCGGTGTGAAGCTCTCCGGCCCGTTGAAGAACAGGCGAATGCCGATCTCGCCAAGAATCGGCAGACGCTCCATGGCCCTCTCGTAGTACGGGCCGAGGTGTTCCCAGTCCTCATCGAACTGCATGAACGGACGGTCGGTGGGCGGTTTGGGGATGGGCTTGGCCACCGGCTCGAACATGCCAACGAGGATGCGTCCCGCGTCTTCTTTGATGTAGACGTGGCGATCCGGGTTCCGCAGCGTGGGGAGGTGACGTCCAAGGTCCGGAACCGGCTCGGTCACAATGTAGAAGTGTTCACAACCATGGAGCGGCACGGTGACGCCAGCGTCCTTGCCAAGCTTGTGGGACCACATGCCAGCGCAGGTAATCACGTGGTCGGCCTGAATTTCACCGCGGGACGTGACCACCCCGGTTGCCCGGCCGTTCTCGTGCATGATCTGGCTGACGTCAACGCCTTCGAAGATCTGCGCTCCGCCGCGTTTGGCCATCGTGGCCAGGGCCATCGTGGTGTCGACGGGTGACGTTTGGGCATCAAGGGGCAGATGCACCGCTCCGTAAAGTCCGTCGGTGTTGAGGACGGGCCACATCTCTTTGGCTTCGTCCAGGCCAATTTCCTTGACGGCCACGCCGAACGCTCCGGCCATTGCTGCCTGACGCCGGAGCTCCTCCATGCGCTCTTTGTCTTCCGCGATGGTGAGGGAACCAGTACGGCGAAAGCCTGTGGGAAGGTCTTCCTCTTCTTCGAGGCGCTGGTACAGGTCGCCGGTGTAAGCGGCGAGGCGCGTCATGTTCTGCGATGCGCGTAGCTGGGCAACCAGACCGGCGGCGTGCCAGGTGGTTCCACTGGTGAGACTGTGGCGCTCAAGAACGACGACGTCTGTCATGCCGCGTTCGGTGAGGTGGTACGCCACGCTGCAGCCGATGATGCCGCCACCAATGACGACAGCGGACGCCCTGGTTGGAAACGGACGTTTGGCTGCACCAGTGATGTGTTCAGTCGCTGAATCGGTGGGAGCCTGACCTGTCGGCTGCATCGGATCTCCTGTTCTGGGTGGCGATCATTGGACGCCAGTGGTCATAAAGGCATGGTCACCGGAAGCGAGTTGGGGAGTCTCTCGCTTCTGGAATGGACGCCAACTGCGGACACGATACGTCGGCGCCTGCTTCTTTGCTGGCATCCAAAATGAGTGAAAGTTAGACGCCTTCACGGAAAAGCTAGACGGCCTAACCAACCAGTGGTATCCTCGCCGCAGCTTTGGAGCCGCTGGTTCTGACCCACAGGGCACGCAGCTGAGAATCAACTCAGAGGGGGAGTGATGGCATCATCAATGGAACAGCAGGCAAAGGCGCGGAATCATCTGCTGCCGCACTTCACCAAAGGCTCAGCATGGCGCGCCGACAATCTCGCCACCATTGACCGTGGCGAAGGTTGCTACGTCTGGGACACCGATGGCAACAAGTACCTTGACGGTCTGGCCGGTCTGTTCTGCACGAACATGGGACACGGACGCTCCGATTTCGCAGCCGCCGCCATGAAGCAGATGGAGCAGCTTGCGTTCTTCCCCAACTGGGGCTGGTCAAACGCACCAGCGGCCGAAGCTGCCTCCATGATTGCCGAGAACGCCCCCGGCGACCTGGATGAAGTCTTCTTCGTGAACTCCGGATCTGAGGCAGTTGAATCCGCGCTCAAGTTCGCCCGCAACTACCACTTCAGCCAGGGCGACACCGACCGGTACAAGGTCATTGCCCGCAACTGGGCCTACCACGGCACCACGCTTGGCACCCTGGCCGTGACAGGCATCCCCAAGTTCAAGACCCACTTCGGTCCCATGATGTGGGACGGCGTACGCCACGTCATGAATACGTGCAACGACGAGATCCCTGAAGGCGGAACCGCTGCCGATCTCGCCTCCGTCCGTGCCATTGAAGACCAGATCCTGGCCGAAGGACCTGAAACCGTTGCTCTTGTTATCGCCGAGCCGGTCCAGAACGGTCGCGGTGCCGTTGTCCCGCCCGAGGGTTACTGGCAGGAGCTGCGCCGTATCTGTGACAAGTACGGCATCCTGCTCTGCGCTGACGAGGTCATCAACGCGTTTGGTCGCCTTGGTCACTTCACCGGTAGCGAACGCTTCGGTGTTGTTCCGGACATGATCACCTTTGCCAAGGGCGTCACCAGCGCCTACCAGCCGCTGGGTGGCGTGATGATCCGAAAGCCGCTGGTCGAAGCGGTCTGGGACTCTGAGGTTGGCTTCTTCAACCACGGTTCGACATTTGGCGGGCACCCCGTTGCAACAGCGGTCGCCGTTGCGAATATGCGCGCCATGCGCGATGAAAAGGTTTTCGAGAACGTCCTTGGGCTTGAGGGCTACTTCAAGGACGGACTCAACCAGATCATGGCCAACCACAAGTGCCTGGGCGATGTGCGAGGCACCGGCTACTTTTACGCAGTGGAGTTCTGGAAGGACGGGCCGAATGGCATCCCGCTTTCTGACGAGGAAGCCAAAGCCCTCCAGAGCGGTGTACTCGCCCAGTTTGTTCGAGACGCCAAGATCATGATTCGCCCCGATGATCGCGGAGCGACAATGCTGATTCTGTCGCCGCCGCTGGTGGCGGACAAGACGGTCATTGACGACATTCTCGGTCGCGTCAACCAGATCGTGGACCGCACAGGTCAATGGCTGACCGAGAACGGTAAGAGCTGAAGCCGACCTACCTTGCATTCGGGGGGATGTTGATACCCACAAGGGCCCGTTGACGGCTCGGGAAAAAAAGACAGGGCAATTCCGGCGCGGACGCCGTCCGTGGCCTACGTTTACTGCCGAAGCAGGCACCAACACGCTTGCTTGGCTATGGAGGGATAAATATGAGCAAGTTGAGGCAACTCGTGGTGTTGCTCTGTGCGCTGGCGCTTTTTGCGGCTGCGTGCGGATCAGATGGCACTGCCGCCGATCTCGTTGACCAGGCAGCCGATGCTGCCGATCAGGCTGCGGAGACCGCATCTGATCTGGTCGAAGAAGAAGACGCCATGGAAGAAGACGCCATGGAAGAAGATTCCATGGAAGAAGATTCCATGGAAGAAGAGCCCGAAGACACGATGGAGGAGGAAGCTCCTGCCGTCGCAGAAGGGTGCCCGTCTGATGCTCCTGATGAGTTGAATGTCGCGTACTTCGAAGAGTGGCCGACAGCGAACCAGGTTGAGCAGGCCAATCAGGGTTACGACGCTGCATTGTGCACCACCGTGAACTGGTTGCCGTTCCCGTCCGGCAACGAAATGTCTCTGGCCATGGAAGCCGGCGACGTTGACATCTCTTACAGTCAGGGTTTGACGCCGTTCGCAAATGCGGTGACCTCCGGCTCGGATCTTGAGCTCGTCGGCATCGCCGTGACCTACGCCGACGCCGATCAGTGCGTTGTTCACCCGGACTATGACGGTGAGAACCTTGAGGGCGAATCCATCTACACCCCGATTGGCAATGTCACCCACTTCCAGCTGCTCACCCAGCTCGACAGCCGTGGATTGTCGGCTGCAGATGTGAACATCATCCCGTCTGAAGGTGGCGCCGCTGCGGTTGCCGCCTTTGAGTCCGGCGATGTTGCGGTGGCCTGTGCCTTTGGTGGCTCGGTCCTCGCAATGACCGACGCTGGCGGCACCGTGCTCAACACGGTTGCTGAGAAGGAAGCGATGGGCATCCGCGTGTTCGACATTGTGTCGATCCCGGCCAGCTTCGGCGAATCCTCACCCGAAACAGTGACCGCCTTCCTGCAGCTCACTGAAGATGCAAACGGACGCTACGCCTCTGGGCGTGACGCAGCGATGGAAGCAATCATCGCAGGCGCTGCTGGTATGGAAGTTGAAGCATCGAACCGTCTTCTCAACCAGTTTGGCTTCCCCGGAACCGATGCACAGCTCTCCGATCAGTGGATGGGCTCAACCGTGGCTGAGGTCATGGCAGAGCAGATGGCATTCTTCCAGGAACAGGGCGAAATCGACGAGGCGCTGAGTGACTACTCCGGCTTCGTCAACACCAGCTTCCTTGAACAGGTCACGCCGTCGCCGCTGATGGTTCCTGTCGCCGCCGCCGGGTGCCCGTCTGATGCTCCTGATGAGTTGAATGTGGCGTACTTCGAGGAGTGGCCGACGGCCAACCAGGTTGAGCAGGCCAACGGTGGCTATGCCGCTGCGCTGTGCACAACCGTGAACTGGTTGCCGTTCCCGTCTGGAAACGAAATGTCTCTGGCCATGGAATCCGGCGACGTGGATATCTCTTACAGCCAGGGTCTCACCCCGTTCGCGAACGCCGTAACGTCCGGTTCTGATTTGGAGCTTGTTGGTATCGCTGTGACGTACGCGGATGCGGATCAGTGCGTTGTTCACCCGGATTATGACGGTGAGAGCCTTGAGGGCGAATCCATTTACACGCCGATTGGTAACGTCACGCACTTCCAGCTGCTCACCCAGCTTGACGATCGTGGCCTTTCGGCCAGCGATGTGAACATCATCCCGTCTGAGGGTGGCGCTGCTGCGGTTGCCGCGTTCGAGTCTGGCGATGTTGCGGTGGCCTGTGCCTTTGGTGGCTCGGTCCTCGCTATGACCGACGCTGGCGGAACATTCCTGAACACGGTTGCTGAGAAGGAAGCCATGGGCATCCGCGTGTTCGACATCGTGTCGATCCCGGCCGGCTTCGGTGAATCCTCACCGGAAACCGTGACAGCATTCCTGCAGCTCACCGAAAACGCCAACAACGCGTACAACTCGGGTCGTAACGCAGCGATGGAAGAAACCATCGCCGGTGCTGCGGGTATGGAGGTTGAGGCGTCAAATCGTCTGCTCAACCAGTTCGGATTCCCGTCAACAGCTACCCAGCTGGCCGACGAGTGGATGGGTAAGACCGTCGCCGATGTGATGCTGGAACAGATGGAATTCTTCCAGGCGCAGGGCGAGATTGACGAAGCGTTGGGTGACTACTCAGGCTTCATCAACACCAGCTTCCTCGAGGGTGTCAGCTGAGGCTGACGCACTTGTAAGGCTCTACCCGGGGCGGGTCCGAACATTCGGACCCGCCCCGTTCATTTCAGAACAGCCTCGCTCAGGCGCAGGCAGGCAATGCAAAAAGCAGCAGAGAGACAAGACGGGGGACCGCGCTGATGGCGCAGGACAAGAACAATCTCAAGGTTGAGAACCTGGGCATGATCTACCAGGTGCCGAATGGCAGCGAGGTGGAAGCGCTTCAGGACGTCAGCTTCACCTTGGACGAAGGACGCATCCTGACGCTGCTCGGCCCATCAGGCTGCGGCAAGACGACGCTGCTCAACATCCTGGCCGGTTTCCTCGCCCCAACCTCAGGCAAAGTGTCCCTGGGCGATGATGCCATCACCGGACCGGGCCGTGAACGCGGCATGGTCTTCCAACAGGGCGCCCTCTTCGAGTGGCTTACGGTCAACGAGAATATCGGCTTTGGTCACAGCACCGAGTACTCCCGTGGAACCCGGATTCGACGGTTCCTGCGCTCGCCCGGTTCGTTGGCCGGCGGACTCGCAGCTGCGGCTGCACTCTCGCTCCTCGTTGGCATCCTGTGGACCGTCGCAGGATGGATTCCTCTCGGGAGTTCATTGAATGGCCCCTCGGGACTCGTAGTCGAAGCGAAGTCTGGCATGTTCCCCGTCTCGATTTCCATCGGAACTGACGCAGCCACCGACGCACAGGTGCAGGCAAACCACACCCGGGTCGATGGACAACTCACCCGAACGGCCACCGAGCTGATTGATCTCAACTCGGCCTTGCAGGACGGCAGCGCAGAGGGAGACGCAGCAGACCTGGCCGACGAGGTTGAGAAACTGCGCGAAGACCTTGTTGACGATAAGGAGAAGCTCGCCGAGGCGCGAGCTGAGGTGGATGCGCTTGGGCAGACACCGCACACCGATTACGCCTTCCACTGGAACTACGCAACCAGCGCTGAGGAGGGTGACGAAGCCAGCCTGAAACAGGTGCTGACCGGACTGATCTTCGGTATCCCGGTGCTGCTGCTGACGCTTGCCTCGTTGATCGCTCTGATTCTGAGCCTGTTTCTGAACCGGGAGAGTTCCTACGTCGTCAAACGTTTCTCTCTGTTTGTCGGTGTCGCCATCCTGGCCTGGATCATCGCTTCTCTGGTGCCCGACAGCAGTGCTCCCAGCTGGGTCTCGGTTCCGCTCGCCCGTGTCGCAGGCTGGGCCCGCTTCGTGGCGATTATCGGCGCCCTGGGTGCAGGTATTGCGCTGCTGATTGGCCCGATGATGAACAAGTGGATGCGGGGCAGCTCCGAAGAAGCCGAGACCGCCAGCCGGGTCGACGAGTTGCTCAACATTGTTGGGCTCGAAGGTTTCGGCGACAAGGCCGTGTACGAGCTGTCCGGTGGCATGCAACAGCGCGTAGCGCTTGCTCGCACCCTGGCCAACGACCCTGAAGTGGTGCTCATGGATGAGCCGCTCGGAGCGCTCGACGCGCTGACGAGAGAAAAGATGCAGAGTCTGATCCTGGACATCTGGGACAAGACGGGCAAGACCATCGTGCTGGTGACGCACAGCGTTGAAGAGGCGCTCTTCCTCGGCGATCAGCTCTTCGTGATGGCGCCGAGACCGGGACGCATTGAGCGGGTTTATGACCTGCCATTCGCAAAGCGAGGCCTTACCGAGGATGCTCGTGAACTGAAGAACTCGCCGGAGTTTGTGGAGAAGCGGGAAGAGATTCTCAGCATCATCTGGGAAATGGAAGAAGAGATCATGGGACGCGAAGGGCAGGCATCATGAGTGACGAGAGCGCGACGGTTGAGAACAAGCCGACAAACCCTTTCGACGCAAAGAAGCTTGAGCGGGTGGCCAAGGCCGGCGGCGTCAAGAAGGCCAACCTGCAGCGCAAGACCGTGACATTCGGCGACGCGTCGGCCGTCACTGGCAATTTCTGGGTCGGCATCCTCACACTCGTTGTCCTGATCTTCGTCTGGTATCTGCTCACGAGGGTGTGGGGCATGCCCGCCGCCTTCCGGGCCAACGCACTCGATGAAGGCTTGAACGAGATCGAACTGCTCCGGGCCTGCACGGACGCGGCGGATTGTTCCTACACACAGATTCTCAACGCGCGAACCATGCCCGCACCCTGGGATGTGGTCACCGCCTTTGGCAAGCTGTGGTCGGAAGGCTTCCGAAACGTGACCCTGTGGGACCACACGTGGTTCAGCCTGCGGCGCGTTTTCATCGGCCTTTCGCTCGGCGTGCTCCTCGGTGTGCCCGTTGGCCTCGCCATGGGTCTTTCCAATGTTGCTCGCGGCATGTTCGACCCGGTGGTTGAGCTCTTCCGTCCCGTTCCGCCGCTGGCCTTCATTGCGCTCATCATCGTGTGGTTCGGCATCTTCGAAAAGTCGAAGGTCGCCATTCTCTTCTTCGCTGCTTTCTGGATCATGATCATCGCAGCACGAGCCGGAGTGCAGGGCGTGCAACTTTCCAAAGTGCATGCGGCGTATTCGCTGGGGGCTTCAAAACCCACAATCCTGTTGCGTGTCATCCTGCCAAATGCGTTACCGGAGATCATCACCGGTCTTCGTGTTTCACTCGGTGTGTGCTGGGGAACCCTGGTTGCCGCCGAGATCGTCGGAGCAAACGAGGGCCTTGGCGCCATGACCTGGGCTGCCTCGAAGTTCCTTCGTATGGACGTAGTGGTTGTCGGCATCATCGTGATCGGCATGATGGGCTTCGCGATGGACGTGTTGATGCGCAAGATTGAAGCCCGCCTCATTCCCTGGCGCGGCAAGGGCTGACCCGATGGCAGCGCTGACCAAATGACGCAGAGCGAGTCGGGTGTCCTGGACCGCTGGTACGCCCAGGCGGCCGAGCGGCCGATGCGGGTCATTCTCGCCGATGCCGGCGATGCGCGAGCCGACGAAGCCTGCATCATCCTGAACGATCGTGGCCTGGCCGTTGCATCAGTGGCCACGGCTGACTCAGCGGCAGCGGTGGACGACGATGCGCTGTGGTCCGCCATTGATGAACACCCAGGGTTCGCCACGCGCCCCTTCGATCGCGCTGACCCGCTGAACGCCGCCACCGTGCTGTTGGCTTCTGGTGGCGCCGACGCCTGCGTTGCCGGCGCAAGTCGGCCCACCGCTGATGTGCTTCGCAGCGCCATTCGGGTGCTGGGTGCAGCCCCTGGCATGGCGGCAATCACGAGTTGCTTCTTCTTCGTTCGGCCCGATGGGGGGACCATGGTCTACGGCGACTGCGGCGTACTACCGGACCCGACGGCCGAACAACTCGCGTCGGTGGCGATCGCTTCGGCGGGAACATTCGAGGAACTCTCCGGCACGGAAGCTCGCGTGGCGATGCTGTCCTTCTCCACGAAGGGCAGTGCCCGCCACGCCAGAGTTGACAAGGTCATCGAGGCCACAGCGCTGGTACGTGAGCTTGCCCCGAACCTGTCCGTCGACGGTGAGCTGCAGTTCGACGCGGCCTTTGTGCCCTCAGTTGCAGAGAAGAAGGCGCCCGATTCAGACGTCGCTGGTCGGGCGAACGTATTCGTCTTCCCTGACCTGGATTCCGGCAACATCGCCTACAAGATCACCGAGCGACTTGGTGGAGCTCAGGCGTTCGGCCCGCTCCTACAGGGAGTGAATGGCGTGATGCACGACCTCTCCCGCGGAGCCTCGGTTGATGACATCGTCAACGTGGCCGTCATCGCCGCTCTCCAGGCGCAGTCACGCTCGGAGCAGTAGTTCGGGCTGAGCGATTACTCAGGCTCGCTTGTAGCGGCCTTCTTCCACCTCTGTCGCTTCGCCGCGGCTGAGCATTCGCTGGATGTGCAGGTAGGCACTGCGAGCTTCGACCGAGTCGGCAAAGGTGTGCTCCACGTGAGGGCGGTAGATGAAGCGCCGAGCGACGAAGTCGTCGATGCTCTGCGGCTCGTTCAGGAACTCAAGCATGGCCTGGTGACGTCGATCAATCACCGCGTGGAAACTGTCGAGCAGTTCAAGGAAGGCCTCGCGTCCTTCAATGATTCCCTTGTGGTGGAACGTCACGTACCACCGAGCTTCCTCATCGCGAACCTGGCGGAGGC
>ENA-ORXT01003661-ORXT01003661.1-marine-metagenome-genome-assembly--contig:-NODE-3661-length-16692-cov-3.340054_pt1 | contig 16692 bp, 18 predicted proteins | sample MGYA00237868_ERZ511482 | MGnify/ENA metagenome assembly ERZ511482 | reverse complement strand
GGTGTCGAGCGACTCGATGCGGTCATGGTCCGCATCCGCGACGCCAACATGTCGAACCCGAACCCGTGGGTGTTTCACGTCGGGGGGGCGTGCGGTCCGGGTGACGGTCGCCGGTGACTTCGTCGCGAACAACGCCCGCGCCTGCCGACGGTGATCGCCCGGTCGGACCAGCTCACCGAGGTGAGCTCGACCCAGTCGATGCGGCTGGGAACCTCATCGGGCGCCCATCCAAGCAGCGCGGTATCGGTCAGAACGCCGAGTGCTTCCATCCCGAGGCAACGCACGACGCAGACATCGACGAAGACATCGTCGGCACCGAATTCCGGAAGCTCGGCGTTTATGTCCGGCTCGGGGGCGTCAGGATCGCCGAGGCCCATCATTGATTTTACCTCGTTCATGATCTCGGGCATGTTCTCCATCTCGCCCTTATGCTTCAGACGGGAAAACCAGGTATTCGGAAACGCCAGTATGATGTGCAGGTGTTTCGATTTGGGCAGGTAGCCCAGAAAGATGAACACCATCGAGATATGTCCCCACCACCCGACTCGCTCGAGCACTTTGAGGGTCCCCTCCCCTAACCCACCGAATACAGCCGGCCCCAGCCAACCGGTAACCGCCAGATTGGTGTCCGGATAGTGAGCGGGGTCGATGGATTGCAGCACCTCGTCGGTTCCATTCATGGTGAAAATACAGACCAGGAGGATCAGCTCGAAGATCAAGATCAGATTAGCGTCCAGCTTAGGCCACCCGGTCATCTCCGGCTTATTGAAACGGGGGATGAAAAGTACGTTACGGCGGATCAGAAAAATAACCGTAGCGACAAACGCAAGTACCGATAGCACCTCGATGGACCCAATGATGAAGTTGTAAAACCCGCCAAGCAGCGGGGCAAAAAACCGGTGCACGCCGAAGATGCCATCGATGAATATCTCCAGGAGCTCAACCTGGGTGAATACGAAGGCTACGTAAAGCAGCAGGTGCAATACGGCCGGGATGAGTCGTTTAAACATCTTTTTCTGGCCCATGGCCACCAGCGCCATATTTTTCAAGCGTAGCAAGGTCGGACCTTTTATGGCCTCGTCCTTTCCTAATTGGATGTTTTGAAAAACTTTACGGAATTGCACGAACGCATAGCCCAGAGCGGCGACGGAAACAAGCAGAAAAATGATCGACTGTACCATATCGCCAAAGGTAAACTACGGGCGGCGGGTGGGCAAGAGGCTTGCAGCGAAAATTCGCTAAAGAGTCCTGACTGGTTAAAAGATTTGCAGAAGCAATACGATTAACGCCTTTTGGGGTACACCGACTACCGCCCCGGCCCGGTAATTCCAACGATAAATCAAGCTGAGTGGCGCGGTGTAAACGGCATTACGTTCCACGACCGGCCCAAACCCTGCTACCGAAGTTCCAGTATATGCACCCGCGACCGCGCATACTTATGCAATGAAGTACGGCAGAGGCAATCGTTGAGTTTGCGGGCAAGCGGTTGAAACCACCGTGGTAATCGCTCAACGGGCAACAGGTTGATGCCGACGATGTCAATCTGCCGCCAGCGTGTTCCCCTGCTTAATTCCAGATCAGCAGCGGTCAGAACTTCACCGCTTGTATCCTGATCGTCGTTGCCCACTGAAATCGCTTGCCTTCTGGCGGCGGGAATCTCGATGAGCAGCCGTGCATCAGCGCCGGAAACCCGACTGATTTCCCAAAACAGGTCGTCCAGGTTGTCAGCCGTAAGGGAACCATCCGCCCGAAAGCAAGTAATGGCGCGAAACGAGTCGCGGGAAAAAGGAAGTCGGGTGTCGCCCGAATTACGAACCACGGCGGCTGACCCGGCCCGGTCAGCGCTACTATACTGACTTTGACCGGGGCCGCAATCGAGGTGAAGAATTTCTTCGTCGAATCCGCAAGACAGGTATTCGCCCATGATCTGCCCTTCCTGGTGCTTACGTTGACAGACTTTCACGGGGTGGGCCGATGAAGTGAAGCGACGGGAGAACAGTGAAAAACCTCTGGAGGTCAGTGCGTGCTGCATGGCATTAGCGGTTTGGTTATACGGCTAATTTAGTGCGACCCGACCCACGAAATTCGCAAGAACTAGCATATGCGGGCGCCGGGCTAGAATTCGAATCCTTATTCAAGAACCGACCGAATTTCTCGATCAATCACCATCCCCGGGCTATGAGTGACCCAACCGAAATACCACCGTCACAGCATTTCTTTCTCGGCATCCGGAAAATTCGGCGGTGTGTACCGCTTTGTCGTACCGAGCGTTAAAAAACAGCATAAATCACGCGTCCGTAGGTTGATATTGCCCGCTAAACGGCTCCAGGGCACAGCAAAAAATTGGCTATATTGCCGGTCATAATCATCCATTACCAATGGCCAATATTTATATATCATGTCTGGAAACTTTACGTTTGAGCTGCTGTGCATCGACCCGGCGGACATCAACAACCAGGAATCATTTATTCACGCCCTCAGCTACAGCAAGGAGGTCTGGAACGGTAAGTCTCCACTCATTACGCAGGATAAGAACGGGCTGCCCTACATCAAGGGAGAAGACGGCATGGTCCTTACGGTATTACCCGTCGACACCAGTAAAATTCTTACCGATCTGGTTGAAGCAGCGTTCGTCCTCCGCATCGAAAGCAGGTATTTTGAAACCCTCGAACCCTATCGCCAGCGCCTGCTGAAACATCTCCGCGAAAGTCTCAAATTTGCCCACCTGAGAATACTGAAAGACGACATCTCCGCCGAAATAGCCAACCAGTTGTACCCCAAGATCAACTCGGTCGAGAATCTGCTGCGTCGTTACCTGATCAAGTTTTTCTTTCAACGTGTGGGTATGAACTGGTGGGAAGTGACCGCTACGCCGAAAATGATCGATAAAGTGAAGAACCGGCAGCGGAACCGTTCCAACCAGTTCAGCTACTTCATCAACAGCGACATCGAGTTTGCCGATTTCGACGATCTCGGCCTTCTCATCTACAAACAATCCACCGGGTTCAACGATCCCGAGCGGGTACTGGAAATGCTCGACCAGATCGAGACCCTCGATCACCTGAACGAACTGAAAAGTAACCTCCGGGGCAACTACACCAAATACTTCAAGACGTTCTTCCGTGATAAAAACTTTGAGAAACTCTGGAAGGAAATGTCCAAAATCAGAAACAAGGTAGCCCACCAGGCGACCTTTTTTCACAGTGAGCTGAAGAAGGGCAAGGAATTATCGGCTGAACTGACCCGCATCATCACCGAGGCGGAAAAACACATTGACGAGATCGTCCTCAGCCTGAAGGAGAAGCAGGCCATCCACAAAGCCAACGTGGAAGTACTACGCGAAGAGGAGCACGAAGCGGCCGAGCAACAAGCGCAGGAAGTGATGTCGGGCAGCAGAGCCCCCCTGGAGATGAACCTCGGTGAAACGCAGGAAGAACTCGCGCACTCCGATTTCGATAACCGCGTAAAGCTTTCCGGGCCCAAGATCATCGGTAAGATCAAGCTCGAGCACAAGGTGAAGAGCTACCATAAAACCGCCGCCCCGGGTTACATCGTCATCACCGAAGAAGAGATCATCAAGGAACTTGAAGAAGCTCTCAGCCTGAATTACACCGACTACGTCGGGCTGAAGTGGTTCGTCACGCAGTTTCTGGCCAATAAAGGTTACGCCATTGGCACCACCTATTCCCTGGTCAATATCCTCATCGAGCAGGAATCCATCGTCCTTTATGATAAAGAGAGTCCGGACGGGCACATGATCAAGGCGGTACGCCTGCCCGCTTAGGACTTCAGCTGATTCTCCGGACTTCATTTATCGATTGGATCTCAGGTAACGCCCGTAACGGCAACGGCCTGCAATCCGACCGATGAAGATTTTAAGTCTTACCGTGTCCGGCAAAATGTAAGGCAGTAGGTGTTTGTCTCTCGCCCCAGAAATTGGTGGACGCAAAGCACTCGCCCGCAAAACTACATCGCCGCCCGACCGTTATATTTACCAACAGAATTTTTTTCCATGACACCGGATGAACAACAAGACTGGATCGCCAAAGTAGACATCGCGCTCAACGACGTGCGTCCTCACCTGGCGATCGATGGCGGAAACATCGAGGTGATCAGTGTTTCCGATGCGAAGATCGTCGAGATAAAATGGCTCGGCGCCTGCAACGGTTGTTCCATGACCGCCATGACGATGAAAGCCGGGGTGGAAGAAACCCTTAAGCGCCGGCTGCCGGAAATCACCGGTGTCGTCGCCGTCAATTAATTTTTTACATCGAACGTAGCACCACCTGCCTCCCACTATGCGAAGCGACTTTATCAGCGCCGCCCTTCCCTCCTTTGCCAGCCTACTGAATGCAACTATTTTACGACCCTGACCTCAAGGCTGGAATCCACCCGCTGCGTACGGCCGAAGCCACCCATGCTTTTCGCGTCCTGCGCAAACGGGTCGGCGACCAGCTCGACCTCGTCGACGGCAAAGGTGGCTGGTATACCGCGGTGGTCAGCGCCATCAGCAAGCGGGAATGCCTCATCGACGTTCAGGAAGTACGACGCGAAGCTAAACGCGCCGATCATCACCTGACGCTGCTCGTCGCCCCGACCAAGAACATCGATCGCTTTGAGTGGATCCTTGAAAAAGCCACCGAGATCGGAATCGACCACATCCAGCCCGTCCTGTCCACCCATTCCGAACGCAAGACCATCCGGCTCGATCGCCTGGAGCGGGTCATCGAGTCGGCGATGAAGCAGAGTCTCCGGGCCTGGAAACCCACCCTCGGCAAATTACTTTCACTAAGGGACGCTCTGCGCTCCACCAAGCCTACCGACAAACGCCTGCTGGCTTACCTCGGAGACAAGCAAACTCCGCTGCTTCGCAACAACTACCCGCCGGGGTCCGACGTTAGTATCGCGGTAGGCCCCGAAGGCGGATTCAGTCCGGAAGAAGCGATTTTTGCCCGTGAATCCGGCTTTGAGTTCGTAAGCCTCGGTCCTAACCGCTTGCGCACCGAAACCGCCGCCATCGTTGCCGTTCATTCCCTCGAACAGGCAAACTGGTAATTTTTAAATTTTTCGTAGCCCGTCATCACCGTGCTTAGTTTCCTCCATTTGTAAGCAGTACTTCCCCCCTCTTCCAATGAAAAAATTACTTGCCTTACCCGCCCTGCTCCTTCTGGTTCTCGCCATGGCCCCCGCGGCCGCGCCCCCGAATGATTTCGCCGAACTGCGCCTCTGCCTTTTGAAATACAACGGTGGTGGCGACTGGTACTCCAACCCCACCGCCCTGCCTAATCTTGCCGCCTTCTGCAACGACCAGATCGGCACCAGTTTTGCCCTCGACTACGGCACCGTCGAAGTAGGCAGTGCCGAATTGTATAATTATCCCTGGGTGCACATGACGGGCCACGGCAACGTGGTCTTCAGCGCCCTTGAAGCCGAAAATTTACGCAATTACCTTCTCGGCGGCGGCTTTCTTCACATCGACGACAACTACGGCATGGACCCCTACGTACGCGTAGCCCTTGAGCAGGTGTTTCCCGATCAGGCCCTCGTCGAGATCCCCTACAATCACCCGATCTACCACCAGGCCTTCGATTTCGATAAGGGCCTGCCCAAAATTCACGAGCACGACGGGGAGGCACCGGTCGGATACGGCGTTTTCTACGAAAACAGGCTTGTCGTATTTTACTCCTTCCAAAGCGACCTGGGCGACGGATGGGAAGACGAGGCGGTGCACAAAGACCCCCCGGAGATCCGTCAGGCCGCGCTCCGCATGGGCTCGAACGTCATTCAGTTTGCCTTCGAGCAGTAGCGTAACCGCTCTGGATGGCGCCAGCCGTTGCTACTACCCTTTTCTGATGGCTTCTTTTTAACGCTGGTACACCCGTACGTAGTCGATCAGCATGGTTGCGGGAAAATCTTCCGGGGACAACCCTTTAGATTCCGGTCCGCGAATGCCCCCTACGGAAACATTAACTGCCAGGTAGAACGGCCAATGAAATGGCCAGGCCAGCTTGCCCCGACCCGCAATGGGAGCGTAGCTGAAATAGGGTTCGCCGTCTACCGAAAAGGTCATCAGGTTATCCGTCCACTCGCAGGAATAAACATGAAATTCGGACGTAGCCGTCTTGACGATCCTTGAGCCGCCCTTTTGGCCTTTTCCACTCCAGTTAAACTCCGGGCTTTGAACGGCGGCGTTGACAACGGTGGGAAAAGTACCATAATGCTCTACGACGTCGATCTCTCCGGCCGTGGGCCAGCCGATCTTACTCACGGTATCCCCCACCATCCACAGCGCGGAGCGGATACCTTCGCCTTCGGGGAAGCGTGCACGTACTTCGAAGTACCCCAGCTTAAAATCGGCTTTTTGCTTTGTGACCAGCCGGGCGCTGGTAAAGTTATTGCGCGCTGTTTTCTTTACCCGCGCGGTCAGGTGCAGTTGGCCGCCGGTAACGTTGACGTTTTCGGGATCGGCTTTCGTGTAAAGCTGAAGCTCCTTGGCCGTCCAGCCGTGGCCGCCGGTCTGGTATCCCCAGCGGCTGGAATCCGGCAATCCCTCGTAATCGAATTCATCATTCCACACCAAGCGGTAATCCTTGGGAACATAGGCTTGATTTTCGGCGGGAACCGGACTGGCGGATGCCGGTGATGCATCATTCTGACAACCGGTCAAGAAGACGGAAAAGCAAGTTAAAAAAACTAAAAGAGTGATGGTGGTACGCATATCATTACTTTGAATCCACAAAGGTACATTTTGGCGCGGACGCAGGATGCAAAGAAAGTTGTTTTGCAAAATTCTCCCCCCCGGGGACTATCTTACCCGGAAAACAGCCCTCTCTTTGCGTCAGCCCCGCACCATCACCGCCTACGGCCCTACCGCCCTGCTGCTTAGCTGGGAGCAGCGCATCGACCCCGCCATCAGTGCCGGAGTTCACGCTTACGCCACGGCCCTAAATCACCATCCCGCCGTGTTGGAATGCATACCGGCCTACGCATCCCTGCTGGTTCGCTACGCTGCTCCGCGAATCACGGCCGCGACGCTGAAAGAATTCATTTACGACCTGCGCCCACCGGATTACAGCCCCGAGGAACGCTGCGTTCATGAGCTGCCCGTCCGGTACGATGGTCCCGACCTGAAGTCATCGGCGCAACAATTGTCCCTTTCCCCGACCGCCCTGATCGAGCTGCACTGCGGACCCGATTACCAGGTGTACCAACTTGGGTTCCGGCCCGGTTTTGCCTTTCTGGGCGATACACCCGCCGCGTTAAATATTGATCGCCGCGCAACGCCCCGCACCCACGTCCCGGCCGGCAGTGTCGGACTCGCCGGCCGGCAGACCGGGGTCTATCCTGCCGACAGCCCCGGTGGGTGGCAACTGATCGGTCGGTGCCCCGTACCACTTTTGCGGTCCGGGACCGACCCTGTCCGCCTTCGGGCAGGAGACCTGGTGCGCTTTCTTGCCGTCGGTTCCGAAGAATTTATTCACCTCCAAAATAATCCTCCCCCATGGCCGGAACGCTGAGTCTTCGGTGCCTTCATCCCGGAGGCGGCGCTTTTGTCGTGGATGGCGGACGGCCGGGTTACCGCGCCCTGGGCGTTACGACCGGTGGGCCCGCCGACGCCCGGGCCAGAAAGGCCGCCAATCGCCTGCTGGGCCGCAACGCCCGGGCCACCACCCTGGAATTTACCGGCACGGGAGGCCGTTGGTTGCTAAATGGCAGCGGACAGATTGCCCTCACCGGCGCGGACCTCAACTGGCGGCTGAACGGTCGCCTTCTGGAAAATTACCAGACCCTTTACGTGGAAGGCGACGGGCTGCTCACCAGCACTCCCTCGTCCGCCGGGCTGCGGGGCTATCTGGCGATCAACGGTCACTGGCACCTTCCCCGAGCCCTGGGCAGTGCCGAAGCCGGATTGCCAGGTGTTCCCGCCGTGACGGCAGACTGGTCCGCCATCATCAACTGGAGCCAGGAATCCACCTTCAGGATGGACCTGGATACCAGACGCCACCTACCCTCCGAGCCCGTCTCGCTGCGCGTATCCCCCGGGCCGGAGTGGGACTGGCTTTCCGCCGAGCAAAAAGAAAGACTTGTCGGTACGACTTACCGAACGGGACTGGACAGCAACCGCCAGGGCATTCGCCTCGAATCGGCGGAAAAGTTCTTCTACGGTCTACCCACCATGATCAGTTCCCCGGTTCTCCCCGGCACCCTTCAGCTGTCGCCCGCCGGGCCGATCCTGCTCGGACCGGCGGCGCAGACCATCGGCGGATACCCCAGGGTTTTGCTGGTGACCGGGAGCGATGATCTTTCCGAAGCCTTTCAGGTCAGACTGCACGATGAAATCCGGTTGGAGCTAAAGGCGTAAGATTTAATTACCCTGTCTGGGTGCTGAGTCAAACATACGCGGAGTAGTGGCGATCCGGGAGTAGTTGGCTTTTTTACCCGTTACTGCTAAGTATTTTCCAGTGGCTTTGTAGCATGAAGGTCCAAGTCTGACCACGTATTCCCTCGTTTCGTAAAGTTGGGATGGCGCCCATATCTTTGGTTTACGACAAATAAAGGACAAGCTAGCCAGCCCATGTCAAAGATAAAGAAGGACGAACGATTCGACGCTAAGGACGAACAGAAGTACGCTATTACTACTTGGTCGACTTATAACAAGCTGGAGAAGAGAAAATGACAACACTATATCTCAACGCTGCCTCTTTGGCGTTGCGGGTAACGCACTACTCCGTTTTCCTGCTGAGGTTCCGCGCCACCGACCCGAGCCACCGAAAAGCACCCTTTGCACCCGCGGCCCCGCCCTATAGATACACCGTCCCCAAAATCACATTGGCCCGCGCCAGCGCCCTGGCGTTGTCCTTAATGATCTCGTCCGCCATCGTCACCCCTTCGTTAAGACCGATAAGGTAGCAGCCCGCCGCCTTGGCCGCTTTGCCACCGGGCGAACTGTCCTCGATGGCCACGCAGCTCGTAGCCGCAACGCCGAGCCGCTTTGCCGCCAGCAGGTAGATATCCGGTGCCGGTTTCAAGGCTTCTACGTCGGTTGCCGTCACAATCACGTCGGTAAATTTATCGAGGCCCAGGGCGGGTACCACCACATCCGCGTCCGCACGTCCGCTATTGGTGGCGATCGCCAGCGGAAATCGTGCACTGATCCTGCCCAGTTCCTCATCGACACCGGCGAACCCTTTACCCGTCCGCCGCACCAGGGCGTGGAACCGGGCCTGCTTAGCACCGATCAAGGAATCGACCGATTCCTGTAGTCCGTGCTCCCTGATCAGCCAATCCGCCACCAGCCGGTCGCTCGTTCCGATCCACTGTTCAAACCACGCTGCGTCGTACGCCAGTCGGTGGTCTTCGCGTAGCAAATCCAGCCAGGCGGCACAGTGTTGGGGTTCGGTGTCGGCCAGGGTGCCGTCGAGGTCGCACAGAAGGGCCAAATAATTGCTCATGGGTAATTTTTGTGGCGAATATAGGCGGTTCAACGTAGCCGGCGATCATAAAAAAGGCTTATCCCACGCAGCGGTGAGATAAGCCTTTTTTTGGGTGGACGGGAGAGTGCACAATTTCCGGCCACCTGGTTAATTTGTCCTTACTTGATTAGCAAACGACGAACCGCGTCGGCCCCCCGGCTCACCAGCGCGCCGCTAGCCTGTACCTTTTCTCCCATCAGTTTCATCTGTTCCGTGGTGCTGTTGCCCTCGGTGGTAGCCTGCTGGCTGCGGTTCACCAGGAAACCGAAACTCAGGCCGCTGAGGGTCAGCAACAAAATAAATACGAGGGAGTAGTACTTGGATTTTCGGTTTTTCATGTCTGGAGGTGTTATATCTATATCCTAAAGATATGATTTTAGCCAAAATTTAACAAATCCATAAATCTGTTCTCGACGAAAGAACGGTATTGATCGACGAATTTTCGTGTACGAAGTCGGTAATCGCTCTCAGACACCGAAATGCGGTGCTATTTGATCCTGTCGGGGTAATCCGTGATGATGCCGTCGGCCCCCAGAGCGATGAGTTCTTTCATGCGCGTGGTAGTGTTCACCGTCCAGGGAATCACCCGCATGTTCAGTTCGCGGGCCTCAGCGATCAACGCGGCGTCGGTGTGAATCTCGTAAGGGCTGTAGATCGGAGGAACGAAGCCGAGCTTAGCCATCTTTGCCTTCAGGTCTCCGGGAAATTCGTCGAGATACGCCAACTGGATAGCGGGATTCCTGGCGCGGATCACGGCCAGCGTCGGCGGATCGAAACACTGCAGGGTGACGAGTTCGGGCTTGTTCCAGGCAGCAAGATCCCGCAGTACCAGGTCAACAAACGTTTCGCGGTCGGGGACGAAAGCGGGCTCCAGGGCTTCTTCGTACTTAAGTTCGATGTTGTAGCGCGGCGAGGGGCGATCGTGCTGCACGCAGTAGCGATCGACGGCCTCGAAAACCTGTAGCAGGGTGGGCTTGAATGCCGGACGCTTCGCCTGATCGGGAAAACGGGGATGGGGGCGCTGCCCGCAGTCGTACGCAGCGATCTCGGCGGCGGTAAGTGACCGCAGACTGATCCGCTGCTCCTCTCCTTCCGGCAGCGCTTCGCCGGCGGCCGTCTGGCAGATCTCGGCCGATAACCAGGGTTCGTGACTGACGATCACGCGGTCGTCGGCACTGATCACAACGTCGAGTTCAAGGGTTTTGATAGCGGGGAAAGAAAGCGCACGCAGAAAAGCGGGGATCGTGTTCTCAGGCAGCAGCCCCCGGCAGCCGCGGTGGCCCTGGTAGTCTATTTCCTTGGTCATGGTATTGGTGAGAGGTACTTTATCAACGGTGGATGATTCCGGGAGACCGGTCGTCGGCGCGGGGGAGTTGCATGCGAGAACGCAGGTGCAAAGTAAGACGTAATAGAACGTGCGTTGCATGATGCTTAGTGGTTGTCCAGCCGGGTGGGTCCTAATTTACGGTATCCGGATCAAAGGTGACGACCCAGGCGGTATAATCGAAGATGGATTCCCGGCGCAGCACCTCCTCCCACTCGATGCGCCAGCCGCGCCGGGTCAGGGCAAAGCGGTAGGCATCCGGCCCGTGTTGCTGCGGATGTAATGCATCCCCGGGCAGGGCCTTGAAGACGGGCAACAGCAGTTTATGGCGGTGCACGTCGGAGGTCATGATCATCCGCGTGCCGGGCCGGGCGTGAGCGGTGAGGGCATCGATGGCGCCATCCCAGTCAGCAACGTGGTTAATGGCGTTGAAGCAGTAAATGGCGTCGAAGGGAGCCTCATCGGCAAAGTCGTTTTCCAGGGGTTGCTCCAGGAATTTTACGTTGGGGTAATCGCCCCGCCGGAAGATGGCCAGGTCCTTTTCGTAGCTCCCCAGCAGGGGGTCCAGGGCCGTCACCTCCTCCAGATCATGCAGGTGTACGAATACGCCGGCCGGACCGCACCCCGCGTCGAGTACCCGGCGTCCGGGCTCGGGCACCCAATCGAGTTGGTCGAGGGTTTTAGTCCAGTATTTTTTCTTTTCCTTCAGGTATTCCTCCGGTGATTTATCCCGCAGGTAGCGTTGCCACCACCGTCGTTCGAGGTACTGCGCCAGACGCCATCGGAGGGAGGGGTTGGATTTTGTTGCTGCCATTGGAGCGCGAAGATAATCGGAATTGAGAAGCCGGGGGAACGGTCATTCAATCGGGCCCGGGGAAGCTCCCCCTTCCGCACTCTTCCTTCGCAGAAATCCTGTTTGGCGTATCTTGCGCTCAAAATCACTCATGCACTGTTTCACCCCCCTCCTACTGCTGATTCTGGTCGGCTGCGCCGGTAAAAACTTCGACGAAGCAAGCATTCCTCCGGAGCAACTCTCCACCGAAATGGCCTTTACCCGACTGGCCAAGCACGGCGAGATGGAGCCGGTTCTAAACGCCGGACAAAAACTGCAAAACTGGCAATTCTTCGTGGCCGGCGCCACCACTTCCTCCGTTATGGGCAGCGATAAAGCGACGGTTATTACGCTCTCGGACCGCTCGGGCATCGGCTACACCGTTTCATCGGCCAACACCCTGCTCTCGGTCATTAAGCAGATGGGCGACGGTGGCGGCTACGGCTACGGTACCGGGGAAGTCGTCAGCGTTGACCGGGACCTGGCGGCGGGTAAGATCGACGCGGAAATTTTGATCCTCTCCTGGCGCCCCCGGAGTTAAGGGCCGATTTCCACCGGCTAACCCCACGTCATACGCTGTGGTGTGATCTGTTGAAATAATATGCTATCCGAACCGGTATTTAAAGTTCCCGTACCCAGATATTACGGTAAGCGACTTTATTGGAGTGGTCCTGCAGCAAAATGCTGGCGTTCTCGTGGGCTGTGTATTTATGGAGTCCAATGTAGGCGGTGACCCCCTTGATCTCCCAGTGGTTTTGCACCAGTACGCCGTTGTGGAGCACCGTTACGTAAGCGGGCCGAACCAACATACCGTCTTTGTTGAATTCGGGGGAGCTGTAAACAATGTCGTAGCTGTTCCATTGCCCCATCTTCACGGTGGCGTTTACCAGGGGTGGGTTCTCTTTATATACCGATCCGGCCTGGCCGTTGGTGTAGGTATCGCTGTCGTGGCTTTCCAGCACCTGCACTTCGTAACGCTCGTCGAAAAACACCCCGCTGTTGCCGCGATTTTGCCCTTCTTTCTCGGGTTCGTCGGGGCTGCGCCACTCAATGTGCAACTGAACGCTGCCGAAGGTGCGGCGGGTCTTGATGGCTCCCGCTCCGGGCTTGACGACCAGGGCATTCCCTTCAACCGTCCAGTCAGCGGGCTCCCCGCTACCGGCGTTCACCCACTCTTTTGCGTCGGCATTCTCACCGAGCAGGACGATGGCATCGCTCGGCGGAGGCGTAGTGACGGCCTCGGCGGTAACCCGGGGCGGCACCGGCTCGTAGAACTCGGTCGCTTTCGGATCGGTGATCTGGGCGACGAGGGGAAAGGCGCAGACCAGCAGGAAAAGTAATTGTAAAAAGATTTTCATGGCACGATTAGACTTTGTGCGCGGCAGGTAAGGCAGCGCCGAATTTTCTAAATGATAAGGGAAAAAACCCTCCTTTTCTGGCACTTTTGGCCGGGTACGGGCTAACTAACGGAATTTCTAAGGTCGATCATCGCTTTGACCAACCCGTCAGGCCTTAAACCTGCAAAGCGATCTTTCCCCCTTCGATCTTCAACGTCAGTTTATCGAAATTCTGCAACCAGCTCACGAAATCCGGACCTAGTAGTTCCTTGCGCCAGCCGCTGCCGAGAATGGTTTTGCGCGCCTCCGGGTTCTGCTTCATTCGCTTGATGGCGTTGCGGGGCATCACCAGGGCGTGGCTGATTTCGGATTCGTTGGCACGGTACTTCATGATCAGGTAGAGCAATTCGACGAGCATGTCGTCTTCCTCATCTTCCTGGCTGCTGCGCTGAATGCTTTTGGCCACGGCGAGTTCTTCTTCCGTCGCCTCACGGTTGTACATCTCCACGAACAGATCACCGTAGCGCTTCACCGTGCTTTGGGGCAGGCGACGATTCTCCATCATCGAGTTCAGGCCACCCTTCACGCCACGGGTGAGTTGGCTGATGAGTTTGCTTTGCAGGATCATTTCCTTACTGTAGTTCTTTTCCTCGGCCGTGGCGCGTCGCCATTCGTAAAGACGCTGCAAAAATACGCGCTCCTTGGTGCGGCTGCCCCGGGCGATGTTGCTGTTGAGGAACTCGTGGTTGGGGTCGCGGTAATAATAGTCTTCGGAGGTCATCAGGGCGCACTCGTCGAAAGCCCAGGCGCGGCGGCCGTTCTTGTCCAGGTGAGCGCAGATCTTGTCATAAAGTTCCCGCAAGTAGATCACGTCGTTGAGGGCGTACTTGATCTGTTTGGGACTCATCGGTCGCTGAGCCCAGTCGGTGACGGCGTAGCCTTTGCCCAGTTGTACGCCCACTTCGGCATCGACCAGTTTGGCGAAGCTCATCGGGTAGCGGTGGCCGATGAAGCCGGCGGCTACCTGGGTATCGAAAACGTTACGGGGAATGCAGTTAAACTCTTTGTACAGCAGCCGGTAGTCGTTGTCGCCGGCATGGGTGATCTTCACGATGTTCTCGTCCTCCAGCATATCGATGAAGGGATCGAGGTTATCGACCGCAATGGGATCGAGCAGGTAGTAACCTTTTTCGCAACTGATCTGGATGAGGCAGAGCAGCGTGTGGTAGCGTTTCTCCCCGATGAACTCGGTATCGAAACCCATCCACTTGATGTCCTTACAGTCTTCGGCGAATCGCTCCAGGTCTTCGTAGGTCTTGATGAAGGTGTAGTCAGGGGTCTCTTGGCTCATAGTACGGGTCGTAAAATTTAAGGCCCAAAGGTAGGTTTTGGGACGGAATTATTTTTGGGCGCGGACGCGGGTGCGGTGGTGAATTTTTTAAACGCATGGTTCCGGGCCGGCGGGGCTTTGGTCATTTTCGGTTACCCCTGAACCGGCCGCGAAAGCATTTTCTTGTCTTTTAGGGTGTCGCTACCGGTAAACACTAGTCTTAAGCATACGTTAAACCTGCACTCCTTCGGTTGCATCTTTGTGTAACGGACGTCTATCCGTCATCGTTAATTGTGTAAGTACCAATACCAACGTTTATGAAAATCATCAAGAGAATCCTTATCGCCATTGTGCTCCTCCTCGTCCTGGGGGTGGTTTTTCTCCTGGCCGCCCCGATCATATTTAAGGATAAGATCGTAGCCAACGTGAAAACCAGCGTCAACTCGGCCCTCGACGCGGAAGTAGACTTCGAGGATGTGAACCTGAGTTTTTTGCGCAGTTTCCCCGAAATATCGCTGGTTTTAGACGAGGTGAGCATCATTGGTATCGACACCTTTGCCGGTCTGCCGCTGATGACCGCAGAGCGGGCGCAGGTCGACGTCGGCTTCTGGTCCGTCGTCGGTGGCGACGGGAACTACAACATCGATGCGGTGGATCTCGACGAGCCTTTCATCAACTTGCTCGTCCTCACCCCCGAGTTGGCCAACTACCTGATCGTACCCGAAGACGACGCGGATCCCGCAGCGCCTACCACTGAACCGGCGACCGCGCAAATCAACCTGTCCCATTATGAGATCAATAACGGCACTTTCGTTTACGACGACCGCACCACGGAAACTTATCTGAAGATCGAGGGGCTCACCACCACCGGCGACGGAGACTTCACCGCCGCCATTTTCGACCTCGACACCGACTCGAAAGCCGACGCCATCACGATGCGCCAGAGCGGCGTTACCTACCTCAACAAAGCCCGGGCGGTCGCCGACGCCATGGTGAACGTGGATATCAACAACGGCCGGTACACCTTCCTCGACAATAAGATCACCCTTAACGCTCTCGACCTCATCTTCGGCGGCAGCATCGATATGGAAGACAACGGCGACATTATCTTCGACCTCGACTACAGTGCCCCGGCGAATGATTTCCGTCAACTCTGGAGTCTCATCCCTTCGGCCTACACCGCCGGTTACGAAGACGTAAAAACCAAGGGTAGCTTTACCCTTAAAGGTACCGTAGACGGTCCCTTCAACAGCGAAAAGGAGATCTACCCCGCCTTTACCGTCAACACCGAGATCACCAGCGGTAGCGTGCAGTACCCCGGCCGCTCCGTCGGCATCACCGGCATCGACGCCAGGGTGGCCGTCAACAGCCCCAGCGCTGACCTCAATAAAATGACGGTCGATATTCCCCGCTTTGATTTCGATCTGGGCGGCGATCCCTTCCGCGGCCGCTTCAAGCTGGCCACGCCGCTCAGCGACCCGCAGGTCGATGCACGCGTGAAGGGTACGCTCGATCTCGATAAGTGGAGCCAGGCCATCCCCCTCGAAGGCATTCGTGAGCTCGGCGGCCGCATCGTGGCCGACATTACCATGGACCGTGTGCGCCAGAGCCTGCTCGACGCCGGCCGCTACGCCGATCTGAACCTGCTGGGCGACGTCAGTCTTTCCAGTTTCGTTTATGTCGCCGATGATCTTCCCGCCGTCCGCATTGCCAGCGCCAGCGCCGACTTTACGCCCCAGGCCATCAACGTCCCCGACTTCGCCGCCACCCTTGGGCGGAGCGACGTTTCTGGTTCCGGCAAGATCAATAACCCCCTCGCCTACTTCAGCTCCGAACAGACCATGCGCGGCAACTTCACCATGCGCTCCAATTTCTTCGATGCCGACGAATGGATGCCCGCCGAAGAGGCCGGTGCCCCCGTCCTCAGCCCCGCTGAGCTCGACAATGCGACCACCGCACCTACACCCGCCAACGGACAAACGACAACCGCCGTCTTCGACCGCTTCGACTTCGACGTGGACGCCGAGATCAAGGAACTCAAGTACGCCACCTACCGCCCCACAGGCCTGAAGGCCGTTGGCAACGTAAAGCCCAACCGGATGGAACTGACCGCCGCCAACGGCACCCTGGGCGAAAGCAGTTTCACCAGCTCGGGCACCGTCACCAACCTGTTCGACTACACCTTCGGCGAGGGTGTACTGGGCGGCGACATTTCCGTTCGCTCCGGCTTCATCGACCTCGCTGACTTTATGACCGAAGAGGCTACCGATAACGTACAACCGACAACCGTCCCTGACAACGGACAACCGACAACCGAAGAAGCGGCAATCCCTATCCCCGACAACATCAAACTGAACATCGACCTCAAGGCCGACCGCATAAAATACGACAACGTG
>ENA-ORXT01003660-ORXT01003660.1-marine-metagenome-genome-assembly--contig:-NODE-3660-length-16692-cov-5.327596_pt1 | contig 16692 bp, 13 predicted proteins | sample MGYA00237868_ERZ511482 | MGnify/ENA metagenome assembly ERZ511482 | reverse complement strand
AAGGTATCCGCCTCGGTCACCTCCCCGGCGCGGACCATGCCCTTGCCTGAGCCCAGCCCGATGCCGTCGATGTAATCAAGGATCCGGAATTTTTCCGCTGCCCCGAGCACCAGGTCAACGCCCTCGATGTTGGCGATCTCCTCGGGCTTCAGCTGTGCGTAACAACCTACCACCACCACCCTGGCACCCGCGTTCGCGCCCAAAGCCCGCCTGACGATATTGCGGCACTTGCGGTCGGCGAATTCCGTAACCGAGCAGGTGTTGATGACGACGATGTCGGCCCCGTCGCCGAAGTCGATGGCCTGGTAGCCCGCCTCGGTGAACTGGCGGCCGATGGCGCTGGTCTCGCTGTAGTTGAGCTTGCAGCCGAGGGTGTAGAAGGAAACGGTACCGGGGGTGGACATTGGTTTGTTGATCAAGTAGTCAAACGGGTAAGTAGTCAAATTGTCGATTGCCTCGATGGGCTTTTGACTATCCTGACGGCTTAACTATTTGACTAGTTAGAGTGCAAAGATACGGTGGGAGCTTAAATCTGGATGGATGCAACGGGGGAGTAGCGTATAGCGATTTCTTTATGAAAGACCACTATGGATGGCACTATGGCAAAGATGGGAAGGTGGATAAGGGCGTTTACGAAGTGAGCGGATAAGTACGGGAGGAGAAGCAATTAACTGATTAGTTGGTTCTACTACCACATCTACAACCGGGGCGTGAACCGGCGGACGATTTTTACCTCTGGACATCGTATCAGGAACTTTCCAGCCCTTTGGTAGAACCCTGCGTCGCAAAATCAATCACATTGTCTAAGTTTGGTGGCGTGGAAGAATTTTTTGCCGCCCACGAGACTACCATACCGTTGGGCATGGAAGATTTTGAGTTTGGAGGAGGGCAGGATTAGTCTGCATCAGTGGTGGTACTATCTTTAGCTTTGTACATAGGAGCTATTTGGTTATACTGACCAACGGATCAGAAGCTGGCGGGCACGGATTCTGTTGCGGCGAATCTGGGCTTTGATCGGAGAAGGCTAAGCAACTTTCACCCCAAATCCCCAGTTTTAGATAAATACTTACCTTACAACCGTGACCACAAGAATTGACATCAAAGGAGATCTGCTGACTTGGGCCATTGAGCGCGCGGGGCTGGTGGTTGATGAATTCCTGGTGAGTTACCCCAAAGCCAAGACCTGGCTGGACGGTGAAAAGAAGCCTACGCTGAAGCAACTGGAGGACTTTGCCAATAAGGTCCATGTCCCTTTTGGCTACCTGTTGCTGGACAAACCACCCGAAGAAAAACCGATCATTCCTTTTTTTCGGACAAACGGCGGGGAGGCAACTTTGATACCACTGGCCGTTCGCGACACGGTCAGTACGTTGAAGGCCCGGCAGGATTGGTTAGCGGATTACCTACAGGAAAATGGTAATGATGAATTACCATTTGTCAGCCGATTTACAACGGCTGTTTCCGTCAATGAATTTGTCGCTGATATAAGAAACGTACTATGTCTTGCAGAAGGATGGGCCCGTGCATACCCTAACTGGACGGCAGCGCTTGGTGGCCTTACCGACGCCATCGAAGAAGCGGGAGTGGTGGTAACGTTTAATGGGGTTGTGGGTAACAGCACATCCCGCCCATTACCCGTGGCGAGTTGTCGTGGTTTTGTGCTGGTTGATCGCTTTGTTCCTTTTTTGTTTGTGAACAACCGGGATGCGAAGTCCGCGCAAATGTTTACCCTCGTACATGAATTAGCGCATATTTGGCTGGGGGAGAGTGCTGGTTTCGATCTGGCAAAAATTATGCCCGCTGATGATCCGGTAGAAAAACTCTGTGATGCGGTTGCTGCCGAGTTTTTGGTTCCCGCAACTAGCCTGAGACAAGAGTGGGCAGATCTGCCTGATCCGGAACAACTGGCCAGGGTATTTAAAGTCAGCCCCATTGTTGTTGGTAGAAGAGCTCTTGATTTAGGGTTTTGGTCTCGTCAATCTTTTTTTACTTTTTATGAGACGTATACCGCGAAGGTCCGCTTGCTTAAAGAAGAGAAAACGGCAGGAGGTGGTAACTTTTATGCCACCGCACGTAAACGTTTAAGCCCCCGGTTTATGGGATACGTAAACCGGGCGGTACTGGAAAACAAATTACCCTATCAAAAGGCTTACCAAATCACGGGATTGAAGGGCGCAACCTACCGCACTTTTATGCGGGAAAATTATGGTACGGATGCCTGATTACCTCCTTGACGCAAACTTTTTTATTCAGGCGCACCGGGTTTATTACCCGATGGATGTGGTTCCGGGATTTTGGAACAAGTTGATTGAGCTTGCGGAAGCGGGGCGTGTCGGGAGTATTGATAAGGTGAAAGCTGAATTGTTCGCCAATGAGGATGACCTGACTGAGTGGTGTCGGAATAACCTTCCTGACGGTTTTTTCGATGATTCGGCCAACTCAATTCCTCAATACCGGGTAATCATACAATGGTCAATTGATAAGCAGCAGTTTACGCAGTCCGCCCTGGACCATTTTGCCAGTTCAGAGGTGGCTGATGCCTGGCTGGTGTCTCATGCACTGGAGAAAGGAGTTGTTCTGATTACCCACGAGGTTAGTAGCCCCGATAGCCGGAAAAACATAAAGTTGCCTGATGTATGTATGGCGCATGGTGTTCGATATTTGAATACAGTAGAAATGTTTAGGGAGCTGGGTGAACACTTTTAGGACAGCTCACCCCAACAAGCTCTAAACAATCGCCCACCACCACCACCACTACTGCTGCTGCTGCTCCTCCGCCATCCGCCGCTTCCGCACGTCTTTCCCCTGCGTCTCCACCTTCTCCACGATCTCGTCGATCCACTGGTCGGGGATTTCCTTGATCGCCACGGCGATCTTCTCATTCCAGGCACTGGCGAAGGGGCCGGTGTCTTCCTCCGTCAGCCGCGCTTCGTGCATGAAGCCGGTATCCTGGTGGTAGATCACCATATCGATGGGGTAGCCGACGTCGTTGGCGCTCACGCGGGTACTGTCGAAGGACAGGAAGCCGGTCTTGATGGCGAAATTGAGCGGGGAGTCGTAGGTGAGTGCCCGTTTCAGGATCGGATTGCCGTAGCCGGAGTTGCCGATGATGGTGAAGGGCGTCGCCTCCCCGATCTCGATCCAGTTGCCTTCCGGGTACAGTAAAAACAGTTTGTGCTCGGTGTCCCGTTCCAGCTTGCCGCCCACGATGGTGAACAGGTTGAACGACAGGCCGGACTCGGACAGCGATTCCTTGTCCTCCTTGGCCACCCGCCGCAGTTGCTCCCCGAAGGCGTTGACGGCCTTGTACATCTTATCGAAATGACTGCCCTGGTCTTCCAGCACCTCCTCGAAGTAAGTCACCGCCTTGTCCCGAACGGAGCGTAAGCCGCTGGTCATCAGGAAGATGTTGTTTTCCCCCTGCTTGTGCATGGAGATCTTCTTGGCCATCGTGGTTTCCGAGCCGGAAGTGATGCGGGTATCGGCGATGGCCACCAGGCCTTTACGGACCTTAATCCCTAAACAGTAAGTCATGGTTGTCGATTTTGAAGAGGGCAAAGGTACGGTGCCGGATTTCCCGATCAACTTTAAGTTGCCTCGAAGTATTTCTCGGCGATCGCCCCGTGCAGATCATACACCCGCTGCAGGGCGACGTCGAGGTGGCCGCCCATATTGTCGGCGATGTCGTCGTACTCCAGGTAGCGGAAGTAGTTGTAAAGTTTGCCGGCCTGAAAAAGGACGGGGTTGCGATCCGGAGCGTTGTTGTCCATGCGCTCCAGCAGATCACGCACCACGTTCATATTATAGGTCACCGAACGGGAAAAATGCGGGTGGCCCACCAGGAACTCGATCATCGTTTTCGGCGTCAGCAATTGCCGGTACGCCTTGCGGTGCATGTCGAAGCCTTCCAGGATCTTGAGCACCACCGTGCCCTGGTACTGCCGGAGCGCCCGGTTTTCGCCCCGGTCGGTCATCACGTCGATGTCGTAGAGCTTGCTGTTGAGGATACGGATGACCTGCACCACCCGTTCGAGGTGGATGCCCAGTTTGAGCAGTACCCAGGTCTTGTCCTGCAGCAGGGTATCGTCGATCCGTGAGCGGATGACGGCGCAGTGGCTGCCCACGCTCGTCGTAAAATCGTACAGGCCGTGGGTGGCAAAGAATTCCGGGTCGAGGTCGTTAGCCTCGAAGTAAAAGGCGTTGATCGACTCCAGCAGCTCGGTGGAGATGACGTGACGCAAGGCCCCGGCGTTTTCCCGCGCCGACCGGATGGTGGAACGAATGGAGAGCGGCGTGTCATAATCCATACCCACCTTGCACAGTACGTCCGCTTCCTTAAGCGGTTGGTCTTCCGGCCACTTCACGCCGTACATGTTCAGGATACTGTTGAGGGTGAAATCCCGGCTCTGGTCCATCGGCGCGTCGAGCATCGAGAAATACTGTACGCGCAGGTAGCGCGCCAGGTGTTCCGAACGTTCCAGGTAGCGGCCCGTCCAGTAGAGGTTGTTAGCGATTCTGGTGAGCATGGGCGCGGCGTTTGCGGGGTTTGGAAATCTGAGACTGTTGCTGACCGCCACTGCGGTTTTGCCCCTGGAAGCTGTTGCGTCCCTGCTGGTTGATGCCCTTGTCGTCCGGGTGCGGGCTCGACGGGCTCGTTTTGTCCGCGGCGATCACCCAGGTGTCTTTCGAGCCGCCGCCCTGGGAGGAATTGACGATCAGGCTGCCTTTCTTCAGGGCGACCCGCGTCAGTCCGCCCCGCAACACCCGCGTCTTATCTTTTCCCGTCAGCGTAAACGTGCGCAGGTCGATGTGGCGCGGTTCGAAGCCGGCTTCCTCGTCGATGTACGTGCCGTGGGTGCTGAGCATGATCTTCGGCTGGGCGATGAAGTTGCGCGGGTCGGCTTTGATCTCTTCGGCCAGTTTGGTGAGTTCCCCCTCATCGAGGCGGTCACAGATCTTTACGCCGTAACCGCCGGACATATCGACGGGCTTGACGACCAGTTCGGCGAGGTGTTCCAGCACGTAGGCGAGTTCTTCGGCGCGGCCGCAGATGTACGTCTTGACGTTGTGGAGGACCGGTTCTTCGTCGAGGTAGAATTTGATCATATCGGGCACGTAGGCGCAGATCGCCTTGTCGTCGGCAATGCCGGTGCCGGGGGCATTCACCAGGGTGACGTTGCCGGCCAGGTAGGCCTCCATCAGGCCGGGCACGCCGAGCATGCCGTCTTTGCGAAAACCCTCGGCTTCGGGGTCGAGGAAGGCATCGTCGAGGCGGCGGTAGATCACGTCTACGGGTAGTAAGCCGCGCATGGTTTTGAGGTAGACCACCTTGTCCATCACCACCATGTCGTCGCCCTGCACCAGGTCGATGCCCATGCGTTGAGCCAGCAAACTATGCTCATAGTAGGCGGAGTTGAACTGGCCGGGTGTCAGCAACACGCAGTGCGCATCGGCCCCGTCGCGCGGGGAAACGGAGCGCAGCATATCGAGCAGCATGGTGGGGTATTCGCTCACGTCTTCCACCCTCGTGTGCTGGAACATGTCGTAGAGCGTCCGCCGCATCGCCTTGCGGTTAGACAGCACGTAGCTGACGCCGGAAGGATTGCGGAGGTTGTCTTCCAGTACGTAGAATTTACCGTCGGTGTGCCGCACCAGGTCCGTTCCGCTGATGTGGATGTAAATACCGCCAGCGGGCACGAATCCTTCCATCGCCTTCACATAATGCGCGGAGCTTTTCACCAGTTCTTCGGGCACTACGCCCGCTTTCAGGATGCGCTGCTCGCTGTACACGTCGGTCAGAAATTCGTTGAGGGCGCGGTTGCGCTGTAGCAACCCTTCTTCCAGAGACGCCCATTCCGCGGCGTCGATCACGCGGGGAAAAAGGTCGAAAGGGAAGACCATTTCCGTTCCGCCGCCTTCTTCGGAATAGACGGCGTAGGTGATGCCCTGGTTTAGAAAAGAAATGCGCGCGCTTTCGTTGAGTCGTTGGAACGCCTGGGGACTGAGGCGATCGAAAACGTCCCGAATCACCTCATACTTGGCGTAGGCGGCGTCGAAATCTGAAAATGCTTCGTCGAGCACCCCCTCCGGGATGCTGTAATTGGCGAACAGACCTGCGTATTCTTTCATTTGAAGGGGGGGTGTAAACGTGTGAAAAGGTGCAAGTCGACAATCGGATCGAGGCAAGAAATCTCGTGTGTGCCTCTTTTCGGAATGATAAAAGTACCCCGAATTGTGGGGCAAATCATAAACGGCGAGAAAATAACGACGGCAAGATTCAAATGAATTCGCTGTTTTTGCCATTTGACTTTCTTAGAGTATTGGTGTATAGAGGGTTATAGGTGAAGTAAATTTAACCTGAGAATGCCCGTGCCCGTGCGCTCGCCGCCAACTTACTGAACTTGTGGTTGACGGGCAGGTTTCAAAGTGTACTTTGTGCCTGTTCCCCAAATGAAAACCCATGCCTTTACGCGTTGCCATTCGTCATCACACCAGCTATCATTACGACCGGGCCGTCAAGCTTTCGCCGCAGGTGATCCGTCTGCGGCCGGCGCCGCACGCGCGTAACCCGATTCATGGGTACAGCCTGAAGATCAAACCGGAGAATCACTTCATCAACTGGCAGCAGGACCCGTTCGGTAACTATCAGGCGCGGGTCGTCTTCCCCGAAAAGACCACCGAACTGTCCATCGACGTGGAGGTGATCACCGACATGGTGACGGTCAACCCGTTTGACTTTTTCCTGGAAGATTACGCGGAAGAATTTCCGTTTGTCTACGAGGCTCAACTCAAGGACGAGCTGACGCCCTACCTGAAAACTTCGGAAGACAGTCAGAGACTGAAGGATTTGGTGGCGGGGCCGCGGGTGCAGGGCTTATTGGGGCAACGTACGGTCGACTTCCTGGTCGGGTTGATCGGGATGCTGGCCCGTGACATCCACTACAACGTCCGGATGGAGGCGGGGGTGCAAACCTGCGAAACCACGCTCGAACGCCTCAACGGCAGCTGCCGCGATACGGCCTGGTTGCTCGTGCAGATCCTGCGCCGGCTCGGGTTGGCGGCGCGCTTCGTCTCCGGCTACCTCGTGCAGCTGACGCCCGACGAAAAGGTGCTCGACGGCCCCAACGGCCCGGAGGAGGATTTCACCGATCTCCACGCCTGGGCCGAAGTCTACCTGCCCGGCGCGGGTTGGGTGGGGCTGGACGCTACCTCCGGCCTCTTCGCCGGGGAAGGGCACATCCCCCTGGCCGCCACGCCGGAGCCCGCCGGCGCGGCACCGCTGTCCGGGTTTTCCGAGAAGGCCGAGGTCACCTTCGGCTTCGGTAACGTGGTGGAGCGCATCCTCGAAACGCCCCGGGTCACCAAGCCGTACTCCGCCGCCGAGTTCGGCAAGGTCCTCGCGCTGGGCGACCGGGTGGAGGAGGCCCTGCAAGCCGGCGACGTGCGCCTCACCATGGGCGGCGAGCCCACCTTCGTCTCCGAAGCCGACATGGAGTCCGAGCAGTGGAACGAAGCCGCCGACGGCGACGATAAACGCCGCCTCGGCTACGACCTGGCCGTTCGCCTGATGGGGGACTTCGCCCCCGGCGGCTTCCTCCACCAGGGCCAGGGGAAGTGGTACCCCGGCGAGCCGATCCCCCGCTGGCAGTACGCCATCTACTGGCGCAACGACGGCAAGTCCCTCTGGAACGATCCCGCCCTGCTGGCCGACCCCACCCAAAACAACGGCGCCAACGCGCTCGACGCCCAGTCCTTCGCCCAGGCCCTGAGCCGCGAGCTCGGCGTCGATCACACCCACGCCATCCCCGCCTACGAGGATACCTTCTACTTCCTCTGGGAAACCGGCAACCTGCCCACCAACGTCGACCCCCGCACCCTCGACCCCGCCGATAAGCTGGAACGCCAAACCCTCGCCAAGCTCCTCGAAGTCGGCCTGGATAAGCCCAAAGGCTACGTCCTCCCGCTGGAATACGACCACGACGAAGCCCACTGGGCCAGCAGCCCGTGGAAATTCAAACGGGAGCACCTCTTCCTGCTGCCCGGCAACTCCGGCATGGGCCTCCGCCTGCCGCTCGACCGCCTGCCCAAGGCCGACCCCGAGGCCGAAAAGGTCGTCGTCGAAGACAGCCCGATGGAAGATCTACCGCCGCTGCCGGATATTGCCGCCTTTGCTCCCGCCCCCGCCCCTGCATCCCGCGTCCCCGCCCACGTTAACGACGGCAAATCAAGAATCGAGAATCGAGAATCGAGAATCGAGAATCCCCTCGTGCGTACGGCCTTATGCCTCGAACCCCGCGACGGTAACCTTTATCTCTTCCTGCCGCCCCTCAAGGACAACGAAAGTTTCGTTCATCTGCTGAGCGCCGTGGAACGCACCGCCGCCGCGTTGAAACAGCCCGTCATCATCGAGGGCTACTCGCCGAAGAGCGACGGCCGCCTGACCAAACTGGTCGTTACGCCCGACCCCGGCGTGCTGGAGATCAACGTCCACCCGGCGACCAACTGGCGCGACGTCGTGAAGACCTACGATACGCTTTTCGACCACGCCAAAGCCGCCGGCCTGGGCACCAACAAATTCATGCTCGACGGTCGCCACACCGGTACCGGCGGCGGCAATCACATTACGCTGGGCGGCATCACGCCCGCCGAAAGCCCGCTGCTGCGCCGCCCGGACCTGCTGCGCAGTTTCGTCAACTTCTGGCAGAACCACCCGGGCCTGAGCTACCTGTTCAGCTCGGCGTTCATCGGCCCCACCAGCCAGGCCCCGCGCGTTGACGAAGGGCGGCAGGGGCAACTCTACGAACTCGAGATCGCCTTCGGGGAACTCGACCGCCACGATAATCCGCCGCCCTGGCTGGTGGACCGCGTGTTCCGTAACCTGCTCATCGACGTGACCGGCAACACCCACCGCGCCGAGTTCTGCATCGACAAACTGTACAGCCCCGACAGCCCGACCGGCCGCCTCGGCATCCTGGAAATGCGCGGCTTCGACATGCCGCCGCATAAGGAAATGTGCCTGGCGCAACTGCTGCTGATCCGCGCCCTGACCGCCGCCTTCTGGGCCAAGCCCTACCGCCGCCCGCTCGTGCGCTGGGGCACCGATCTGCACGATAAGTTTTTGCTGGAACATTACGTCCGGGAAGATTTGGCGGACGTCTGTCTTTATCTCCGGGAAGCCGGGTTCGACTTCGACCCCGCCTGGCTGGAACCCTTCCTGGAATTCCGCTTTCCCGTGCTCGGCGACGTACGGATCGGGGAAACGAGCCTGAAGGTGCGCACGGCCATCGAACCCTGGCACGTGCTGGGCGAGGAGCTCGGCAGCGGCGGCACCGCCCGCTACGTGGACTCTTCCGTCGAGCGCATCCAGGTGCGCCTGACGGACCTGAATACGGACCGCTACATCCTGCTCTGCAACCAGGTGGAGGTTCCGCTGCAATACACCGGTAAGATCGGCGAATACGTGGCCGGCATCCGTTACAAAGCCTGGAATCCGCCCTCGGCGCTGCACCCCACCGTACAGCCCGACGTGCCGCTCACCTTCGATCTCTACGACCTGTGGAACGAGCGCAGCGTCGGCGGCTGTACCTACCACGTCACCCACCCCGGCGGGAGGAGCTACGACACCTTCCCCGTCAACAGCCTGGAGGCCGAAAGCCGCCGCGTCAACCGCTTTTGGGAGTACAATCACTCGGTGCAAAAGACGGAGCAAATCGTGCCGCAAGCCGCTACGGCCGAAGCCGGTCGTTACCTGACCGACGCCTATACGCCCCCGCCGACCATCGAGGTGAAAAAGCCGGTGCGGACCAAGGAATACGGACGGACGCTGGATCTGAGAAGGGGGTAGCGGATCTTAAGCTGAATACCCCCGCACTACTTCGTGCACAAAGGCCAGCTTACGCCGCACCGGCTCGTTTACCACGAAGGGGTAAATATCCTGTCGTCCCATTCCCCGGTTCAGGGTATTGACGGCGAAGATCAGTGGTATGCAGACCGCGAGCATACGTTTCATGGAAGGCTCCTCGTACGGGTCGAAGTCGGCGTGGGCGTTCATCATCAGGTCGGGCCCGAGGACGGGGTCGACGCGCATGCCAAAGGCGTGGGCGGTTTCCAGCAGGTCGAGCAGGTGGAGGTAGTGCGCCCAGGTTTCGGCCCAGTCTTCCCAGGCGTGGGTGGTGGCGTATTCGCTGATGAAGTTGCTACGCCAATCGGCGGGCGGTCCGTTTTTATAATGGCGTTGCAGGGCTTCCTGATAATCCTCCTGGTCGTCGCCGAACAGCTCGCGGAAGGCGACGAGGTTGGTGGGGTTTTCGGCGATCAGCACATCCCAATAATAGTGGCCTACCTCGTGGCGGAAGTGGCCGATCAGCGTCCGGTACCGTTCGTGCATCTGCACGCGGGTGGCTTCGCGGTGGACGGGGTCGGCCTCGGTGGTGTTGATGGTAACGAGGCCGTCGGCGTGGCCGGTCATCACGGGCTCGTCGGAATTGTCGGGCGACAGGAAATCGAATTCCAACGGCGTTCGCTTCCCGGCCATCCGGTTGGTGAAGGGCAGCTTCAGGCGGCGCAGGGCGTAGACGAGTCGGTGTTTGGCGTTCTCCAGCCGCCGCCATTCATCGAGATGGGCCGGGTCGTCGAGGTTCGGAATGGTATTGTTGAGGTCACAGGCCTGGCACAGCCCCTCGGGCGCGTCGGCGGTAACGAGCCAGTTGCAGACGTCGTACCGGTGGTTGGCGCAATAGCGTAATCCCGGGTCGCCGGGCGCAAGACCATCCCAGCTTTCCCCGCCGGGCGCGAGACTGATCATGCGGTCGGCCCCCGGGAGGTAACCGAGCCAGCCGCGGCATTTTTCGCAAACGACGTTGTTGAAGTAAACGGGGTGACGGCAGTTGCCGCACTGGTAGATTCTCATGGGGTGGGGGGAGTCAACTACTTCTAAACGGATGTGTAGGGGGTGGTGTTCCCGGTGTTGCCGCGCGTTTGTGTACGGGCGCTCAAAGAACCATTCCGAGGTCGGTGAGGCATCTTTCGCTTCGCTCATCCGCCTCGCCGACCTCGGAATGGCCGCTTTGAGACCCCTCAGGAATTGTAACTACGGTTTTAGGGTCTCAAAGCGGCCGAGATGTTCACTTAACGATGATGAAGCGAAGCGAAATCGTCGTTAAGTGGACATCTTGGTTCTTTGAGCGCCCGGTTTTGTTTAAAAGCGACCGTTCTGCGTTTTCGAGAAACCCTCTGCCACTCATTCCTTATCTTCGGAGCTTCCCAGCCCACACCGACATGCCCCAGCCTCCCAGACCGGTCATCAGGCCCGATAATTATTATCATATCTATAACCGTGGGGTAAACCGACGAACGATTTTTAAGGATGATGCTGACTTTCAGCGCTTCCTGACCTTGCTGCGCAGGTATATGGGGCCGGTAGGGGAGACATTGTCTTACGCCCTGATGCGCGATCATTTTCACTTGACGGTATTGATGAAACCAGCTAAGGGTATTCCCGCCAAATTGCTACGAACACCGCACACGTTGGGTCGGACATTTAGCCATCTGCAGAACGCCTACGCTAACTATTTCAACCATAAGTATAAGACCGTAAGCGGACTGTTTGAGACGCCATACGAACGTATCGAAATCGAGTCCTTAACGTACCTGCAAAACCTGATCGTTTACCATCACCGTAATCCTGAGAAGCACGGGATGGAATCAGACTTCCGTAATTACTTGTGGACTTCCTACCAGGAACTTTCTAATCCGGTAATTGAGCCATACGTAGCAAAAGAACTGACGCTTGCGAAATTCGGTGGCGTCGCGGGCTTCTTTGCCGCGCACAGCATCGAGATCCCGTTAGCTATGGTTGACTTAGAGTTCGGTTGAAGGTCCGCCGGGTAAGTGAAGGGGAAATCCCTGGCGTGCAGTCGATCGTCCGCTAGGTTGATCCACATGACGCGTTGCCGATCCGCGTCTGCCCGACCCGCGTTCAGCCCGGCGGGCCCTTCCCGATGGCCGAAGTCGTCGCCGAATTTACCGTCGTCGTCGCTAAAGTAATAGTAGTTCGGCACGCCGTTCAGGAAGCCGGTGGAGGTAAAGGAGACCGCCTCGCCATCGACCGTAGCATGGAAGCCGTTGTCGTCCGCCGTGGCGATAAAAATTTGTGGCTCCTTTTCGCAGCCCACAAGGGCGAGGGCGAACAGAAAGAGTATAACAATACGCATGGGTAATGGATTTTACTTGAATAAGGCGGTTGTCGTCTGCCGCACGGGGAAACCAGGGCACCGGTTGCTTTGGATACAAAAAATATTCGGGGCGGGGTCGCGGGTGCCGGGGAATGGGCGAAGATGCGTTGGGATGATCCGCCAGCCGTTCCGGCGGGACGGCAAGACAAAAAACTAACTACTACCTTCGCCCTCCTTATGTACAAAGACAAAAAAGTGGTCGTCGTTATGCCGGCCTACAACGCCGCCCTGACGCTGGAAAAAACCTACGCCGAGGTACCCCGCGATCTCGTCGATGAGGTCATTCTCTGTGACGATGCGAGCAAGGACGATACGACGGCCCTGGCCAAACAGTTGGGCGTCGACCACGTGATCACCCATCCGCGCAACCGCGGCTACGGCGGCAACCAGAAGTCGCTGTACAATAAGGCCCTGGAGATTGGTGCCGACATCGTCATCATGGTCCACCCCGATTACCAATATACGCCGCTACTGATCCCGACCATGTGCAACATCATCGGGGAAGGGCTGTACCCCGTCGTGCTCGCCAGCCGCATCCTCGGTAAGGGCGCGCTCAAGGGCGGCATGCCGCTCTACAAATACGTCGCCAACCGCTTCCTGACGGCCACTCAGAATTTCCTCGTCAGCTACAAGCTGTCGGAATACCACACCGGCTACCGCGCCTTCAGCCGCGAGGTGCTGGAGAAGATCGACTTCAACGCCAACGACGACGACTTCGTGTTCGACAACGAGATGCTGAGCCAGATCATCTACCACGGCTTCGACATCGCCGAGGTGACCTGCCCGACGAAGTATTTCGATGAGGCCAGCAGCATCAACTTCGTGCGCAGCTCCAAATACGGGCTGGGCGTGCTGCGGGTGAGCATGATGCATCGGCTGAATAAGTGGGGGCTGGCGAAGTCAAGGATCTACCGGTAGGCGTAGTGTTTGGTACGATGGTTGAGGAGCTTCGCTCCGAATGTGTAACGTGATGTCTCGTCATGCATTTGGAGCAAAGCTCCTCAACCATTTTACAGTGCCGTTTCGGTTAACGTCTCCTGCGCTCCCGTCCCCATCGTCTTCACCGAGTATTCCCCGCTTTCCGCCTCCCGGCTACCGATAATGATCACCTTCGGCGCGCCCCGCTGATCGGCGTACTTCATCATCTTGTTGAGTTTGGCGGCCTTGGGGTACAGGTCAGCGTGAACGCCGCGCGCGCGCAGGCGGGAGACGAGGCCGAAGCCGTGCGCCAGTGCCGCGTCGTCGAGGCAAAGCAGCAGGTATTGCAGGTCTTCGGAAGCATCCTCCGGGAAGGCGTCCAGCTCTTCCAGCACGTCGTAGATGCGCTCGGCACCGAAGCTGACGCCGACGCCGGGCATGTCTTTCATCCCGAAGATCGCCGTCAGATCGGCGTAGCGACCGCCACCGGCGATGGAGCCCATTTTGATGGCTTCCTGGCCGGGCGCGTCGGTATCCACGGCGACCTCCCAGATGGCGCCGGTGTAGTAGTTGAGGCCGCGCGCCAGGGTGACGTCGAACTCGATGCGGTTGTACCTCTCCCCCGGCCCCTCTCCGGCGGAGGGGGGAGACGTGGCTGCGACTAAATCGAAGACTTCCTGTAGTTCAGCGATGCCCTGCTTTCCGATTTCGCTGTCGGCAAGGAGTGGTGCAACGGAGTCCAGTTCCTTCGCGTCCAGGAACCGTTTTATAACCTCCACGGCACCCGCGTCCGCGCCCTTATTACTCAGTTCCCCGGCCACCTTCTCCCAGCCGATCTTATCGAGCTTGTCGATGGCCATCGTCATGTCCATCATGTTGTCCGCCATACCGGCGATCTCGGCCAGGCCGGCCAGGATCTTGCGGTTGTTGAGGCGAATGACGGCCTTCAATCCCAGCTCGTGAAACACCCCGTCCAGCAGCTGCGTCAGCTCGGCCTCGTACAGCAAACTGTCAGAGCCCACCACGTCGGCGTCGCACTGGTAAAACTCCTGGTAGCGGCCTTTTTGCGGCCGGTCCGCCCGCCAAACGGGCATGATGGCGTAGCGCTTGAAGGGGAAGGCCAGGTCGTTCTGGTGCATCACCACGTAGCGCGCGAAGGGCACCGTCAGGTCATACCGAAGGCCGCGCTTGCTGATCTGCGCGAGCACCTTGTCGCTGTTTTTCGCGGTCAGATCTTCGGCGTTCGCTTTTTTCAGGTAGTCGCCGTTGTTGAGCACCTTGAAAAGCAGCTTGTCGCCTTCCTCGCCGTATTTACCCGTCAGCGTCGCCAGGTTTTCCATGACCGGCGTCTCGATCGGCTGGTAGCCGAAGCGGCGGAAATGCTTCGTGATCACGCTGAAGATGTAGTTGCGGCGGCGAACTTCGGCGGGGAGGAAATCGCGGGTGCCTTTGGGGAGGGTGGGCTTCATGGGGCGAAAATAAGGATAAGTGATAAGTGATAAGTGATAAGCGATAAGTGATTGGCTGCCGCGAGTTTCGTACTTCACCAAGTTGCTGACATTGAAGGCGTTGCGAAGTAGGTTTGGAATTAATAATTAAAACAAAATTTGTTTAAAAATTAAATCAATCCTATGTTTGTTGAAACAAAACACAGCAACATGACACCCAATCAAAAAGCGGAAGCCTTTGAAAATCGTTTGATCGACTTCGCCGTTCGTATTCTCAACGTCGCGGATTCGCTGCCTTCAAAGTATTCCGCGCAGTATTTCTGTAAGCAAATCATCCGTAGCGGTAGCGCGCCTGCCTTATTGTACGGAGAAGCGAGAGGAGCGGAATCAAAGAGCGACTTTTATCATAAGGTTTGCGTTGCGCTCAAGGAACTTCGCGAAACACACATCAATCTTAAGATCATCGCCCGGAAAGGATTTATTCCCATTGAAAAATTGGTGGAAGTGCTTGATGAAAACAACCAACTCATCAGCATTCTGGTCGTCAGTGCCCGAACGGTAAAAGGTAGACGTGATGACGATAAGCTGAAGAAGTAGGTTTTAAGCATATTTACGACGTGAGGTATACAACGTGCGGTAGCTAAATCGCTTATCACTTCTCACTTATCGCTTATCACTTATCGAATCACAAACTCTCCAACAGCCGCCGCGCCTTCTCCCGAAACGGGTGTCCGGCCGTTTCCGCAACATCTTCCAGCGTCGTTTCCGCCGCCAGTTTATTTCCTTCCGCCAGGTACGCGAGTGCTTCGTACCATTCGGCCGGCGCGCGGTAGTAGCTGCCGCCGGGGATTTGCTCGAACCAGTCGAGCGCGCGGGTGGGTTGTTTGAGTGCGAGGGCGGAGACACCGAGGTACAGCGGCGCGGCGGGGTAGGCCTGGGCGACGGGCAACAGCTCATCGTAGGCGGTTTGGTAATCGCGCCGGTCGTAGTAATACAGGATGCGTTGAAGGTCTTCTTCCGAGGCGTCGCGGGGTCTAAACCCGTCGAAGATGTTAGGGTAGGGCTCGAAATTGGCGACGGACCGGGTGGCGGGGGCGGAGGGGCCGAAGGTGGTCCAGGCCAGCCAGCCGAAGACGGCGATCAGGGCGATGGCAATGATCGTCTGGAGGTTGGGTAGTTCGATCTTCCCGAGTTGGATGCCGCCTTTGCGCTTGGGGGAAAGCTTCACTTTTTTGGGCGCGGACGCGGGTGCGGACGCTCGTTTTTTGGCGTACTTGTCTTCCTCGCGCAGCAGGGTGGCCATCAGGTCTTGCCGGCCGGCGACGGTGACGACCTCGGTCCAGTCTTCGCGCAGTTCCATGGCGCGGCGGAAGACGGGGTCCGTCGGGCGGCGGGCCTCGACGTCCCAGCGTTCGGCGACGCCGAGTTCTTCGGCGTAGTAGCGGTCGATCAGCTCCTCGTCGAGCGGGCTGGGGGTATGGACGGGGTCGGTGATGCCACCCGCTTGCCAGGCTTCGCGCACCATCAGCAGGCATTTTCGGCGGCGGTCTTCCGTTTCCTCGATCTGCCCTTCCAGCTGGATGATCTCGGCGATGCGAGCCGTGCTCAGGCGGTGGTAGCCCGACATCAGCAGCATGTTCCGGCACGTCTGGCCGAGCTCTTTGAACTGGGCCAGCATCAGTTGCTGCGTGCTGTCGAGCTGGATGGGGCGGGGGAGGTGGTTGAGCGGGTTTTGCTGCTCGGTCATGCCGAGTTCAACGACGGGCAGGCGGTCGGCGGCCACCACGGCCTCGTTCATCTTACCGGTGAAGTAAACGGCACTGACGCGCCGCACGTAGCCGTTCACGTCGCCCGTGTACGCCTCCTCCGGGTCGATGCGCGCCTCGTACCAACCGATGAGCGCGCGGCGGAAATGGCCGAGCATCACCTCGTTGGCCTGCCGGTAGCCCGCCGCCCACTTGAGGTAGGGGCCGCGCAGGTCGTGGAAGTGGCGGGTGAGGGCGGCGAGGTGTTGGCCTTGGTTGGTGGGCATGGGGGCGAAGATAGGGAGGGATGCGGGCAAATACTTCTTGCGCCGCCCGCCGTTTTACACC